>Ga0206682_10004746_pt1 | contig 10930 bp, 6 predicted proteins | sample M240m12015metaG_FD_155444 | JGI IMG/M metagenome (GOLD analysis project Ga0206682, IMG submission 155444) | Ammonia-oxidizing marine archaeal communities from Monterey Bay, California, United States - M2 40m 12015 | ecosystem: Environmental > Aquatic > Marine > Intertidal zone | place: USA... | reverse complement strand
TAAATACCATATTTACTGCTATGATTTATGGTATAGATTATGTACATCCACCAGAGGAATAAGCTTTGATACATGTAATAAAAAGTGATATCTTACAAGAAAAATGTTAACTCAAGTTGATGTAAGAATTTATTGGGAATTCATAGAGCCTGGATTGCGGGAAATAAAAAAAGTCGCAAACCCAGAATGGAGACCAGAAGATATATACACAGCTATAGTAAATGGGATAGCAGAGCTTCACATAGATATAGAACAAAATCCCTGTGAAAGTTTTATTATCCTACAGGAAAAGCCAAGTGTTTTTCAGCCAACTAAGTCATTGTTAATTTGGGTGGCATATGACAAGAGAGACAATGCTAACAGGAGATATATGAAATATATTGAAGAGATGGCTAAAGATAGGGGTTGTAACAAAGTAGAGCTTTGGACACCATGGAATGCATTGGCAACTGTATTATCAAAACAGGGCTACGAGACTAAACAATATATAGTGGAGAAAAAAATATAATGTCAGGCGGCGGATCAACACAAGTAAAAGATACGGCAGCACAGAAGAAGTTAGCTTCTATAGCCGCACAAAGGTTTAATCTTTATCAACAATATTATGTACCTTTAGAAAATCAATATATGTCAGATGTTTTTTCTATGAAAGACGATGCAGCTTTTTCTAATGTAGAAAGTTTTGTCACAGCAATCCAACAACCAGAGTTTCAATCTGCAAGAAGAAACATGCAACAAAGAGCATTCTCTATGGGAGCAGATCCAACAAGCGGTCAATATCAGGCAGTAGCATCACAAATGCAGCAAGCTCAAGCACAAGGAATGGGAAGAGGGACCGCTGAAGGTCTTTCTGGTCAGTTAGATAGATACTATCAAGGCATGCAAAATATAGTAGCAATGGGTCAGGGACAGGCTGGTCAGGCTATGTCAGGTCTAGGCGATGTCGGTCAGCTTGCACAGTCAAGAGCAAAATCTATTGCACAAGAATCCATGGGAGATTACACCTCTGCACTAGGTGCCGCAGGAACAGCAGCTGGTTTGGGTTATGGTTATTATAAAGGCAAGGGTTAATGGATAATAATTACGGAAATTTTCAAGGTCTGTTTGGTAACTCTATGTATGGACAGGGTGGGTATTTTAATCAAAATAATAATTTATATGTAAATCCTTTTAGAAGCGGAAGTCAATCAGCCCAAGACACTCTTTCGGATTTATATGAACAAGAATTTCAAGATTACTTGAATAGATTCTTTCCTGTAGAAAAAGATCTTATAGCACAAATGACAACAGGCTTTGAGGAACTACAACAAGAAGAAATAGGCAGAGCACAGTCAGCCGTAGCAAAGCAGTATGCTAATGTAAGGGGTCAGGAAACAAGAAGACAGCAAGGATATGGGCTTAATTTAAGACCTGAGTCCCAAGGAGATTTTCAAAGATCAGAAACGTCTGCGTTAGTAGCAGCAAGAAATTTTGCACGAATGAGATCAGGGGAAAGAAGACAACAAATTCTATCTGGCGGTCTTGGAAGTGCTATGACACAAAGGAGTACATTAAGTGGCTAAAGGACTAGGTGGTTTAATAGGTGCTGGTAGAATACAAAAAGAGCAAGCTCTTGCTGGTCTTACCAGATCCGCACAATTAGAAACGCAAACAGAAAATATTAATAGGCAACTTTCTGCACAAAAGAAAGCTGCACAAATGAATGTCATTGGAACTGGCGGGGGAATTACAGCTGCGTCTTTACTAGCAAAGCGTGGTGCTTCAAAAGTAGCAGGCGGTGCATTAATGTCATCAGTGCCAGGAGGTACAGCCGCTGCAACAGCAGCAGCAAACCCAATAGCAGCACAGATGGGTTTGTTGGGTGGAACAACAGCAGCAGCAGGCGGAGCAGCAGGAACAGCAGCAGCAGGAACAACAGCAGCAGCAGGTGGAACAGCCGCGGCAGGCGGAGCTGGAGCATTGGCAGCAGCAGCACCATGGGCAGCATTAATTATAGGCGGAGGATATCTTCTTAAGAAGTTATTTGATTAAAAATGGCAAATGAATTTGGAACAGGTTTTAGTCAGGGATTAAACTATTATACTAAGTTTGCAGAAATGCAGCAGAACAAACTCTTAGACGAAGAAAGATTAAAAACAGAAAAGCTTAGACAAGAAAGCTATCAGTTTGAATTGGAAGAAAAAAAATCTACTCAAGATACAAGAATCGCAGGCATAGAATCTGAAACAGAATTTAGAACCGCAAGAGCAGAAAAAACAAGAACCGAAACAGATGAATTTATTGCTCAAGCAAACAACAGAAAACAAAATGCAGATTTGCTTCTTGAAACAAACAAAAATAATTTAGAAATTACAGACTTGCAACTAACAGCACAGGCAATTAAAACAGATGACGCAGTAAAGTCTAGAGCTTTTACAAATTTAATGAACACATATGCAATTGCAGGCGATGCTTCAATAGATATTGACGTAAGGGCATCCATGGTGGAGGATTCGTTAACACAAGTAAGACCATACATCGACTGGACAAAATACTTAGATGATAGCTATTGGCAGGGCTGGGAAAAAATTAGCCCACAACTTGAGTCTGGTGATTTTGAGGGCATAGCAAGAGATCATTCAGATGTTCTTTCCGTCATATATAAAGACAGCCTAGATACATTTAAAGGAAAAGATTTTGTTGCAAAAGACGGAAGGAAGGGAGTTATCCAGGGAGTAAAGCTTTCAGGAGCCTTTGATCCCATACCTGAATCTGCAAACTCTTTGGTCGGGGGAACATATTCTGTTCTTTTTGAAGGACAAACAGAGCCAGAGGATGTGTTTACTTTTATGCCAGACAAGGCACAGTATGCAAAAACCATAAAAGAAGATCAGGAAGGTTCTGATGCCAAGGTTGTTTCTATTGCAGATATGGTAGACAAGGTTTCCGCAGAGAAGGACTTCGCTATGTATTTAATACAGAGTCCCGAAACATTTAACTCCTTAATGAAAGCATCTAAGGGCAGTATTAGCCTTACTGGTTCGCCTGCTGACAAGAAAAATAAAGTAGATATCTATAATAAAACTAAAGATAAAAGAACAAAAACCCTGGGCGAAGCACTTAAAAAAGCTACTGAGTTTTCTGAAGAGCAATACGGGGGAGAAAGTGAATATCTGCAATATCTTTACAATAATCTACCAGCACCAATAACAACATCAAACATTCAAAAGACAACAGATGAGTATGGTGACGAGACATATGAATACAAGGATGGAAAAAATGCAGATACCTTGACCGCAGAATACCATAAACAATATTTAAATTTAGAGAAAATAACAGGCGATATTGAAAACGCATATGCTGCTTTTGAAAACCTTGAAAAAAGACTACCAGGACAAAAAGCAATGTATAGTTTTGGACCAGTATCTATGTCATTTGATAAAACAAAATCCTATGTGGATGCAATTCTTGAGGATACCTACGGTGCAGACCTCTATAATAAATACAAACAAGACGCATCTATTCAATACGAAAGAGCTTACAATGGCAGAAGTCTTGAAGATGCAACCGATGCAGAGTATCTTGCATTTATGGAAGCCTTTATAGAAAGAAACTCAACTATAGGAAACTAAGGTGTGGCAGATACATTTGACTTCAACAACCCTCTCGGACTTGACGAGGAACTAGAAAAAGAAAACTCTTTATTGGGCTCACCTGATATTGAAAAACCGCAAGAAGATAAGCCCTCAGAGTTTAGCTTTGAAGACCCCCTCAGAGCAGAATACTTAAAACGAACAGCAACAGGTCCAGTTCCTTCTGACTTTGATGGAAGTCCAATAGGTGCTGCCGTTGGATTTATAGGAGATGTTTTCGTTAAGCCTATTCTTGAATTGGGGAAAGAAGCAGAAGAAAGATATCCTGATACAGTTTTTGAAAATACAAAGTATGTGCTTGATGGTATTAAGGCAACAGACTTAAAATCCGCAGCAGAAAAAGTTTTTACTTTTGCCTCAATTGTATCAACAGAAGAAGCAACAAAGTATGCAAAAGGTGAGGCTCAGTTAGGCGGTATTGATTATGGTGGAAGCGGATATGCTGACATGTATAACGCACAGCTCCAGATCAGGTCTAAAGATAGATATAAAAATGACCCAAAATATAAAAAAGCTGTTGATGATAATTTAAAAAAAGCTCAAGAAGAATCACAAAAAGAATTTAAACGTATTGATAAAGCTATTGCCAAAAAAAGAGCTGATAATAACCTGGGTCCTTACGGAAGTGATATATCAAGTGCAGTTGAAAGTATTGCTGTTATAGGAACGGGAATGGCTGTAAATTACCTTAGTGGTGGATCAGCTGCTCCAGCCGTAACAAGTGCAACTCTTTCATATTTTGGTATACAGACCGCAGCTGCTTCATACTCAGAGGCAGTCCAGCAAGGATTGCCGCATGAAACTGCTTTGGGCTATTCAACCATAAATGGAATACTAGAAGCTGGAACGGAAGTGGTGCCAATTGTGAGATTTCTTTCGCCCAAGGGAAGAGGAACAATTAAAGACATAATTAAAACCGATCTAATAACAGTTGCCGCTGATGTTGGGATGGAGAATATTAACAGCTTTCTACAAGAGCATAATTCAGTTTGGTTTGATCTTGAGTCAGAATTAAAAACAGCATATGACAATCAAAACAATCCTCTGTATGAAGGAAGATCTGTTGGAGAGGTTCTAGTAGATATAGCTGGTCACACCACCCTGTCTGCTGGAATGGCTTCAGGATCTATATCTGCAACCAGATCGGCTGGTGGTGTTGTTTATAGTCAAGAAGTAAAAGACTTTATAAGAAGTCAAAAGGATAATCCTGAACTAGAATTATTTATAGAAAACTTTAATAACAATGTTAATAATTTAACCCTTAACTACAACGCAATTGATAGTGCGTCAAGAATACTTTTAGATCCAAACGCCAATGGCAAGGGATGGACCGCAGATGAGGTAATTGCATTAGAATACTTTAATCAACCTTTTATAGATTTCAGAAAGCCTTTAGTGGTTGGAGAAGAGGGAGAAGTTTCTCAGCCAGATGAATATATGGAATCTCTTCAGCTTAAGTTTCCAGCAAAAAAACAAGAAGAGTTTAATTTTGATGACCCTCTTTCAGGAGTTTTTAAAAAGAAAGTTGCGGGACCACAAACTTCTGAAATAGATTTAAATCTATCTCCAATAATAACTCAAAGGCTTGACGCAAATATAAATCTTCTTGAGACAGACCTGCCCCTCAACCCAACTTTAAATATAGACCAGATAAGAAATGATACATATGATCAAAAAGAATTAGATCTAACAAAAAGTTTAATAATAGATGCAAGAACCTTTGAAGAAAAATTATTAGAGGACCCGTCTGGAGAACAAAAGTATTATAGGTTTAGAGACTTAAATAACGAAGAGGGTATAAACGCTTCTAAAGGAATTATAGATTTAACCAAGTCAGGAATGCCACTTGATATATTTACAGATCTTGATTTTGTTGGCGTTCATACCAAAGACAATAGATATAAAACATTTGACGCCTCATATGGAATCTACATGCCGACACTCAGGGGCGTATCCTTCTCTCCTATATCTGGAATATCAGAGTTAAAATTTACAAACAAGTTAGGATCTAAGTTAAATTTAAGATCAACCATAGCCCATGAAATGGGACATCATATAGACTTTACAATTGCAAGATCTCCTAGCGATAATCTTAATATACTTCAACCAGCAACAGCAGGGTCTCCTTTATTTAATTTACCAAACTTTAGCTACAACGAAGGCACAGGCACTCTAGATATTGCGGACAACTCTGGCGGGGAGATAATGAAAGAGGCACTCAGAATGTTCAATGAGGGTCAGAAGGGCAGATACTATGACGGCAACATGCTTAGATATCCATTTAATGAAATGATTGGAATGAATGGAAGTATGAACCCAGCTCAAGAAAGAATGATTAAAGCAGAGGTGTTTGGTCAGCTTCATGAATTATATTATACTAATAGATCACTGCTAGAAGAGAAGGCTCCAACAGCACTAAAATTAATAGAGGAACTAAACGATGCAATTTCAATTGACGGAACTACAAAGAAAGCTGAGAGAGTACAACTTGCTTTTCAAACACCCAGTGCCCAGCGAAGTATTGAGGTTTCAGACAGAAGAACAGACGTTGAAGATGATAGATCAGGCGATATCGTCTCAGAAACCAGTGCAAGACTGGTTGGACAGGAAGAATCTACAGACAGGGACGGTGTTCGACCTGAAATATCAGAACTAAAACAAGTAGGTACAACTGGTCAGGTTGTTGGAGCTCCAGAGGGAATGGACTCCAAACAAAAAGTAGGTGCACTCAGGCGAAAAATGAGAGGTCTAGCCAAGGAAGGCGTTTCTCAAAGATTCTGGTATGAGCAAAGTGGTCAAGCACTACTAGATATAACAAACAACAACAAAGAAAACGCAGACAAACTTGCACAGGTTATTGCAATAACATCACCAGGAACCCCAGTAGAGGCAAACTTCAACTATGCACTACAGGCTTACTATCAATATATTGCTGGAGAAACAGTAAAGACTGGAAGATTTCCTAAAGCAATGAGCGAAAAGATAATTAATGTCTTTGAGGGCAAGGACTGGGGGGGAAGAAAAACCAACGAATTTTATAACAATATTATGAGGGTTATAGATCCGTCCAGGACACAGGGAGTAACCGTAGATGTTTGGATGGTCAGGGCATTTAACTTTGATACTGATGCACCAACGCCAGCACAATACTCATTCGTAGAAAATGAAATACAAAAAATATCTAATCAGCTTGGTTGGGAACCCCAACAGGTACAGGCTGCTATATGGACGGCTCAAAAGGCTAGAGATGAAGGGACCGATGTAAATGCTGCTGGGTTTAATTATGCCAATGCACTAGAAAAATCATTAGGTCAAATAAGCTGGGAGTCTATACCAGGAAGAACATCAGGGCATATGCCTGAGATGTTTAATGCACCATACGAGCAGTTGCAGGAATACCATGTTGCAATATCGAAAGCTTTACAAGATGAAAGCGGATCAGACCTTGTTGCCAATACTCTGGGGATACTATCGCCTGGAATAGTCGAGGCACCAGGATTCTTTGAGGGTAAAGTCAGCCCAGGATCACAAACACAAATAGCTTTAACAAAGATATACAAAGCAGATCCAAAAACGGAATTTGCAAAACTAGAACCAGCGTCAGAGGACCTAGCAAAAGCATACTCGGCAGCCCTTGGAATACTTTTAAAGCAGGACGGTATTGGGTATCACAAACCATTCTTCCAAAAGGGAATAGCTAAGACTAAGTTAAATGGAATGGATATTAATATAGGAAGACCATTAACTGAAAACGAAACACAGATGCTTGCAGAGGCAATGGAAAAAGAGTCAGGAATCAAGGACTATAACCCTATAGGGACAGCAAATGGTGCAAGGCTAATTAACTTTTCATACCTTGACATACCAAACTTAAAATTTAAAAAGATTGTAAACAATGTTTTAAATGGTGTACAATTTGAAAATAACGAAGATGTTGATCTTGGACAATTTGCGTCTAGCGAAGGATATCTTTCTAACAACTGGAGTAAAAATAAAAATGGCGAAAGTTACATTGAGAGTATTAGAGGAATCTCACCCGATCTTCAGGGAAGGGTTGAGAATATCGTCAGGGACCTCAAACAGAGAATTGATGAAGTCGACCAAACCTTCTCAGAAAAATACGGATGGAAAAGAGATGAATCAATCAACTCAAACTACACAGGACAAGCAGACCTAACACCCCCAACCCTATCTAAAAAGGTTCTACCAGAAGAAGAATCTCAATTCGATATTTACGAGACAATGACATCCAACGATGCGTCTCAACTATTTCAAACATTCTCAACTTTTCAAGAACAGGCTGTAGATAAACTAGACAGGCTAAAGGCTTTTGAAGAAAAGCTAGGAAAATTAGTTAGCCCAAAAGAAATGAGGAGACTGTCTGTTGTAAGAAAAACAGATGTGTATCATGGAAAGGTTAAGTACGGAATGGACAAGGCTGTGGAGGCAACCACAGAAATATCTGAGTTCTTAAATAGCGTCAATATATCAAGAGAAGAGTTCAACGATTTTCTTAAAAACCTGCACGCCCCAGAAAGAAATAAAAAGATCAATGAAAAATACAACAAAGAAATACCCGAGCTTGAGGCTGAACTTCTTGCTGAAACGGAAAAAAGCAAAAGAACTGTCCTTAAAGGAAAGATCACTAAAAGAAAAAATGTATTAGCAAAATACCAAGACAGCGGATCTGGAATAAAAACAGACAAAGCGATTGAGACTCTCGAGTCTATTGGAATTAAGTTTGATGAAAAGACAAACAAGGCAAGTGCAAATAATGAAAAAGGTAAGAACCTTTTAAATGCATTCAAGCTACTTGAATCATATCAACAGGACACATTAAATATATACAGAGATCAAGATCTTGTGGATGAGCAAACCCTGGAGGACTGGGATAGCTCATATAGATACTATGTGCCGCTAGTTGGATTCTCTGTTGAAACTATTGAAGACAGCTCACCAAGAGCAACTGGCGGCGGAATAAGTGTGTTTGGAAGAGAGGTAATGGAGGCTAAGGGAAGGACCTCTGAGTCAGGACCACCTTTAGAACAGGCTGTTATAAGAAGGCAGTCGGCTGTGGTTCGGGGAGAAAAGAACTTCATAGACAAATCCTTGGCGGAGCTTGTTAATACATTCCCAGATAAGAAGCTATGGCAGGTCAGGGGTGTAAAAAGAAACGAAAGACCACACGAGTGGGATGGCAAAGAATCTAAAATAGGATTTAAGGAAAATGGCAAACAAAAGTTTATTGTTATAAGAGACGAGAGACTAGCAAAGGGATTAGATGCTTGGGGAAATAACAGTATGCATTGGTCAATTGGTGTAATGAGAGGACTCACAGGAACACTTTCCAGCCTATATACATCACTCGCTCCAGAATTTATTGTTGGAAACTTCTTTAGGGATTATCAAACTGGGTACTTTAATTTATTAAAAGAACAAGAGATAGAGGGAGGAAGGGCACAGAACCTAGATCTTGCAAAAGCTTTTAAGCCAAACAATATAGCCAAAACAATGAGGCAGCTTAAGGATGGCTATGTAACTAAAAGCTTACAAGAAAAAGATCCAGAAACATTTGCACTCTTTGATGCGTTCCAGAAGTTTGGGGGTCAGACTGGTTATGTGAATGCCAAAGACATAGATCAAATAGCAAAAGCCATGGAAGAGCTTTCTTTAGTTCACTCTGGAAAGGGAAAGGTAAACGCCAAGAAGGTTTATAACTCAACATTTAAAATGGTTGAAAATGTAAACAATGCTATTGAAAACACTGCAAGGTTTGCTGTCTTTAAAGAATACATTAACGCCGCTGGCGGTACAAAGAAAGCATCCAAACAAGACTTCGATGATGCCGCAGTTCTGGCAAAGAACTTAACTATAAACTTTAACAGATCTGGAAAACTTGGACCTGTAGTTAACGCATTTTATATTTTTGCAAACGCATCTGTTCAGGGTTCTGTAAACATGTTTAGAGGAATGAACCCAATAGGATTTGAGAATGGAAAAGTTGTTTGGAGCGGGGTTTCAAAGTCCGCAAAAAATATAATCGGCGGTCTTACTGGTCTTGGTGCACTTGTGCAGATGTACTCAATGTTAATATCAGATGAGGACGAGGATGGAAAACTTCTTATTGATAAGATACCAGATCACGAAAAAGAAAGATTTATGGTTATCCCGATACCTGGCGTAAAGTTTCAGGATGGCGAGGTTAAATTTAATAAATACAGCAGAAGATATACCGTTAATGGCAAGCCATTTGCTTTAGCTATTCCTTTGCCATATGGGTATAACATATTCTATAACTTAGGAAGAATGGGAACCGAGGTGGCAAGTAAACCAATACTTGGATATCAAAAAAGAACACCAGTAGAAATGGGCAAGGATATGGCTGGAATAGTATCTGGGGCATTCTCCCCAGTGGGCATAGGCTATTCTCAGGATCAAGGAATAGACTTTATAAAAACAATTGTTCCATCAGTAGCTAAGCCATTGTATGAATCCAGGGTAAATGAAAAATGGACAGGAGCTCCAGTTTATAAAGAACAGTTTCCAGGAACAGCAGAAACCCCACAATCATCAAGAAAGCTTAGAAACACTAATGAGTTCTATAGAGAATTTACAATGATGGTTAACAGTGCTACTGGTGGCGGTAAGTTTGACAAAGGAATGGTTGACTGGAGCCCAGACAAAATAAAGTTCTACTTGCAGTCCTATCTTGGTGGCATGTATACCATGGCTGAAAGAACAGCATCAATATCTGGAAAGGTATATAACAACCTTACAACAGGAACAAACGAAAGCATTGAATTAAACGAGGTTCCATTCGTTAGAGTCCTAACAGCAGACCCCATGGACTATGTTGACGCAAGCAACTTTTATAAAAACAAAGATATTATTTCTCAAAAAGTTGGAGAGTTTACAAACTATAAAAAAGATAACAATAAGGCTGCATTAAGAGACTATGTAGAAAGAACAGGATTTGATTCAGAATATCTTAAACTAGGAGAGGCTGTGAAATCGGCAGACAAAGAACTTAGAAAACTAGGTCAAAGAGAAAAGACAATTATGAATTTGCGAGAAAAAGATTACGCAAGGTATTCAAGACTGTCAGATCAGATAGACGAAGATAAGCACAAAATACATCTTAAATATAATAAGATCCTACAAGACGGTTTAGAAAGAATTAAGAAGAAGAAAAAGCGGGATTAGTAAACATACTATTGAGGGAGGTATGAAAAATAACCAACCCCGCTGAAGGTTTAAGTATCTAAGATACCAAACTATTGCTGACCTCACAAGCATCG
>Ga0206682_10004745_pt1 | contig 10930 bp, 16 predicted proteins | sample M240m12015metaG_FD_155444 | JGI IMG/M metagenome (GOLD analysis project Ga0206682, IMG submission 155444) | Ammonia-oxidizing marine archaeal communities from Monterey Bay, California, United States - M2 40m 12015 | ecosystem: Environmental > Aquatic > Marine > Intertidal zone | place: USA... | reverse complement strand
AAGAACAGGATGCTGCTATGGATGATGCAATAGGTTCGTCTTACTAATGAAAGATAAAAATAATGGCAAGTAGATATAAAAATAATAATAAAATAAAGTTAGAAAATGGTAAAAGAGTATATCGTTCAAAGATATACCCCAATATACCATTAAAGGATAGTGATATCTATGTGGTAACTCAAACAGGAGATAGATTAGATTCACTTGCTTCTCAATTTTATAGTAATTCATCTTATTGGTGGATTATTGCAACGGCCAATAATATTCACGATGCTTCATTATCAGTTGATGATGGAACAATACTTAGAATACCAATAGATTATAATACAATTGTAAATAACTTTAATAAATAATAAGTTATGGGTTTTCCTCAATTAGCAAATATAGATAAAAAGATAGTAACGGCAATAAATGCCAAAACTAAAAGTAATGTTACTACATCAAAGGTAATGCCTTGGATACGAGTGGTATCTTGTCTAGGAAATTTTTTAGTGTTAGAATCATCAAAAGAAGCAGTATCGTTTACTCAACAATATGGTAATACAGGAAAAAGTGGTAGAATTGGAACAGATAAAGATGGTAAATCAATATATGCAGAAGATGATAGAGGTTTTAGACCATCACCAACAATTTCAGCAATTAATATATCTCAAGGTAATGAGGGATTAAGTAAAAAAACATCCTTTACCATAATATGTTATTCTTTAGGCCAGGCAGAATTGGTAATGGAATACTTTATGGAACCAGGTAATCATGTATTAGTTGAGTGGGGAGAAAACACAAATGCATCAATAACCCAAAAATGTAACCCACTTGATGCTTGTACAATTATACAATATAATAATTTAAAATATACTCAAACGAAACGAAAAGATTCAGGTGCACATTATGATGCAGTATTAGGTACTATAACAAATGGTGGTTTAAGTTATGGTGATAATGAAACTTTTAACATTGATGTAGAACTAACATCTATTGGAGAATTACCGGCTTATTTACAACATCATAAAGGATTAGAGACAGGAAATTCAACAGCCGATTCAGGTGAAACATTTTCATCAAATGAAGTTAGAAAAGTAGCCACTAAAGTAAATAAAACGAAAGATGTAGGATATTCATTATATATGCAAATGTTTAATCAACTTCCATCTCATAAACGTTCAAAAGCTTTAAAAGATTTACCACTAGAACAAAAATGGTTATTAAATAGTGCTAATTATGTAAATATAGATAAAAAAATTAGAGATGCTTTAGTTAAATCAACAAAAAATGTAAAATTAGTTTCAGAATCCGATAAGGATTTAAAAATACCAACAGATATACCTTTATTTTCTGAAAAATCTTTTATCAGAGTAGCAGTAGCTTTTACAATACTTGATTTTCAAAATGGAATAGAACTTACACCTAGAAATATTCCTGCTTGTGATAATGAATCGGCTACAACAACCAATGGTATAATAAATTGGCGTAGTACTATTTGTAGAGCTCATAGAAATATGTTTTCTGCAAATTCTAATTTTCTTTATATTCCAAACAGACAACATCCTAGTTTCGATTTAGAAGGTGCTCTATCTACTAATGGTGAATGGAGTAAACCATTGGGAGATTTAAATATTGTTAAAGGTAATTTCTTAACTGATACTGTTGATACACATCCACTTGCATATGATGATAAGGCTCAGGCATCATATTTTCCAAAAGATTATGATTTAGAATACTCTGACCAAGCAAAATACGATTCTTCTTATTTAAGTTATGAAGCTGATGCAGGTGAATGGGGGTATTTAAGAGATTTATATATTAACTTTGAATTCTTTTGTAAAACATTAGAAGCTAATCTTTATAATACTAAAGATATTTATTATGAATTATTAAATGGTATGAGTTCTGCGGTAAATATGTATTGGGATTTTCAAATAATTCCTCGTGGAGCGGTTCTACCACCACCTTGTACAGATGATGGATATGCAGAATATGTTAGAACACATTATAAATCTGCAGACGGTCAAGAAGAATTACATATTGTGGATGCTACATTTACAGGAAAAGTAAAAGATAGAGGATTAGGAAGGGCTGCATTTCAATCAAGGGGATTAAAAACACCATTTTTATCTGCAGAATTAAAATTTGATATTCCTTCTGCAATGAAAGGGCAGATAATTGGAAGAAAATTATCAAAATTAACAAAAAATCCAAATAAAGAACAACCAGAAATAGATTTCGATGGTTTATTTACAACAGAAATAGATTCAGTTTCTCATAAATTAAATGTATTTAATGTAGAGGGTGCTAAACTTGCTAAAGATAAAGAACAAGCATCTGAAACTAATAGAGAGAGAATAGATAGAGAAGATGCTGAAAAAAAACAAAATGCGGAAGATAAAGAACAACAAGCAAAAGCTAATTATGAATTATTTATAGGAAATGGGTGTGTAGTTCCTAAAGTTCAAGATAGAGGAGAAGATTATGATGTTGCAAATGAATCATATGACTTTTGGAGTGCAAATGAAGTTCCAATCGAACAGTTAGCTATAATTGGTGGATATAATGATGCTAACTTATTAAAAAAAGTTCAATTATTAAATGAAGGTAGATTAAAGGGTGATATAAAGACTCAATTTACAACTGGTAAAAATCCACCTTTACTTCCAATTAAATTTAATTTTACAATACATGGGGTTAGTGGACTCAGAGTAGGAGATACTTTTGCTATTAGTGATTTACCTTTAAAATATAAAAATAAAATATTTCAAATAACTCAAATTTCACATGAAGTTAGTACTAATTTATGGCAAACAACTGTTGAGGGAAGTTTAAGAAATTTAGATAGGAAAATAGATGAATAATTTAAATAGATATAAACAAATACAGAAAAACAGAATTCGTACTACACGAAAAATTGAATCTTACATACCTACTCCTACCAAGAGTGATTACATTCGTGGATTTATAACAAGAGTGTTTATTCAAAAAGTAAATGATAAAGCTTCTCCTATATATGAAATAAGTCCAGAAAGAAGTTCTTATTATAGTAGTAACCAACTATATAGTATTGTTTTTTGTAAATGGAGAATATCTGGACCTAACAAATCTTATGTAAAAAATGGAATATTACATAAATCGGTTAGTGAATCAAATAACTCATCAATAAAACTTAATAATGATATAATACCAAACTTAAAATTATATCTACCAAATTTATTACAATTTTATAAAAGTTAATATATATAGATATACAAACTTAAATACGTTACATGAAATATTTATCAAAAGAAGAAAAACAACAATTACTTTTTGATTGGAGATACAAAGGAGTATCTGTACTTAATTTACTTACAGAAGAAGAAGTAGATGAGTATAACATAGAATTAGAAAAAATAAGATTAGAAAGAAGTCAGAATGATAGTGATAATGAATGGGGAGAATATGACCCATTTATGTACCCACATAAACAATCTGAAAAATTAAAAGAATTATTAGTACATCCAAAAATCATTGAAGCTACAGAATTTTTATTACAAGGTGAGGTAGTAGGTTTACAAACTTGGGCATATTTTAAACCAGCAGGACAATTAGGTAGAGATATGCATCAAAATATATTTTATACACAATGTGATGCAAATGAAGTTTTAAATGTTTCAATTGCATTTGATAATCACGACCCACAAAATGGTTCAGTATGGTATTACGAAGGAACTCAAAACCTTGGTAGATTGCCAATTGAGGTAGATGAAGAAAGAACAAATTCAAATCCAAAGAATTGGAGAAATGAAAGAGGAAAACCTTGTGTAATGCCTGAAGGACATACATTTCCAAAAATAGATGGTTATTTAAGAAAAGGACAAGTTGCATTTATACATTCAAATGTAGTACATGGTTCAGAAGAAAATACCTCAAATAGATTTAGAAAAGCATTTTTATGTGGTTATTTAAAATGGGGTTCAAACTTTGCATCTGGTAATCATATGAAAAGAGAACCAATAGATGTAGGTTCTGCTAAATTATAATAAGTTATCTACATAAGTTGCACCACAATTAAAGTTTAATCTAATTGGTGCCTTATTCCACTTATCTACATACGCATATCCATAATCAGTTCTACTCATTACTTTCTGAATACAATATGCATACAATTGATATCCAGCATTTCTTGGTGCAACTTTTTTAATTACATATGTTCCACCTGAATAGTTTGAGTTTGGTGTTGGTAAATCTTTTACTTTTTCAACCCAATCATATGTTAGGAAATTACAAGTCCAAAACCAACCACTCACTTCTCCTTTAAAATATTGTATAAAACAAGAACACCCAACATCAAATCTTTTTTTAAGATTATCAACATCTGGTCTATCTTTCCAATCGGATAGTGTTTCATTAATACTATCGATTATTTTCAATAAATCTTTTTCTTGGGAATATTCTGAAATCTCAATGTAAGAGTATCTATCATCAAGTTTACAAGGCATTTTGAATTCAGGTGCAAAAATTCTCATCTGAACATAGTCTGCTTTATTCATAGTAACATTATTGGTTTCTAATATAAATATATTATAAAAATATAAGTGTTTTTTTTTAAAAATAAACAAGAAAAAGCTTGTATAATCCAATTATTTTTCGTATATTTACTATGTAAATGAGTGATAATTAAACCCTTTAAAATAAATAAAAAATGATAAAAGAAATGAATTTAGGATTAGTAAAAATGAATGAGAGTAAAACTCAACTTTATGGAGTTCAATATTACAAATCTAAGTGGGAAAGAAACTTAGGTGATACCTTAACTATCGATGGAGAAAAATGGTTAGTTGGTATGATTGGAGATACTAAGAACGATGTAATCTCTGCTCTTAATGAGATTGTAAGTAAACAAAACAAAATAGTAAGAAAACAAAAATACTATCAAACTAAAAAAGAGAATATGATTATGAATAATATTCTTAGTGATGTAATGAAAGAATTAAACCTTTAAAATATAAAAAATGATAAAAGTAAACGATAAAATAAAATTTGAAAACAAGTATGGACAAATCCAAGAGGGAATTGTTACCGATAATAACTACCAATGTGAATTTGATGCAGACCTTAATGGATGTATTAGAGTAGAGGTGGATTATGGTAGTAGTATTATAGGAAGTGTAAATACATTAATAGATAAATCACAAGTTATTTAGAATGAATATAAATTAAAAAATAATCCACTTTTTATTAGGAATTGTGGTTTATTTTTCGTATATTTACTATGTAAATAATTAATAACACTAAAAGATAAAACATGAGTAAAAAATTAAAATTTTCATTAAACGGTCAAGAGTTTCAATTACCCCTTAACTCTTATAGAGAACAAACTTGGGGTGGTAACCTTGAGAAATATATCCACATGAGTGCTAAGAATTGTGCTTCGATAATCAAACAATTTGTTAAAAAGAATTATCCTGAACTTAAGGTATGGGCTGGTTCTGATGTATATAGTGGAGGTTCTTCTGTAAGAGTTGAAGTTTGTAACCAAGATGGTTCGGAAGTAGATTATGAAACTTTCAAAGAAATATCTAAATGGAAACATATCTTACAAGGCGGTTCTTTCAATGGTATGGAAGATATCTACGAATATAGAGAAGATACGTTGTGTACTGATAAAGGTATGGAGTTGAAATACTTTCCTTCTTACATCTTTATTGATAACAAACCAAAATGGGGTTCTGTTGAATATTGGTTAAATCAGTATCAAGAATACAAAGATAATATCAACAATCCTAATTACTCTAAACAAAGAGAAATTATGAATGAAAAATACAATGGTTCGTTCTTAGAAATGAATAAAACTTATATGACTAAAAAAGAATATGAAAGATGTTCTTTAGTATTATCTTAAAACTTAAAACTATAAATTATGATGAATTGTACAGTAAAAGTAATGGCTCAGTATTTCGAAAATTATTCAGATACTAAAACACCTTATTGGAAACCAAAAGGTGGACAGGAATTTCAAATTGTAATTGATTCAGATACTATATTGTATTCTGATGAGTTAAAGAATCATCTTAAGGAGATGATATCTAATCAATCCGATGAACATAATAAGTATGAGTACATTGAACATGATGTTGAGTTTAAAAAACCAATAGTGTTAGATAGTGAAATATTAGAAGGTTTAATTCAAAAAGAATTTGCAGCATGAGAATAGGATACAAAAAATTTAAAGAAATTAAAAAGTGGTATGGTTCATCTAATTTTGAAATTGGATATGATTCTTATTTTACTCAAGGTAAGGGAATAACACTTAGATTTGGGTATTGGCAAAAAGTAGATTTCGAAGGATTACAAGAAATATTACCCGATTACTGTAAGGTTACTGAAAACATTGTTGATGAAGATGATGATTGTGGAACTTTATACAATTATAACATTACAGATGATAGAATTTATGGATAAGAAAGAAAAAAGATATGTAGTAACAGTAGATATGTACGTTTATGGTGAGGATAATTACCTGGCTCGTAAAAATGTACATAAGATGTTAGATAAGATTAATGAAAAGTATCCAAACGCTAGACCAGAAATCACAGAAATGGGAATTCAACCATTTGGTTCATTTAATTACCAGAAATTAGATGATTGGAGTAAACCAATACCTAAAATAAAAGATAAACCGTTACCTTTTTAATAAAAAATTAGGATAATTAAAATAAATTTCGTATATTTGTACCATTATGAATAAAACAGACTTAACACAACAAGATGGAATGTATTATATAGGACACTTAATCGATATCGATGGAAGTGGTTATGTAGATGAAGAAACTGCAGAACTTATCCTATTAGAATATAATGCAGGAGTTACTGAATGATTATAGTAGAAACTAATAAAGAGAAAGACCAATTTCTCGAATATTGGAATAACGAAGAATCTAAGATTATTCCGATTTGGGAAGATTTGGAAAGACATCCTATGAATAATGGGTTGTCATTTTTGTATGTCCGATTTCCAAAAGATGACTTTATTCTTCCATTCAACCATAATGATTGTGAAAAGTTAGAAATAGATTTATCAACCTCGAATCAAACAAAGTGGATTTGGGATAAAAAAGGTTTCTTACAAACCAATATTAAGGTAAATAATCTAAAAGATGTGCAAACTTCTTTATTCTTTGAGAAATTCCAATTATATGATATACAATCGAAATTAGAGGGTTTAACGAACTTTTACTATCGTTTGGGTATAAGAGATGACTTGGGTAAGAGTATCTCTATAATGAAGTGGAGTGAGGTACTACGAGGTATTGTTGGTGAATGGGATATAAAAGATACAAACAATTGGGTTGATGATACGATGATTCCAATCCTTTCAGATTTAGAACGAAGTGGGATAAATGTCGATAGGGAAAAATTTTTTGATAGATGGCCCGATAATTCAAAACACATTAAATTACATCCACAAGGAGATGTTGTTTATACCGAGTACAATCCATACACGATTACATCAAGACCTTCGAATAGACATGGTGGTGTAAACTTCTCTGCTCTTAACAAAAAAGATGGTTCAAGAGCATCCTTTATTCCACCCGAAGATTCTCTCTTCTTACAATTCGATTACGATGCGTATCATGTTAGAATTATTGGTAAGTTGATTAAATACGATTTACCCGATACTTCGGTTCACCAATGGTTAGCAGACCAATATGGTTGTGATTATGGGGAATCTAAAGGAAGAACGTTTAGAATCCTTTATGGGGGAGTATCCGATGAAGATAGAAAGATACCATTCTTTGATAAAGTAGATAAGTTTATTTCTAAGATGCAAAATGAAGCAGTGAGGAATGGTTATCTACAAACTCCAAAAGGAAGAAAAATACCTTTAGAGTGGATTGAAAAACCTAATTCTCAAAAGTTCTTTAATTATATTCTCCAAGCGACGGAAACTGAGTTCAATATTGAGGTACTGAATAAACTAAAAGAAAAAGGGTTACCTCTACCTATATTATACACATATGATTCATTCTTATTCGAGTTTGATGATTCTGAGGTTGAAACTATTAAAAAGATTAAATCCGTTCTCGAAAGTTATGGATTTCCTGTCAAAGCAGATTGGGGTAAAAATTATGGAGAAGTTTAAAATATACATACATCATCATTATACTTATGAATTATTTTGGTATTTCTGCCATGGTGTAGATATAGACCCTAATGATATTTTTCTTTATAATCAAGAAAATCGTTTTAATAAAAATGTAAACTTAAAAGAAATCATAAGATTAAACGCTGTTTATAAAAATAATGAAATAGAAATTATTTTTTGTCATGATGAGTTATGGGAAAAATTAGATGGATATCATTTATTTGATTATAGTATTAGTTGTTTACAATTAGGATATACATTTGATAGAGGATATAATCATAATCTTGAATGGTTAGATGGAGAAAATATTGATAACTTAAATAATCATTCAAAAAATTTAGGACATCGACTAGGTTATATGTTTATTGATTGGGAAGGTTCTGATTCATATAGAGAAAAAAATTGGAAAAAAAGAATAAATCCAAAAATACAGATTTTTGTAGATGAAACAGATACTGCAGTTAAGAATGTAGATAATCATAATTTTGTTTTTACAAATACTGTTTGGTCTTTTATATATCCAAACACATTGGGTATAAGAGATTATTATTTTTTCCACGATTATTTAAAATACAAAAACGATTACAAATATAAAATAAATGTTCCAATTAGAAGATTGTATGGTAATAAAGAAGATTTAGCAAAAAAAGTTTTAGAATTAAATAACCCAAATATAACAATAACTCATTCTTCATTCGGAGATTCTGGTCAAATTGATAAAGATGATTCTAATTTTAGAAAAGAGTTAATTTCAAAAATACCAAAAGAAAATTTTATCCAAAAAAGAGGATATGGTATTCACGATTGGGGTGGTGAATGGAATTCAAATAATATGAATGAAAATATGTGGAAAATGTTCGGTATATCTGAAGTATCTATTATTTACGAATATTGCCCAAGTGGAGTTTATAAAAGTAATTTTAAATCATGGATACCTGGTAAAGAATATATGACTGAAAAATCAATATCTCATATATTAGCTGGAAAACCATTTATACCATATTATAAAGAAACAATTGATTTTTACGATTCACAACTTAAAAAATATAATAAATCAGTTGTGAAATTTCCAATCGAATACGATAATATAATAAGCAAAATAGATTGGTTAGATAAAATAACCAAAGATGATTCTTTATGGCAACCATTCTTAAAATCTTTAACAGAATATGTTCTTAATTTAAGAAAAGGAATTATTGAAATAATCCATGAAAATAATTCTTATTTAGATTATGTAGTAACAAATACTAAATTAGATTCAAAAAATACAAATTTAATATAAAACCATATTTATATATACATTAAAAAAATAAGGAAAATTATGAAATTATTTAAAATATTACTGTTATCATTCATCTTGTGGGGATGTGAACCAGACGGAATTGTTGCACAAGACTTAAGAGAAAATGTAATTGTTGAAAATGCGGTATTTAAAGTTTGGTACAACGAAGTATTAGAACAACCTGTTCAATTAATTTACACATCAACTAATAGACCAAAAAATGTAGATAGAGGTTCAATGAATTTTTATAATGAAGCAGATTATCATACATCTGATAATGCTGACTATTATGCAAACGTATGGGATAAAGGTCATCTTGCTCCAGCAGCAACTTTTTCCGATTCTAAAGAAAATCTACGACAAACATTCTCGTTTTTAAATTGTGCTCTACAAAACCAATATCTTAATAGAGGTGAGTGGAGATTATTAGAAGAACAAGAAAGAAGATGGGATGATGATTCAAACTTAACTATTACAGTTAATTTAGAATTTATAGATGGACATGAAGTTTTACCAACAGGTGGACACGTTCCAACTCATATGATAAAACACATTAGATTTGATAACGATGGTAGTTATAGATGTTTTAGATTTCCAAATGTTAAGCCAATCGAAGGGTGGGAAGAACATGAGGTAACACATTCTCATTAATATTTATACTAAAGAGGAGATTTAATTATGGCTTTCAATTTTCCTGATGGAGCATCAAACGGAGATACACATACAGCAAGTAATGGTACAGTTTATATTTACAATGGAACAACATGGTTAGTTGATTCAACAACCACTACAACAAACTTCGATACAAAATATTTAAATACAAATGGTGATGGAATTTTAAGTGGTTCTGTGACTGACCAACTTCCAAGTGGAGTAATTAGTGGAAGTTCTCAAATTACAATTACTGAATCACAAATTTCAGATTTATCACATACAACTTTACCAAGTGGATTAGTTAGTGGTTCATCTCAGTTAGATGGATTTGTAAGTTCATCTTCAACAAATATTATAGAAGTAATGACATCTGCATCTTATGATGCAATTACACCAGTTAGTGGTACTTTATATATTATACAAGGATAAAAATGGACAGAAGGATTAATACTGCACAAGGCATTACTTTTAATAATGTTTCGGTAGATGATGTTTATTATAATAACGAACACATCTGGCCGACAGGTAGTGCTTCAAATCCTTGGTCACCAAGTACTGATATCACAACTGTTGCTTGGATTGATGCATCAGATTCTTCAACTTACACAAGAAGTGGAACAGGCCTAGATTCTGTAACTGATAAATCAGGAACTTATACAATAGATATTGGTAGTAATGTAGTAACTAACTCATCAACTCAGAACGGATTGAATGTATTCGATTTTGATGGTAATGGAGATTATCTACAAAGTAGTACAAATGAAGCACAAGTATCAAATGGTAACCATTGGGCAATCGGTGTGTTTAGATTTGAAGGAACAAATAGTACCCAAGATACACTTTGGAGTTATGAAACAAATCAATCACCAAAAAGAGATTAT
>Ga0206682_10004744_pt1 | contig 10930 bp, 8 predicted proteins | sample M240m12015metaG_FD_155444 | JGI IMG/M metagenome (GOLD analysis project Ga0206682, IMG submission 155444) | Ammonia-oxidizing marine archaeal communities from Monterey Bay, California, United States - M2 40m 12015 | ecosystem: Environmental > Aquatic > Marine > Intertidal zone | place: USA... | reverse complement strand
AACCCGAGGGCCGGTTGAGTGTCATCTCTTATCATTCATTAGAAGATAGGCTTGTGAAAAGATTTATAAGAACAGGGTTGTTTTCTGGTGAGCCAGAAAAAGATTTCTTTGGAAATATAAATGTTCCTTTAATGAAAGTTGGAAAATTAATTGTTCCAGATAAAAGTGAGATAAACGGTAATAATAGGGCAAGAAGCGCAAAGCTAAGAGTAGCTAAATTAAAAACATAATGTCTAAGGTAAAAAAAAACATATATGATGTTTTGAGAGGAGGTTTTTTAATTAATGAATCTTCCTTTAAAAATTGGAGAATGATTTTTTTTATTGTGGTTCTTCTTTTAATTATGATTTCTAGTGCACATAGTTCTGATAAGAAGGTGTTGGAGATTTCAGAATTAAATAAGTTAAAAAGAGAGTTAAGAGCCATATATATAGATACTCAAACAACATTAATGCGAATGAAAATGGAGTCTAACATTCGTCAGAGAGCAAAAATGATGGGATTGCAACCCTCTAAAACTCCACCAAAAAGAATAAAAGTCATTAACAAAGAATAAAATAATTCACCTTGAGAGATCATCAAAAAAGCATACTAACAAAATTCTACATTGTAGCTGCTTTTATGACGCTTCTTTTTTCCTTGATAATTTTTAGAGTCATAGATATTCAATATCTCCAGGGTAATAAGTATAGGAAAATTTCAAAAGATCTTACTAGAAAGCCATTTGCTATTGAGGCCAATAAAGGAAATGTATATGCTTCAGATGGAAATCTATTAGCAACTTCTATGTCAAAATTTACAATTAGGATGGATGTCATGTCTGTTGATGTAAAAATCTTTGATAGAGATGTGGTAAAGCTCTCTAGAAGCTTGGCAAGTTTTTTAGGAAAGTCTCCTAAGTTTTTTGAGAAAAAGCTAAGAAATGCTCGAAAATCAAAAAACAGATATATACTAATTGCAAAAGATATTGGATACAATGATTACATGAAAATGAAGCAGTTTCCCATATTTAAACTTGGAGTTTATAAAGGTGGCTTTATAGCAGAGCATAAAACGGTGAGAGCACATCCAATTGGTAAAATAGCTGAAAGAACTATAGGATATCATGATAATAGAGGAGATGCAGGGATAGAAGGAGCTTTTGTTGATTATTTAAAAGGTGAAGACGGCCTTAGATGGAAACAAAAAATTGCTAAAGGGCAATGGAAGCCAATAAACGATGTAAATGAAAAAGAACCAGTTCAAGGGTATGATGTAGTAACTACTCTAGATGTAAATATTCAAGATATTACTCATCATGCATTACTTCGTCAATTAGAATATTTTGAAGCAGATCACGGATGTGCTGTTGTAATGGAGACAGCAACAGGTGAAATCAAAGCAATTTCAAATTTAGGGAGAACTTCAGCAGGAAAATATTATGAAAAAAGAAACTATGCAGTTTGGGAAGCTCATGAGCCGGGATCAACATTTAAATTAGCTAGTTTAATGGCTGCTTTGGATGATAAATTGATAGACACCTCCACTGTTGTAGATACAGAAAAAGGACGGATTTTTATTCATGGTAAAAGAGTAGAAGATTCCCAAAGGGGAGGCTATGGAGAAATATCAGCAGCTAGAGTGTTTGAAGTATCCTCAAATGTTGGAATAGTTAAACTAATTCGTGAACATTATGATGATAAACCAGAAAAATTCTTAGATCATTTAAAAGATTATGGACTTACCAATAAAATTGGATTACCAATAAAAGGTGAAGGAAAACCAATTGTTTATTATCCAGGTAAGCCAGGATGGAATAAAATAAGCTTAGAGTGGATGTCATGGGGCTATAGTATTGCTGTGACTCCACTTCAGACATTAATGCTTTACAATGCTGTTGCTAATAATGGTGAAATGGTAAAGCCAAGGTTTATAAAAGAGTTGAGAAAAGAAAACAGAATTAAAAAATCTTTTCAAAAAGAAATTATAAATCCGCAAATTGCAACTCCAGAAACTATAAAAAAATTAAAAAAAGTCCTAGAAAATGTTGTTGAAAAAGGAACAGCAAATAATATCTATTCTTCCAATTTTTCTATGGCTGGAAAAACAGGTACTGCAAAAAAATATGTTGGTAGACATGTAAATAAAAAGGGAGATACTATTGCTGGAGGATATTCAAATAAGAGATATGTAGCTTCATTTGCAGGTTTCTTTCCTGCAGATCTTCCAAAATATTCATGTATTGTAGTCATTCATGACCCTTTGAAGAAAAAAGGGTATTACGGAGCTACAGTAGCTGCCCCTGTTTTTAAAGAAATTGCACAAAAAATATATACAACTACTTCAGTGGATGATGATCTTGTAAAAGAAAAGTTTTCCTCTCAAAAAATTGGCGATCAATATTCAAGTTTTTACAATAAAATAAAAAATACAGAAACCATTCCAAATGTAATAGGAATGCCAGCTATGGATGCAGTTTCGTTACTGGAAAATGTTGGATTAAATGTTAAAATCAAAGGAATCGGAAAAGTAAAAAAACAATCTATTAAAAAAGGGACTCTCATAAAAAAGGGATCAACTATAATTTTAAATCTGTCTTAGTTGAAGTTATTAAAAGACATATTATATAAGGTTTCTGTAAACGCTGTTTATGGAGATACCAATGTAAAGGTAGCTCAAGTTGATTTTGATTCAAGAAAAGTTGTAAAAGATTCATTATTTGTTGCTCAAAAAGGCATTTCCGTTGATGGTCATTTATATATAGATAAGGCAATTCGCTTAGGAGCTACAACAATTATTTGTGAAGAATTACCAATCCACTTAGAGGCAAATATTACCTTTATTCAGGTAGAAGATTCCAATAAAACGTTAGCAATTATTGCCTCAAATTTCTATGATAATCCGTCCTCAAAATTAAAGTTGATAGGCGTTACAGGAACAAACGGTAAAACAACAGTAGCTTCATTATTATATCAATTGTTTAAAAAATCGGGATATAAAACAGGATTGCTATCTACTGTGCAAATTTTAGTAGATACAACTGTCTTTAATGCAACTCATACAACACCAGATTCTGTAACTATAAATTCTTACTTACATCAAATGGTTTTGTTAGGAGTAGATTACTGTTTTATGGAGGTTAGTTCCCACGGTATTCATCAAAAAAGAACAGAGGGTCTAGAGTTTGCTGGTGGAATTTTTACAAATCTATCACATGATCATTTAGATTACCATGTTTCTTTTGCATCCTACAGAGATGTTAAAAAATCATTCTTTGATTCACTACCAAAAACAGCATTTGCCCTTACCAATTTAGATGATAAAAATGGTAATGTAATGCTGCAAAATACAAAAGCCAGAAAAAGAACTTATGCGCTAAAAACATTGGCAGATTATAAGGCGAAAATTATTGAAAAAAGTTTTTCAGGGACATTAATTTCTATAAATGACACAGAATTTTGGACAAAGTTAATTGGAAATTTTAATGCCTATAATTTAGCAGCTATCATTGGGGTGGCCTATGAATTAGGCTTAGAAAAAATAGAGATTTTAACAATTATTAGTCAGTTAGAAAGTGTTAGTGGACGATTTGAACATCTTGTTTCAGATAATGGAGTTATTGCTATTGTAGATTATGCACACACACCAGACGCGTTAAAAAATGTACTTGAAACAATCAATAATATTAGAACAAACAACGAAAAGCTAATTACAGTTATTGGTTGTGGAGGAGACAGAGATAAGACGAAAAGACCTAAGATGGCTCATATTGCGTCTCAATTAAGTACCCAGGCAATTTTTACTTCAGATAACCCAAGAACAGAAAATCCAGAGACAATTTTGGAAGAGATGGAAGAAGGAGTATCTGCAGAAAATTTAAAAAAAATAATAACCATATCAGATCGAAGACAAGCCATTAAAACAGCTTGTAAATTTTCAGAAACTGGTGATATTTTATTAATAGCTGGAAAAGGCCATGAAAACTATCAAGAGATAAGTGGAGAACGCTTTCATTTTGATGATTTAGTAGAAGTAAAAAAATATTTTAACCTTTTAAAAAAATAGGATGCTGTATTATTTATTTGATTATTTGGAATCTCATTTTAATTTCCCTGGAGCAGGGTTGTTTCAGTTTATTACATTCAGAGCTGCAGCTGCTTTTATTTTAGCCTTATCGGTGTCCACTATATATGGAAAAAGAATCATTAATTTTTTAAGAACACAGCAGGTAGGAGAAAGTATCAGAGATCTGGGGCTTGAGGGGCAAATTCAAAAAGCAGGAACTCCAACAATGGGTGGTATTATTATTATTATTTCTACACTAATCCCTGTCTTATTATTAACCAAATTAGACAATATTTATATCATCATCCTGCTTATAACAACAGTTTGGATGGGCTTAATTGGTTTTTTAGATGATTATATCAAAGTATTTAAAAAAGACAAAGAAGGATTACAGGGAAAATTTAAAATATTAGGCCAAGTAGGGTTGGGTTTAATAGTTGGTTCTATGCTTTATTTTAATGACAACGTAACAATTAAAGAAGAGTTACCATTAGTTCAACAAGTAGTCCAGCAAAATGGGAAAACTCAGGTTTTTGGACAAGCACATAAGTCAACAAAAACAACTGTTCCATTTTTCAAAAACAATGAATTAGATTATTCTGATTTCTTGAGTTTTTTAGGTGAAGGATATGAAAAGTATGGTTGGTTAGTGTTTATTTTCATTACAATTTTCATTATAACAGCTGTTTCTAATGGTGCAAATCTCACAGATGGTATAGATGGTTTAGCAACCGGCTCTTCAGCTATTATAGTAATTGTTTTAGGGATTTTTGCTTGGGTGTCAGGGAATATTATTTTCTCAGATTATTTAGATGTTATGTATATCCCAAATTCTGGAGAAATGACAGTATACATCTTAGCTTTTGCAGGAGCTTTGATAGGTTTTCTGTGGTACAACACCTATCCAGCACAAGTTTTTATGGGAGATACAGGTAGTCTAACAATTGGAGGCATAATAGCTGTGATCGCTATTTCTATTCGTAAAGAATTATTGTTACCAATTCTTGCAGGTATTTTTTTAGTGGAAAGTTTATCTGTAATACTTCAAGTTTCCTATTTCAAATACACAAGAAAAAAATATGGTGAAGGAAGACGAATCTTTAAGATGTCGCCTCTACATCATCATTATCAAAAGTCTGGATATCATGAGAGTAAAATAGTAGTCCGTTTTTGGATAATAGGAATTCTTTTGGCGGTTTTTACCATTGTAACATTAAAATTAAGATAGTATTCAAAACCTAAAATTAGGAGTTTACAAATAATGAAAAGATTAGTCATACTTGGTGGAGGAGAAAGTGGAGTTGGAGCCGCCATACTGGGAAAACAAAAAGAGTTTGATGTTTTTCTTTCAGACATAGGAAGTATTTCAGAAAAATATAAAAAAGTTCTTTCACATCATAAAATAAGTTTTGAGGAGGGTCATCATACAAACTCATTGATTTTAAATGCTGATTTGGTGGTTAAAAGCCCAGGCATTCCAGAAAAAGCTGCAGTAGTTTCATTACTCCTTAAAAAAAGGATTCCTGTAATTTCTGAAATTGAATTTGCCTCTCAATTTACAAAGGCAACAATTGTTGGGATAACCGGATCAAATGGAAAAACAACAACTACCCTCATGACACATCATATGCTTACATCAGCAAATTTGAGTGTAGGAGTTGCTGGAAATATTGGAGATAGTTTCGCTCAACAAGTTGCAGAACAAGACTTTGGAAGTTATGTATTGGAGTTGAGTAGTTTTCAATTAGACGGAATTATAAATTTTAGACCACACATTGCAATAATTACAAATATTACCCCAGATCATTTAGATCGATATGAATATGATTTTAATCAATATGTAGCCTCAAAATTTAGAATCACTAAAAACCAAACGGCTGACGATTTTTTGATATATGATGCAGATGATAAGGTAATAAGTACCTGGCTAAAAGAACACAAGGTAAATGCAAAATTAATTCCTTTCTCAATTGAAAAGGAGGTTGACAACGGAGCATTTTTTAAAAAAAATACGATACAAATAAAAATAAATACAGAAAAATATAGCATGAGCACATCTAATCTAAGATTACAAGGAAAACATAATATTAAAAACACCATGGCTGGAGCCTTGGCTTCTCAGTTACTTAATGTAAGAAGTCAAACCATAAAAGAAAGTCTTGCAAATTTTGAAGGAGCAGAACACCGCCTAGAGAATGTTCATAAAGTTAATGGAGTTCAATTTATTAACGATTCTAAAGCTACAAATGTAAATGCTACTTTTTATGCCTTGGAATGTATGGAGCAGCCAACTGTTTGGATTGTTGGAGGTATTGATAAAGGAAATGATTATGAAGATTTATTGCCTTTAGTTAGAGAAAAAGTAAAAGCAATTGTTTGTTTAGGTGAAGACAATGAAAAGTTAAAATCTGTGTTTTATAATGTAGTAGATATGATGATAGAAACTGCAGGAGCTGAGGAAGCTGTTAAGGTTGCTTTTAAACTATCTCAATCAGGCGATAATGTTTTGTTATCACCAGCATGTGCTAGCTTCGATTTATTTGATAATTATGAAGATAGAGGACGTCAGTTTAAAAATGCAGTAATGAGTTTGTAACTAGTTATAAAATTGTAAAGAATAAGTTCCATTTATGAAAGGAATTTTCAAACATATAGAAGGAGATAGAACCATTTGGGCCCTGGTGGCTATTTTGGCATTATTTTCTTTTATGCCTGTGTACAGCGCTAGCGCAAATCTAGTAAGTGTAGTAGGAGGTTCAACTTTAGGATATTTATTAAAACATGTTGTGCTTTTAATCATGGGTTTTGCTATTATTTATGCAGTTCATAAAATCCCCTACAGATATTTTAGTGGTGGATCTGTGTTACTGTTACCAGTTGTTTTCTTCTTATTAATCTACACTTTAGCACAAGGAACTACAATAGGAGGTACCTATGCGAGTAGATGGATTAGTATTCCATTTATAGGTGTAGGCTTTCAAACATCAACACTTGCTGGCTTGGTGCTAATGGTTTATACTTCAAGATATTTGGCTAAAAATAAAGATCTAAAAATAGTTTTTAAAGAAAGTTTGATTGAACTATGGCTGCCAGTTGCCTTAATTCTAATATTAATTTTACCTGCTAATTTTTCTACTACTGCAATTATTTTTTCAATGATTTTAATTTTAGCTTTTATAGGAGGGTATCCCATAAAATATATAGGGTATATAATTGGAGCTGGAATTTTATCATTAACATTATTTATTTTAATTGCTAAAGCATTTCCAGATTCGATGCCTAATAGAGTAAATACCTGGGGAAGTAGAATTGAAAACTTTTCCAATTCAGAAGGTCAAGAGTCTTATCAAGTAGAAAAAGCAAAAATAGCCATAGCAACAGGAGGAACCTTTGGAAAAGGTCCTGGAAAGAGCATACAAAAGAATTTCTTACCGCAATCATCGTCAGATTTCATTTATGCCATTATAGTTGAAGAATACGGATTGGTTGGGGCAGTACTTATTGTTTTTGTTTATTTTTTATTACTATTTAGAATTTTTGTTACGGTTAAAAAAGCCAGTACAATTTTTGGCACATTGTTAGTGATTGGGGTGGGCTTACCTATTATTTTTCAAGCAGTTATTAATATGGCAGTAGCCACAAATTTATTTCCAGTTACAGGCCAAACATTACCATTAATAAGTAGTGGAGGTACTTCCATTTGGATGACATGCTTTGCTCTTGGTATGATTCTAAGTGTAAGTTCTTCTAAGCAAGAAACTGAGGAAACAATTTTAGATGATAATCCATTAGATATTTTACATGAAGCAATCGATTAACATATTAATTAGTGGTGGTGGCACGGGAGGTCACATTTATCCGGCCATTGCTATTGCTAATGAGTTAAAAGAACGGTATCCGCATGCAAAATTTTTATTTGTTGGAGCAAAGGATAAAATGGAAATGGAAAAAGTGCCGGAGGCAGGGTATGAAATCACAGGACTATGGATTTCAGGCATTCAAAGAAAATTAACATTCAAAAATTTATTATTCCCTGTAAAATTATTAGTCAGTCTATTTAAGTCAAGAAAAATCATAAAAGAATTTAAGCCAGATATAGCTATAGGGACTGGAGGTTTTGCTAGTGGGCCAACAATTATAATGGCTAATAGATGTAAGATCCCAACACTGATTCAAGAACAAAATTCTTATCCTGGAATTACAAATAAATTATTGAGCAGAAAATCTAAAATTATTTGTGTTGCCTATGACGGTTTGGATCGATTTTTCCCAAAAGAGAAAATTGTAAAAACAGGAAATCCAGTTAGATCAAGCTTATTATCAATACACACTAAGGATAAGATTTTTGATGGGAATAAATTATATCATCTAAAACAGAAAACAACAACAATTTTAGTTCTAGGAGGAAGTCTGGGTGCTAGGAAAATAAATCAGTTAATTGAACAAAATATTGTGTTTTTTAAAGAACAAAAAGTACAAGTAATTTGGCAATGTGGTAAGCTGTATTTTGATGAATATAAAAAATATAATGAGCTTGAAAATATTCATGTTCATTCATTCATCAATAAAATGGATTTAGCATATGCAGCAGCTAACATTATTATATCTAGATCTGGAGCTAGCTCTGTATCTGAATTATGTATTGTTGGTAAGCCTACCATTTTTATTCCATCACCCAATGTGGCCGAAGATCATCAAACTAAAAATGCGCAATCTATTGCAGAAAAACACGGTGCTATTTTATTGAAAGAGTCTGAATTAGAAACTTTTCCAATAGTTTTTGAAACCTTGTTAAAAGATGAGGGAAAGCAGGAAAGTTTAAGTCAAAATATTAAGGAGTTAGCATTACCAAATGCGACAAATAAAATAATAAGTCAAGTAGAAAAATTAATAGATTTTTGAGTTTAAGAGGCATACATACTATTTATTTTATTGGTATCGGGGGTATCGGTATGAGCGCATTGGCAAAGTATTTTCACGCTGTAGGAAAACAAGTTTCAGGGTATGATAAAGTAGCTTCTGCCATCACAGAAGGTTTGCGAAATATAGGAATAGTTACACATTATGAAGATTCATTAGATTTAATTCCTGAAAATTTTAAAAATAAACACCATACTTTGGTGGTTTACACCCCGGCAGTCTCCTCAGATCATTTAGGATTAAATTTTTTTATTGATAACGGATTTAAAGTTATGAAGCGTGCAGAGGTTTTAGGTCTTATTACAAAAAATTCTTTTTGTCTTGCAGTTGCTGGAACACACGGTAAAACAACTACCACTGCAATTTTAGGTCATATTATGCAACCTTACAATGCCACTAGTTTTTTGGGAGGTATTTCAGAAAATTATCACTCTAATTTAATTTTGGGAAAGGATGAAATTTCAGTAGTAGAAGCAGACGAATTTGATCGTTCATTTTTAAAACTTTCACCAAACATAGCTTGTGTTACATCTACAGATGCAGACCACTTAGATATTTATGGTGAGAAAATTTCTTTAGAGAATTCTTTTCAAGAATTTGCAGACAAGGTTTCAAATCAATTAATTGTTGCTAAAGGATGTAAATTAGAGGGGTTAACGTATGCTGTAGAAGAGGATGCAGATTATAGCATATCTAATATAAAAAGAAAAAATGGCCAATATATTTTCGATATAAAAACACCTCATAAAATCATCAATGAGGTGTCATTTTTATTGCCAGGAAAACACAATATGATGAATGCTTTGGCAGCTTTTGCTATGGCAGATTGCTATGGTATCCCTGCTGAAAATATTAAAAAATCATTAGAAACATTTAGAGGAGTAGAAAGACGCTTTTCATATAAAATTAGATCAGAAAAACTAACTCTTATTGATGATTATGCGCACCATCCAACTGAGATTAGAGCTGTTTATAGTTCTATAAAAGAGTTGTATCCTTTTAAAAAAAATATAGTAGTTTTTCAGCCTCACTTATTCTCAAGAACTAGAGATTTTATTGAAGATTTTGCAGTTGAGTTAGCAAAGTTTGATGAAGTACTCTTGCTAGATATCTATCCGGCAAGAGAAATGCCTATAAAAGGAGTTTCTTCTTTATGGCTTTTAGAAAAAATTCTTAACAAGAATAAAAAAATCACAGATAAAATAAATTTAGTAAAAGATATTAAAAATTCCGAAGCTAATATAGTTATAATGTTAGGTGCAGGAGATATCGGAAAGATGGTTGAAGGCGTAAAAAACGAATTAATTTCTATATGTTAATTATGAAGTTAAAAAGAATTGTAAAATATCTATTTGTGCCCATTTTTATTGGGGTATTGGTATTCTTATTCATTTTTTCTAATCAAAGAAATACACAAAAAACAATTAATAAAATAGATATTCAATTTGAATCTGAAGAGTCATATTTCTTAACTCACGAAATAGTTAATAAATTGTTAATACAAAACAACGAAAGAGTACAAAAACAAGCAAAATCTGTAATAGATTTATACAAGTTAGAAGAACTGGTTCTAGAAAACCCATATGTTGAAAAAGCATCACTTTTTTTTACCATAGATGGTACGCTTGGGTCTTTCATAAAACAAAGGCAACCTATCGCTAGAATACTTACTAGTAATTTATCTTACTATATTGATTCAGAGGGAGTAAAAGTTCCAGTTTCTGAAAACTATTCAGCTAGAGTTCCCTTGGTGTCTGGTTTAAATGATGATAGTAATTTGTTGGAATTATTGGTATTGTTAAATAAAATTGATGAAGATAATTTTTTGAAAAAAGAGGTTACTTCAATCCATAGAAAAGACAATAAAGAGTATTTGATGACAGTTAGAAGTGGAGATTATAGGATAGATTTTGGGAATCTGATAGAAATAGATAAAAAAATAAAAAAGTTAAAAGCGTTTTATGGC
>Ga0206682_10004743_pt1 | contig 10931 bp, 5 predicted proteins | sample M240m12015metaG_FD_155444 | JGI IMG/M metagenome (GOLD analysis project Ga0206682, IMG submission 155444) | Ammonia-oxidizing marine archaeal communities from Monterey Bay, California, United States - M2 40m 12015 | ecosystem: Environmental > Aquatic > Marine > Intertidal zone | place: USA... | reverse complement strand
TAACCGATTTAAATAGTGTGCAACAGTATACAAACTTTGTGCATGCCAAGCTAAGTTACTATGTCCTCAATGCCGATTCATTACAACGATTTAATCGATGGAACTTGATTAAAAGTTTAAACGAAAAATACTTTACGCTGTCTACCAATGGTATCATGTATGCAGTATGCCGCGCTGCCTATCACCTGCGGTACTTGCAAGTGGCGAGATTGATGAGAACATTTTTGTGCCCTGGACCGACCTTAGAAGAACGAGACGTCAACAATTTGTATGATTGGGCAAAAAATCAAGAAACCTACTTTTCGATTCGCAAATTTCGGATGCGAATGATCAACATACTATGGACGTTTTTTAACGATGAACCAAGCCGCTCGTTTTATACTTATACAAGGAGTGGAGAGGTACCAACAATATTATCACATGTCACCGCATCCTACCCTAGCCAGTGGATTAGTAGTATACAGCATGAGTTATTGTACCACAAAGCACCAGAGCTGCTTGAACATCGAAATCCCTTAGTTCGCGACGCTGTCCTTATTGCCTTGTTTGAAGCGCACTTTAAAACGCATTACAATGTAGCTTGGAGTCGATATTGCATGTGCATGGAAGATGATATCATTGAAGTTTATGACAAGCTGTTGACAGTAGAACATCCAATGATTTTAAAAGTATGGAATCACTTTTATGTACTTTGGGACAAAAAACTGTTTCCATGTAAGCGATTTCAAGAAGCAATGGTTTACTGGTTTCAATTATTAAAACACCACCGGCAGAGTACACTATTTAAAAATATCAATATTAGCAATACGATCAATCGTGTACTACCTCCAATTGCCGAGCCACGAGCGAAGAGCGAAGGGATTTTCGAGATATACTTATAAAAACTATTAAATTAAAATTTTAACATTTTTATTGGTTGCTTTATCTTTTCTTTACCAAATATTTGTTGTTCAAGGTCTTCGTCTAATAAAATACAGTTGTCATTACCTTCTGCAACCAATTCAAAACCTTCTTTATAATATTTCCCTTTAAAAACATATCGCAATAGTCGTCGCAAGTTTAAAGAGTGTTGCAATCCTGTATAGTATATAACAAATGACACATTTGCCTCTTTGCTAATTTTTATTAGATGATGTCCCAACTCTTGTTTTAATTCTTTGGGAGTTAGTTTTTGTGATGCAAAAACATTTCTACTACTTTGGTACTTTTGTAGTAGCTCATTTTGTTTGTTTTTGTTTTCGTCTTTAAATATAAGAAGCAAAGTATAAATGTCCATTAAAAAAGCCCATCCTTGAAACATGTATGTTATTACTTGTGAAACAAACCCCTTTTTAAATCCTTCTATTATAGTATACGCTTCTTTCATCTCCATAAACTTGGAATACAAAGCTACTTTAATATTGTCGATACTAGAGTGGAACGAACCTCCTTCTTTAAATTTCGATTCATCGTATGCTTTTTTAAAAATACTTTTTACGGAAGTTAAACCTTCCTCTTTCAGCACTCTATCAATAAAATTTGTCATTGCATCGTTTTTATAACTGTCAAAAAATGTTTTTAATTTAACTGTAGCTGCTGTGTGTTTTTTTTTATCTACGTCCGAGGCAAACGGAAGTAGGCCGATAAAAAAGTACATTAAACACATGAGAATAACTTCGTCTTCGCCTTCTTGATGTGTTATATCATTTACCAAAGAAAGGTTATCCAATTGTTTTGAATCAAACCAATCAAGATTTGCTTTTCTTAAATCAACTCGATGCTTTCTTACATTTTGATCCAAGTTGCGAAAACATTGATCGATATTATCCATACTACATCCTTCAGTATATTTATCGAATTGTCTTAAAGAAGCTTCAAAATAAAAATCAAATGTGGTCCAAAACTCGGCTTCTTCATCTTTTTTTGTTTTCTCTTGAATAAATTCTCTCACTGTTTTACATTCATAACCTTTTCGGTCGCAGACAACATCCTTTGTTTTGTGGTGTCTTTCACCTAAAAGTAAAAAACATACCGGTTTTTGATTTTGAAATATGTCTAATTTATTGTAATATAGATAAGACGGACCACTTATTAAGGTCCCCCTTTTTCTTTTAGCCTTACTCATTTTAATATGTAAGTGCATCTAACTATATAGTATTTTGTATGCGAACAATAGACATAGTAATATAGATACATCGAGTCAGATAGATGCAAAATTGATGTTTCAGTCCATTCATATATAAGAGCTTTTGTGCATTGAACACATCATGTCATCCTCAGAAGACGAAATCGAGTGCGAAGTGCTAGACGACCAAGAGAAAAGCGACGCCACGCTGGAAGCTTGGCAATCATTACTTGACGATCCTTACTGTGAGTATCATGGTCTAGACAAAGTTAGTGCAATAGATATTTTAGTAGAGTACGATAAGAAAGTAGTACCAAAGGGCTACTATACAGTAGATGAGTACGACGCTTTCTACAACATTGCTAGCAAGTTATACCGTTACAGTAAGTTAAAAATACATTTTAAGACACTTTTGAACACGATTGTCTCGCTTCGAGAATACTACTACCCAGCTTATCCAGACTTGCATCTGGGGCGATTCCATTTTTTTGACGACACATTTATTCAGCATCGGTTTCAAACATGAGCGTGGACATGTAGCAGTAGTCATATATAAAATTACTTAGTGCCTCTCTCATGCAGCCGCGAATATCATAGCCGTTAAAATTTTCTATTAAATCCATTAATCTATATTTTTCGTATACTGCTATGCGCATGTAAGAGATCCAACTTAGCTTTGTATCACCTCCCATGATGCATAGATAATCATCGTCAAAATCAATTTCGTTAATATTTGAAAATAATGTTTTCACTACGTCCTTGTCACTTTCCATGACTACATCGTCTTCAAATTGCCAAGTGTTATAAAATTGCTTGTAGGATCTTTTGTATTCCCCCTTGTTCATTTGCAAACCGCTTTCAAGGTAATCAATAAGACTATTCGTGACGTGGTCGACTCCCGGATTTTTCAGTGTATTAAATATTACCTCAAGAAAATGCGTTTCATCTTCAATGGACATACTACTACTTGCAGCTTCGAAATCGTCAGAGTACTCGTCAAACAAATTAGTCTCATTAATCTCTTCTTCTGCAGCTTTTTGCAACTCATAAAATTTGGCCTTGGCGGCTTCATCTACTTCTAATTGTTTTTTTCTCCATTTCTGAACTTTTTCCTTTAACTTTTTACCAAACTGTTCTAATTTATTTATTTGTTCTTGTATTTTTTTAACTTTTGTCAAATACTCATTTTGTACCTTAAAATCAACTATCTTCGTATTTTTGATAAAGCTTTCAATATCATCATACATTTGTTGTAAACTAATCTCTATTTTGTTTATATCGTTTGAATTAACTTGTAATTTTTCTTGTAAGTATTTTTTATCTTCGGGACTTAGACTTTCAAATTGGTTTGCATTTAGTTTATAGTAACCACCATCCTTCTGTGTAATTATATATTCACCCTCACTAAATACAATTGTAAGATTTTTATTCTTAAATTGGTTTTGTCTTTTTCGTGTGTTGTCTGATATTAAATCCTTAAGAAGTTGTTTTTCGTCATCATTTCCATTGTTGCCATCAGAGTCGTCATTATCATTAACATTTTTTAATCGTTTACTTGACGCTTGACTTTTCATCTCTTCAATGTATCTTTGTAAATACTCTTTCAAGTCAGCTGCTTCTTTTGTTCTCTCCGCAGACGCTATTTCGATAGCAGATCGCACTCCTGACTCTACTTTGTTCATCTCAGACTCAAACGCTGTTTTTACGTTTGTTAATACTTCTACAGTACGACTGCCATTTTTTGCAATTGCTTCTACAACATCCTGGTTTCCACGACTTGATATTCGCATATCCTCCAGTAGTTCAACAATTGTATCGTCGGGTCTATCATCGACTTTCTTTCGAACACGTTTTAAGGTGCTGCCGTTGACAGTATTGTCTTGCAAAAACAAGTTACAAACACTAATTAATCGTATCAAAGAGATGCGATTGAACAGAACATCCTCGTTTTGCACAAATTTTCTGATAAATGTAGTTGTAATTGGTAGTGCTTTGTCATAATATTGCTTCAGTTCAATTGTTATTTCTTTTTTTTCATTCTGAAACACCTTGAATACCTCGTTGACCAACTGTTTCATTAATGCATCCCCTTCTTTTCTTCCTAATATAACTGGTTGCGGTTTTCCAACGTATTTATTTTTTATTATATTGCCAAGAAATGCAAGTTTAAAAGTCTCCAATAGGCTAGTCATTTCATGTAATGCAATCGTTCAAAAACTTATATAGAGAAAATCGTTCCGTTTATTATGTCATGCATTTAATAGTAACCATGCTTTGTGTGCCTCTTGGATTTAATTATATTACACGTGTATACAATGGCCGCTGCTTCAACCCCTTCCTTAGCATCGCCGTTTTGCTGTACTGGATAGTGTTCTTGGAACTAAGCTTGGAAGGATACCTTGTGATGCGCAATGTGATGCTTCTTCTATTCATATTCTACTATGTCGTGCATTTTCTATATATGTGTTGTTTTATAGAAGAGAGCTTCGATGCACAAAGTAAAAAATGCAAGGATCCAGTCAAACGAAAGATCAAGGAGCTAGCCGAGAATCGCAAGAGCCGCCTCGTGTTCCATGTGTAAAACCAGACTTGACGATTCAAAATGTTGTCTCTACCTTTTTCCTAGGCCGCAAAAATATAAATTTAAAATCTATTTGTATTCGTGCAAGGTACCTTGAGTACAACCCACATAAATTCGCAGCTGCCACGCTTCGATTAAAGCATCCGAGGTGTACAAGTCTCATATTCAACTCTGGAAACATGGTTTGCACAGGTGGCAAAAGCTCATCGGACTCCCGTTTTGCATGTCGTCAATGTGTAAATATTTTGCAGCGCTCCGGTCTAAAGGTAGGGTTTTGCAACTACAAAGTGCAAAATATTGTCGGCAGCACGTCGCTGTCAAAGCCTATTGATTTGATCCAGTTGCAAAAAGATTATGGACCCTACAGTTCCTACGAGCCAGAGCTGTTCCCAGGCCTCGTCTTTCGGCTTCGTAAACCAAAAATTGTGTTTTTGCTATTTCGAAGTGGCCGCCTTGTAGTGACTGGAGCAAAGACAGAGGAGCAAATACACAAGTACTGGCACGGGTTTTACCACGTCGTGTTGAAAAAGTATTTAGATGAAACCGATGATTTAAGGTGCTCGTCCGAGTATAGAATACGAAATAGCAACAGAGATTATAATACTACGTTTTTTTACGACGCACTTACTTAATTATGTTGTAGACTTTTTTATGATTTAGTTCACGTAGCCTTGTTTTTTTGTTTTCGTTACTGACATTATCTCCTCCTACTCGCTTTAAAAAGTCCCCGACCGTTGCATCCCGGTCCATTACCACACTTGTTGGGTCGCCTCCCATCTCGTAAAATAATTCAACGGTCATCTGCTCGTTGCCATCAAAGCGATGCCTCGCTCGGTCCATCGCTTCGTCCATAGCAAATCGCTGCACATAGAACTCGCCGAGGTCGTTGATCCGCAAGCCTTTGTGCGAGATATCCAAGTTACCTTCCCGTAGTTTCATAATGTCGGCGCTCAGCTCCTTGCAAAGCTCCAGCGGCCAATCTTTTTCTTTAATACTATCCGACGCCGTGAAGCAGGTTTGCAAGGCGCTGTGATCCATGCCGGTGCAGCCGTCGACAAACTTGGAAGCATAGCGGGGATTGCGGCGGCCATTGCTTAGGTGAGGGTACGGGCTCTTGCCACAGCAGTCCCAACATCCCTCTGGATGCCAGCGACCAGGGCCATCACGATTTAGTGGCCCTGAATGAAATTTGCAAGCATGGACTCCAATGTTGTCGATTTCGGCATATCGCACACCGCAGGTTTTGCATAGACGTTTCCACTTTAAATAAGACATTTTTTTATGTCTCTATTAATACTTATATAGATTTTTAACAAAACCTAACATCCACTGAGAACATAATGTTCACACTTTGCTTCTTGTATAAGTTTTTGGGTGCTTTGAACTATTCCTCCGATCGTGCCAGCAAGGCAAGATGCAAACTGTAAAACATCTGTGTACGATTCAAAGCATGACAACGTATTCGTAATTGTTTGGAACACTTTGAATTGTGTCTCAAGTCCCTGGCGGTGACTATAATCTAAACATCTCACACAGGCCCCAGTAGGCACACATTGACATATTGCATTGCCGCTAACAGTACCACAATTATTTTCATATGTATCAGTGGGACTTGTTGCACCGCTGTTGGCGCATTGACCCCCCCCAGTTCCTGCTACTAGATTCGGGTAAGCGACTGAAGCGCATGCTGTGAAATGATCTCCACCATTATACTTTCCAACAGGACAATTTTCACAAGCATTCATATTTGCAGAACGATATTTACCATTACCACATTCACTACACTCCAGACGATTGGCCGAGGCTACTTTGCCTACACCACATGGTATGCAAAATGTTTTCCCTTCTTCGGGTTGTTTTTGTAAAGAAGAACACAATTTACAATTGGAGTTTTCGTCACTGTTGTATTTACCAGCGGCACAAGGTAAACAAAGATTAACAAAGTCGCTTCCACCACTTTTTGTTGCTTGATTACCCTCAGGACACGGACTACATTCTGATGAACCAGCGGTCGAAAAGCTTCCAGACACGGAGTTTTGACAATCCAAACAATCTGCTACTGCATCGTGCAAATCGGCTGTTGTTGCATCATCAGCCAAAAATGTTCCTGCTGGACATTCCTTGCATTTATCTCCGTCTGTCAAGGTGGTCACATCACTATATCGACCCTTGTTACACACTTTACAGGTTAATTTACCTTCTTCGTCTTGATACATTCCTTCACCACAAGCAACACACGCGTCGCTAGAACTAGTGTATCCAGTACCAGTATTTCCTTTATATCCTTTTGAACATGGTGTACAAAAAGATGCACCACTTCCAGAATAAAAACCAGATGCACAAGCTTGACACAAGAAACCTGTTGTAGAAGAGCTATAAGTTCCTGCTTCACAACTTTTACATTCGGTTTGTCCACTACCACTTGTTGTTTCACCAGGATTACATGCAGTGCATTCCGTATGATAACTTAAAGAATTGGTAAAATATCCTTGTGCACAATTTTTACAAAATGCTTGGCCGGTCTCGTCTTGGAATTTACCCGCTTTGCATCTGTCACATTTAGGGTCTGTTTCCTCTCCAGAAGATTTAGATCCAATAGGACATGGTTGCTCTGTCGTGGCGCCAGTGATTTCTACAAAATATCCAGGACTTGCTCCCTGGCATTTTGGACTTGTAGCAAGTGGTCTGAAAAAGCCACTATCACAGTCAATACATCGCTCAAACTGATGTTGATTCTCCGCTGTTCCAATCTTTGTACTATCTGTAAATTTTCCTGCTTGACAATATTTACAAATAGTTTGACCTTCTTCGTCTTGATATAAACCTTCAGAACATTGAAAACATTCTTCTAGTGTATCTCTTGCAGTTCCTGGTAGAGTTAGAGTCTGTCCTTCCCTAGCACTTCGCCCTACAAGGCAAAGTTTGCAGGATGCTTTTTGCCGTTGATCCTGAAAACGACCTGTTAAACATTTAATTTGATAGGATTGAGCTTTCTGACTTTGATAGTAACCTTTATCGGTTGATTTGCAATTTTTAGAACCAGTCTCGGGTTGATAAAAACCAGCAAGACATAATTTACAACTATCACCAATGGCAAAATTAGCATTTTGAAATTGCCCTTGTGGACAATCAACGCAGCCATTGTTCTCAATTTTCGTTCCACGACCACATCGTGCACACTCAAAATTCCCACCTTCACATGCTTCTTGTATAGTTTTATCCCCTGTCAAATCAGGAAGGGATTTTGAACCATCCGAATTGATACAGTTGTAAAAATATCCTTCATCAGGATCACATTCTGACGCTTGATCCGTTGCTCCCTCCAAAAATGTTGCCGTATCACTGATGGAGTTGGATTGGTCCGGACCACTTGTCCCGGTCCATGCACCGGTACCGACGCCAAACTTACCACTATCGACTGTTTTACAACTAAGTTGCCCACGCTCATTTTGATAATTGCCCCGGCCACAAGCTTTGCAGGATGCTTGGCCTTCCTCGTTCTGAAAACGACCAACTTCGCAAATGATGCAACTTGGCATGTAGCCTTGCGCCGCTATTCGTTCCTTCGAGGTATAGCGACCAGCTTGGCACGGTAAGCAAACACCACTTTCAGACGTGTAATGACCAGGGAAACAAGTATCACAAGTATCCGCGCCAACGTCGTACTGCACGGAGCCTAGGACGTAGGTCTTATAATTGTCGTGCTTGTAGCGTACGCCCTCGACACATTGCACCTCATAATTGGAACCTTGTGGAGGAGCTGGATGTTTGGTTCCGCAAAGAATCTTGGAATATCCATTACCTGTTTTCTCGTAATCGTTAAACCAAACCCGGTTGGCATACGACTGATAGACGCAACCACTAGGACTATGCTTTTGCATACATTGTGTTAAGCAGTTTCCCCATGCGTACTGATGATAAATAGAATGATGACAAGTACGGTGATTGTCCGAACATCGCCATTCAGTATTTACAGTTCGATCGCTTACCTTGCCAAGGTAATATTTTCCTTCTGTTTCTGCAAACTCTCTGCATTCTAATTCAGTTAATGAATGGACCGGATATCCAGATGTTTTCAAAGAAAAACTTTCAACGTCAAGCCACTCATATGGTGCCGGGCAATCGTCTGAACGAACTAGTCCGGAGATAGCTGGCAACGCTTCTTGCACATTGGTTGCAAGTAGACGTGACTTTTGGGCAACCTTGACTTGGCACGCGTAGGCCCCGTTGTCTAAATTACAATTTACGCTACTATCTGTATTATGGTTAAAGTAAATGTAGGTATTTGGATGACGATAACAACCAAATGGTGTGTAGGTCAAAGAATATGGTGCTGCATCGTTTAAGTAAGTATCCCATTTACCAAGGGAAAGCCCAAATGCTTTGCATTCATCGTAGCTAATGGACCTATCTGGCATTCCAAACGTTTTGTCTACAAAGTGAGGTTGCATCACCTGAACTATACATTTGTGTAAGGTGCTGCACGCTATGCTGGTAGCTTGTTCGTTGTAGTAATACTTGTTGTCTGTGTGTTTAAAACAACCAGAAGGTCTTTCTGCATGTGTGAAAGTTTCTGCTCCCCAAGCACTAGCCGCATAGGATTTACAATGTGCTTTTGATACAGAGTTATCTGGTAGACCACGAACCTTTTCAACAAACACCATATGCGGTTGCACACCTGAACCTTCGTAACAAGTCGAGATACCGGACACTGGATCCAGTACATAGGTAGCATTAAACGGCTTCTCCCTATGCTTCAAGCATGGCGTCGTAGCGCTGCAGGTAGCTTGGAAAAGTGGCCTAATTATTCTAAAAAATGCAATAGGAGGGTTGCAATTGCTATTGCACGCCTCAAATGTATCCGTCCTGTATACTGCTTCTGCATAAGCAGAGGCAACCGCAACACCAACGCAATCGACGTTGCTATTGCAGCGATTTACTTCAAATGATAGTACGTTATGATACGAAGAAGAAAGCTCGTTAGCAGCATAAGGCAATCGAACCTGATCCCATGTAGCACCGACTTTTGCATCTCTTGTAACAGTAATCAATGAGTTGGGGTCGTAGCAATAGTCTATTCCGTAAAGATCGCCTAGACCACCGACTGTACACCCTGGTATAGGGTGATTCTCTGCATAAGAGGTATCCGCACCTCTGTGAAAACATAATAAATTTCCACTGCAGTGATCATCATTATCACAATCGCCTTCACAAACAAATAATTTGTCCTGTCCACTTGGTATGTTTTCAAAACTATCGCCATAATACACGAGTGCAGGAGCCTTGTCTATTAATGATGGATTTGTAAGGCTAACTGTAGTAGACGATGTACCACCATATGACACATACTCATAGTGATGATCATTGAATTCAACATTTGTAAGATTAACTGTATTAAAGTAAATATTACTATTTTCCATAAAGCAACCATATGGTTTCCTAGGGTCATCAATAACTGCGTCAAAATTATCCAATTGTCTACAATAGTCTATGTCCGTAATCGGAACGGATGTTTCGGTGCCACCAACGACATATCCACCAATATTATTCTCTTTTGTTTTTACGTTAAAACTAGACACTTGTCGATCGTTCCAGTATTCTACTCGAGTGCATGAAATATCTTCGTTGTACTCCGCGTCACTCGAATCTTGATTTCCAACACTATTACCAGGTACCTGCAATAAACGACGTCGCTGCGTTCCACATCCTTCGCGTTCGTCAATGCAAGGATACTGCTCACTACAGTGACCGTCGTAGACGCAATGTTTATATTTTTGGATGCATGCTCGTGCGCCAAGATTGCACTCTTTAACTGATTCTGTGTTCGTATTGTAATAAACCGTTCCTGTGCTAGGGAGAAGATAACAACCCTTTATTTCATTAATATTGGATAGAAATCCACCCCAAGTATACTCCGTCATGCTACTGCACTCTGTGCTGGACACTGACATATCCGGTGATCCACTCGTGACTTCTAACATAGATGCACTCGTGCACCCCGTCGTGTCACCCGAACAAATTAATTGACCGATGCAATCGTTGTCCGTTTGGCATGCAGCTTGGCAAGTATCCAGCAATTGCACAGCTTGTACTGATATAAACTCAGACGCTATCGTATTGGTCGCCGCGGTGCGATTATTATATACGAGCTTGCCATTCACTTCCACGCAACCTTGTGCTTTGAAAAAGTCTGTAGTCGTACCATCGTACGACAAGCCAAGCTTCACTGCTGCGCTGCCGCATTTA
>Ga0206682_10004737_pt1 | contig 10939 bp, 7 predicted proteins | sample M240m12015metaG_FD_155444 | JGI IMG/M metagenome (GOLD analysis project Ga0206682, IMG submission 155444) | Ammonia-oxidizing marine archaeal communities from Monterey Bay, California, United States - M2 40m 12015 | ecosystem: Environmental > Aquatic > Marine > Intertidal zone | place: USA... | reverse complement strand
TGGGGGTTCGTTGGAAACTCCTGTTTGCTGATGAGGGTTAGGACTTTCTGAAACCTTTTCTTTATTGTCCTCTCCCAAATCTAAACTCGATGTAGGTAGAGGAGATAAAGGTGGAGTAACGCCACTTTTCTCATCAGTCGACTCATCATTACTCACATTTGGTGTTAACTGAGGAGCTTTCTTAAAAGGTGGTTGTGTCATTTGGACCGGTTTTTTTCCACTCATCTTCAAGCTCGGCTTCGTACCTAGCTTTTTACCTGACTTAGGGGTAAGTTTAAGCTTAGGTTTACCAACGGGGGGGCGAGTAACGCTTGGAGGTGGAGGTTGAGAAGGATCTTCTGGAGTATTTGGATTATTCATATTACTTAAATATATAAGTTTTTTTTTACGACATTTAGTCAACAATTAATTTAAATATATGAGATTGGACTACAATTAATACTATTATATGACCGAAATGGAAAATTATTAACTTCCTATCTCTTATCATCTTGTTCTGGGTCAAATACATTTTACTTTTGTAGATGAATATGGGCAGATACATTTTAGATTATTTAATTCAACCTGTAGATGTTGATTGTTGACGGATAGTATCTTCTTATACATATAAATTATCTTGCAATGTGGGTCGGTAGCTCAATCGGTAGAGCAGTGGCCTTTTAAGCCATTGGTTCCGGGTTCGAGTCCCGGCCGGCCTACCACTTTTGCATAAAATGTAAATTTCTTCTAAAGGAAAAGATTCTTTTGTCGATTATAAGATTTGTATTCCACAGACAAAATGATTTCCCCTGTTAACAATAATCTAACTGGTCTAGTATTTGAGTCGCATAATGACAAAATTGAACTAGACCAATCTCTTGCAAAGCTGTCATCAGGGAATAAGTTAATCCGTGCAGGTGATGATACTGGAGCATTTAGCCAGGCGAGTAAGTTAAGTTCCAAAAATAAAAGAGATTTAGTAAGTCTACAGAATTTACAAAATTTAGTTTCCTACTCCCAATCTCAAGATAGCACACTCGAACAAGTCGGGAAAATTCTCAATCGGTTAAACGAAATTACTGTTCGAGCTTTAGATGTAACCGCAACAGACGCTGACCGCGAAAATTACAATAAAGAATTTATTGAACTGGCAGATCAATTGGATGAATTAAAGACAGAAGATTTTAACGGTCTGGAATTATTTGGTGCTGGATCGTTCAGCCAAGATAAAAAAGACTTTCTTGATAGTTTAAAAAAGAACTGGCTAGAGGCATCTGAAGTTATCATCAACCGGGAATACGGATGGACTACTGCTCCTGCAGATAGTTGGGATTTGATAGTTAATGAAAATGATACAGGTGGATATGCTGCATTTGTAAAAACTGCGCAATACGGCGATGGAACCGCCGATGTGATTGAAATGCAGTTTGACCTACCTGACTTTACCGCACCTCATACCTCTCCAAGTTCTACAGCTGATCGAGTAGTGGCTCACGAAATGGTTCACCTCATGCAAGCACAGAATTCCTATTATGGTGATATAACTGGGGATGGATCAAGTCGTGGCACTTGGTTTAAAGAGGGATTAGCCGAGTTTATTCATGGGGCGGATAGCAGGGTTGATTCTATATTAGATAGCAATGGTGATAATTTTTCTGCTTTAACTTCTGCGATTGGATCAGGAAACGAAAGCTGGGTCTCTTCTGACCAATATGCAACTGGGTACCTTGCCGTAAAATACCTGCATAGTAGGATTAAAGCGAGTGGCCAATCGGATGGTGTAAAGCATATGACAAATTGGATGAAAACTCAGTTTGATACATCTCAAGGATCATCCAACAGTGGAATAGACGATTACTTTCAAAATTTCAACATCACAAAAGCAGCAGGTGGAAACTTCTCTAGTAATGCCGATTTTATTACCAACTACAAAGGCAGTGACGGACAAAACTTTATTTCCGGTTTACGAGGCAGCAGTCAATTTTCCAACACAGATACTGGTTCTATAATGGGAAGCGATGAAGGGGGTACAACTTCTTTAAATGGACAGGCAGTTGTACCAGATACAACCGGAGCCCCCGCAAGTAGCTACATAGAAGAAGAAGATAATTCATCGCTTGCAGCTGCGGTTGATGGGACTGGGTTAACTTACGATCTAAAGTCAGTCAATTCCATAACAATATCTGATACAGAAACTTATAACTTAGAGTCCATATCAAACGCTCGTGGAACATTAACTCAGCTAACAACATGGATCGAAGATTTAGCATCCGAAAGAGCAAATGTGGGAGCGAACCTCAGCAGATTAGAAAAAGAAATTCAAAATCTGAATGGTAAAATCACGACCGGTGAAATGGCTGTTGGGCGAATTCAAGACACCGATGTCGCAAGCGAAAGCACTAAGTTTGCATCAAGCCAGGTTCGAATGCAGGCGAGTATTGCCATTCTTGCTCAAGCTAAAGATTTGAATGTAGGGATTCGGGATTTAATTAGAGGTATAATGGTTGGTCAATCTTAGACCATACCGAATTAACTAATTAATTTTTTAACCCCTTGAAAATCAATTTTTCCTGTAGGAAGAATGGGGATTTTGTCAATTTTTTGAACTTTCTTAGGAATCCATAAATTAGGGAGCCCATTTTCGCTCAATTTTTTTCGTAGTGCTGGAAAATCGAGTTCCTGCTCAGAGACTACAACCAACTGCTCACCTTTATTGGGATCGGGTTGCCCCACAACCACCAAAGATGATTCATTGTCATCTTGATTTGAAAGTATACTTTTAATCGTTTCTTCTATTGTTTCATGAGGTACCATTTCGCCGCCTATTTTAGAAAATCGGGACAATCTCCCTTTGATAAATAAAAAATTATCGTCGTCTAAGTATCCAATGTCTCCAGTAATAAACCACCTTTCATCGGTTAGCACTTCATCGGTTTGTTTAACATCATTTAGGTAACCAGAGAAAATATTGGGTCCACGAAAGCACAGAAGTCCAGTGTCACCAGAATTTAAATCTTGGCGAGTATCAGGGTGAATAGTTTTACATTCAATGTCAGGAAATAAACGCCCAACAGAGTCTTTTCGAAATCCTTCATTAGGTAAGTTAAAACTGATCACAGGTGCGGTCTCAGTTAATCCATAACCCTCAAGATAAGAGCAAGAAGCAAATCCCTCCCATTTAATCCTGAACGAGTCTTCCGTTTTTTCAGCACCTGCAACCACATACTTGAGCGATTTAAAATCTTCAGCCTTTCCCCTACTCAAAAAACCACGCAAAAAAGTTGGCGTGCCTAGTAAAAAGGTAATTTTTTCTTTACGGATGGCTTCCAGACCAAGCTTGACATCCAAGGGTGATGGAACAGCTATAATAGGTATATTATAAAGTAATGGAAAACATGTGGATACAGTAAATCCAAAGCTGTGAAATAATGGTAAATTTGCTAGAAGACTCGCATCCTTATCAAAAAGACCGAGTTGGTTAATCTGAGCGCAATTAGAAAGAATATTTTTGTGACTTAATATGACTCCTTTGGGATCCCCCGAACTCCCACTTGTAAATAATATAGTTGCCTCTTTTGTACTTACTTTGGTTGGAATTCTAAGGAAAAATCGTGAAGAACACAGAGGCAGTTGTAAAATTAAAGCTGTTTGTATTAGTTGATAAGGTCTCTCAACTAAATTTTTCAACCAGTCAGAAATTTCAAAAATATTATTCGGCCACGGAAAATCAGGAAATTTATCCATCATTTTCTCTGCTGTAATAATTGTCTTAATCTCGGCCTTTAGAATAAGTTTTTCTGCAACACTTGAACCCAAAGAAAAATTAAGATTAACCGGAGTCTTTCCTGCAAAGAAAACTGCAATGTTTGCTATTGTCCCCGCTAACCCCGGGGGTAATACAATCCCGATTCTTTGCGTCTGACAATTTTTTCGTAAATATAGAGCTAATTTTACTGATAAAAGAAGTAATTTTTTTCGGGAACAAGAAAATGGTCTGGGTAGACCATAATCTACCAAAGGTAATCGATCGGATTTTTTTTTCAAAGACCGAAACAATGCGTCAGCTATATGTTCTGCTTCAATTTTCATATTATATAAGAATGTAAATCTAACCGAAAGGCTTTGTGGTTGCCATAAAAACTTCGAAGGAGATAATAAATAAATGTCCAATACCTCTAATATACATTGCTATAATGGAGCTTACCCAAAAAAGGCCGATCGAATTTCGTAGCCCGATCTCGGAAAATCACTTTGTTGTAATATCGGGCTATTAAACACTTTGTTTCTTTAAATCATTTGATTAGTAACATCATTTACATCATTTAACATTATTTTATAATTATTGTCATCGTGAACGAATCAGAAAAAAACCAAACTCTTATATACGACACAACCTTACGTGACGGTTCGCAGGCAGAAGGTGTCTCATTTACCGTAACAGCCAAACTAAGAGTAGCCGAAAAACTGGACCATTTTGGAGTCGATTATATCGAAGGCGGTTGGCCCGGAAGCAATCCTAGAGATATGGCTTTTTTTGAAAAAGCAACTGAACTTAACTTAAAGCACGCTAAAATTGCTGCTTTTGGTTCTACTCGCCGAGCATCTTCTGCAGTTGAAGAAGATCCCCAAATTAAACTACTTTTGGACGCAAATACACCTGTTGTGACAATTTTTGGTAAATCTTGGCTCCTCCATGTAACCGATGTTCTGCGTACAACCCCAGAAGAAAATCTGGCCATGATCGAAGACTCGGTACGCTATTTAAAAGAACAAGGAAAAGAAGTAGTTTACGATGCAGAACATTTCTTTGATGGCTATACAGACAATCCAGAATACGCCCTCTCAACTCTAGCGGCGGCACAAAAAGGAGGTGCTGACTTTTTGGTTCTTTGCGAAACAAATGGTGGAAAACTTGTTCCACAGGTACAGAAAATCACCCAAACCGTTGTTGATAAGTTTCCTGAAACTCCCATTGGAATGCATTGCCATAATGATGCAGGAGTTGGAGTGGCGGTAAGTCTCACAGGAATTGAAGTGGGTGCAAAAATGATACAGGGCACAATGAACGGCTATGGAGAAAGAAATGGGAATGCAAACCTAACGACGATTATTCCCAATTTAGAACTCAAAATGGGGCATAAGACAAATTGTAGCGAAAACCTTTCCAAACTTAGAGATATATCATTTTTTATTGATGACTCCACTAACCTACGCCCAGATATACGATCTCCATATGTAGGAGCGGCTTCATTTGCTCACAAAGGAGGAGTACATGCTGATGCCGCTTCTAAATCGAGAAGAAGCTATGAACATATAGACCCAGCATTAGTTGGAAATAGAACTCGGGTTTTAGTTTCCGACATGTCCGGACGAAGTAGTATAATGATGAAGGCTAAAGAAATGGGCATGGAAGTGGATGGACGCTCACCTGAAATGAAGTCTTTTCTCGAAGAATTAAAAAGACTTGAATTTCAAGGTTACGAATTCGAAGCAGCAGATGCGTCTTTTGATCTTTTGCTAAAGAGATTTTTAAGGGGAGAAGAATCAGCCTTCAATATCCTACGATATCATGTCGGAGTATCGAGGGAAGAAGGAACGGATGAGTCGAAATCCGAAGCTACAGTTAAATTAATGGTCAAAGATGAAATAAGGCATACTGTAGCAGAAGGAAATGGTCCCGTATCTGCTTTGGATCATGCACTAAGAAAAGCATTGGAAAAAGACTTTCCCTTCATTCAGGAAGTTCGCCTAGTCGATTTTACGGTTAGAATTCTGGAGAGTAATTTAGGGACGGATGCAATTACACGCGTCCATGTGGAATCAACCGATGGTAAAAAGACATGGGGTACGGTGGGGGTAAGCGATAATGTAATTACCGCCAGTTGGGAAGCATTAGTTGACTCGGTTTCCCACAAAATTCAAATGGAATCCTAAGAAAAATCATGGATATTAACTCGCGGACCAGTTGGTTTCCAAATTGAAGGATTCGTAGTACGATAACAAATATTTGTGGGAATACCCAAATTAGCTGCCAAATGGCTAGGACCAGAGTCATTTCCCCAAAATTCATAAGTTCCCTCCATCAAATTCTTTTTATAATCATCGATAGAGGATGGTTGTATCAATTTAATTCGCTCGGAACAAATTAAGTCCTCTTTTTGAAAAGATTTAAAAAGTATCTGATCAGCCTCCCCAAAGCAAAAGGTAACTTGATGAGTATACTTTTTATTCAGCCAATTTTCAGCCAAATTCTTATAAAAAGACAAAGGCATGTTTTTATGATTTGCACCACTCCCGGGGTGAATCCACAAGTTGAAATTCATTTTCCATTTATCACCTAAGCAAGCTCTTGTAAACAGAGAGGCAGAAAATGGTGTATTACTATTATTAAACATAGCTTCAACTATATGAGGTCCAATAGTAGGTTTTGATTGTAAGATGAAAATTTGATTCGCCCCTAAGCTCTGTAATTCATTTTTCCATTCATAATCATCCCAAAATGTAAAAATATCTGCCCCCTGAATTTGTCTTGATACTTGAGCTAACCCGAGGTCTAAATCAAGCAAAGCCAAAAGATTTGGATTTTTTTTTACTAAACAGAAATAGGGAGGTTTAGTTATAACTGTAACTTCTCGATAAGACTTTTGAACATGATATATCAAAGGAAGTGTTAAGATAAAATCTCCTAATCCACCCCCCCGAAAAATAAAGGCTTTGTTCTTTAAGGATAATGGCAAAGAGATACCTTTACTCATCAAAACTGAAAATTTAACTGATATTATCCTCGATAAAAGAACGAATAGCATCAGCACTTGAACCGACTGAAAACTTCATACTCTTTTTGTCTTTTAATTTTTCCAAAATTACAGATTTTGGTTTTGGCAATAAAGCTTTCTCATAAACATTAGGAAATTTTGCGGGATGGGCCGTAGCAAGTATAAGATATTTCTCCGAAGGATCTAAATCCTTAAATGCACAAGCTGTATGAGGGTCTACTAAATAATTATATTTATTCTGTATATTTTGAATAATTTCAGGAATTTCATCATCGCATACCGAAGAGCTTGAAAAGCCATCAACTTTAAAATCTTCAAAACAATACTTTCCATCTTTGGCAAATATTGCCATTATTTGGGTAAGTTTTTGGGTATCTCCATCCAGGATAAAATAGAGCAATCTTTCAAAATTCGACGCGACTTGAATATCCATGGACGGGGCTAGGCTTTGGGAAAATTCACCCAATGAATATTGACCGTGTTTGAAAAGCCGATGAAGAACATCGTTTTGATTAGTTGCCACCTGAAAGCCTTTTATCGGCAAGTTCATTTTCGTAAGTATCCAACCGGCAAAGACATTTCCAAAATTTCCGGTTGGAACAACAAAAGTTGTTTTTGAACGATCCTCTTCATCTAATTGTAACCAGGCAAAAAGATAATAAACAGATTGAGCGAGAATTCGTGCTAAATTAATGGAATTAACCGCAGACAGGCCCACTTTTTTCTTGAAATCAAGATCTGAAAAAATTTCTTTAACCGCCCGTTGAGCATCATCAAAGGTACCTTCAATTGCTAATGGAAAAATATTTTCCGATTCGGTACAAGTCATCTGCATTTCTTGAAGAGGAGAAACTTTTCCATCAGGAAATAATATAAATACAGTGACTCCCTTTTTTCCCAATAATCCAGCAATTGCAGCGGCTCCTGTATCTCCGGATGTCGCTCCGAGAATCGTTAACTTCCTTCCACTTCTTTGAATCTGTGCTTCGTAAAGATTCCCCAAGAGTTGAAGCGCGAAATCCTTAAAGGCTAATGTCGGACCATGAAAAAGTTCTAAAACTTTTAAATTTTCATCAAGAGAAATAATAGGAGCAATCTCATTGTGCGAAAATCGCGAATACGCATCTTCTACAATTTCTCTTAATAAGTCTTTCCTTATATCAGAAGCAAACAAACGGAGAAAGGCAAAGCAGAGTTCAGAATAATTCATTTTCTCCCAATCGGAAAGAAAACGAGTTATGTCTGGAAATTCACAAGGTAAGTATAATCCTCCGTCCGGTGCCAATCCCTGGGCCACCGCTTCAGAAAAACTAACCGAGCCAGCCTGCCCTCGGGTACTGACGAATTTCATAGATTCAATCTTTTACTTTCCTAAATCAAAAGCCTGATGAGCAACCCGTGTCGCATCATCTCCATTATCGGGACTAACTGCCACTGAAATCTTAATTTCTGAAGTACTGATCATAAGCATGTTAATTCCAGCATTAGCCAGAGCTTCAAAGAATTTAGATGCTACGCCAGAATGTGACCGCATCCCCACCCCGACCACAGAAACTTTCGCTATGTTTGTACTTTTACCAAGTTTTCCTCCAACTTGACCTTTAAAATGCTCCTTTAATGCCTTTTCTGCTCGAAATGCGTCTTCCGAGGGAACTGTGAAGGAAAGGTTGGCTTTGGCATTACGGGCAATGTTCTGAACGATCATATCAACCACCACACCAGATTCTGTCATTACCTTGAAAATAGCTGCCGCGGCACCAGGTCGATCTGGTAATTCTGTAATACTTATACGGACTTGATTTTTATCAATGGCTACACCACTTACAAGTGTATCCTCGAGGGATTTTACTTTTTTCTTCACGATAGTTCCTGTTTTATTAGAAAAGGTTGAGCGAACTTCAAATGATATATTATGTTTTTGAGCAAATTCAACAGCACGGGTTTGCATAACTTTTGATCCACTACTTGCCAATTCCAGCATTTCCTCATAATTGATCGCAGGAATTTTGCAGGCATCTGGAACAATGCGGGGGTCAGCCGTATAAACGCCTTCCACATCCGTGAAAATTTGGCAACTTTTAGCACGTAATGATCCTGCTAAAGCAATTGCACTTAAATCGGAACCACCCCTGCCAAAGGTAGTCAGATCACCCTGATCGCTTATTCCTTGAAACCCCGCGACCACGACCACATTACCAGCTCTTAATTGTTTACGAATATCACCACCGTTTACTTCACGAATACGAGCTTTTGTATGAATACCCTCTGTTAGAATTTCTGCCTGCCAACCAGTACGGGATACCGCAGGTACTTTTAGAGCATGCAAAGCTAGTGTCATTAGAGCGATGGTTTCCTGTTCCCCACAAGTCATTAATACATCCATTTCTCGCTCGGTGGGATGTTTTAGAATTGCATTAGCTCGATCTATTAACTGATTGGTTACACCTGCTCTTGCGGAAACAACTACGACTACCTGATGCCCTTCATGGACTGTACGCTTTACGCGTTTAGCAACCTGCTTGATACGGTCGACATCAGCAACTGAAGTGCCCCCAAATTTTTGTACGATGATACTCATTTTTGCTCAAAACCATGAGGGTCAAACATTCGGAAAAGCACGGGTTTTTCTTTTACCCCGTCTAATTTTTCTAAAGAATCGATAGCTAAAGCAATGGAATGTTCATTAGTCAAATGAGTCGTTAAAATGATTGAAGCCGACTGTTCGCCATCATCAGGAGTCTGAGAAACGGTAGCAAGGCTAACATCATGTTCAGCCAAATTTTCCGCAACTTTCGCAAGTTGTCCGGGACGATCATCGACAGAAAGTCTCAAATAAAAACAACCTAAAATTTCTTTCGAGGGAGCCGGTTCACATTCATCCGGTGTAACATGCAAAAGTTTTGGAGGAGTGAAGCTTCCCTGCATACCCTTAACCACATCTACAATATCACTGATAACCGAGCCTGCAGTAGGATCCTGACCAGCTCCTCTACCCGTAAGAACAACGGTTCCAACCACGGTTCCAGTCAAACTGATACCGTTAAAAACCCCGTCTGTCTGTGCAATAATTTCATTTACCGGAACTAAAGCAGGATAAACTCCTACGGAAACATAATTTTGAATAAAGCTACGACGAATTACTCCAATTAATTTTATTTTGTATCCAAGATCATGTGCAGCCGCTAAATCTGCATTTGAAATTCTACGAATACCCTCAACTGTTGCGTGTTTGATATCGATCCAAATCCCATGAGCCAAGTAACCCAAGATGACTGCTTTATGAGCGGCATCATATCCATCCAAGTCAAGAGCTTCATCAGCTTCTACATATCCCAACTCTCGGGCATCGCTGAGGACATCGTTAAAGGACGCACCTTCATTTTCCATCCTGGTCAGAATATAATTTGATGTACCATTCATGATACCATAAATCAGAGGAAATTCATTAGCCACCAAGCTTTCCCGGAGTACTTTAATGATTGGAATACCACCGGCAACACTCGCTTCAAATGCGTATCGAACTCCGGCATTTTCTGCAGCACGAAATAATTCGTCACCATATTCACAAATAAGAGCTTTGTTGGCCGTAATTACAGGTTTACCCATTTTAAAAGCACGAAGAGTGAATTCTTTTGCCTCTTTAATTCCGCCTATTAATTCGCAAATAATATCAATATTTGGATCTTCAACTATAGAGAGTGAATCTGTGGTTAAAAGGTTTGAATCAATTTCCTGAGATCTTTCTTTATTTAATGACCGAACTGAGGCACGAGATGGAACAAGGCGAACGCCGAGAATCTTCTCCCAAGCTTTTTCATTTTCCAATAAGTGCTTCCATGTACCCTGCCCTACTGTTCCAAAGCCAAGAATACCTACGCGTAATTCTTTAATGTCATTCATAATAATCTTGGTATTGGGATTTAATTTTTACTTTTTTTTTGGAAACGATTTTCAGTTCCTTCTCGCAAACGAATTATGTTCGAACGATGCCTCCAAACAATCCATCCCATTATCACAAAAGCTAAAAAGACTTTACCCCACGCACCATTTGATTCTGTAATGGACCAGGCATTCACCATGGCACATACCGGGAGACTCACCCCAAACCCAATTGAAGCAAGGGCAACATAACGAGTGGAAAAAAAGATAATTACCCAGGTAACCAAACCTAAAATCAAACAACC
>Ga0206682_10004734_pt1 | contig 10944 bp, 4 predicted proteins | sample M240m12015metaG_FD_155444 | JGI IMG/M metagenome (GOLD analysis project Ga0206682, IMG submission 155444) | Ammonia-oxidizing marine archaeal communities from Monterey Bay, California, United States - M2 40m 12015 | ecosystem: Environmental > Aquatic > Marine > Intertidal zone | place: USA... | reverse complement strand
TTGGAGCATTTGATGTTGCGTCGTACCCGCCTTCATCAAATGACAAGCTGTCATAAGGCACACTCGCACTCACAGTGTAAGTTTCTGGAGTGACAAAATCAGTAACTGGCAACAGTTCTATTGCAGTACCAACACCTTCTACGTAGTATTCTTTTCCTTGATAACTTGTCGGTACTACTTGCCCAGTAAATTCAACCTTGAGTCCATTGGTAAACACCACACCATTTGGTGATGTAAAGTTTGCTTTGCCAACTATATCTTCGTCAACATTTAAATCTGAGATGTTTGCTTGATCAACAACACGAATTACACCAAAGTTGAGTTCATCACTTGCATCTTGATAATACAGTATGTCGAGATTTGCAGTGATTAAAGGTTGTAGTTCAAATACTCCTTCTGCATTTTTGTACCAAGTTTTGCCTGCATAGTCTGTGCCATATTCAATCAGTGTCTTACTTAGATTTGCAATGTCTTTTACTTTTGTAAGTTCCATAAAAGGACGTGTTGGATTTGCATAGTTATAACTAATTCTCCATTGCACATAACGCTCTGCATCGGTTGCTATTGCTACACCGTTGTCAAATCCTGCATTTGGTATACCAGGATCGTCTTGGTCAAACAATGTTGTATCAAATGGAGTAAGTGTTTCCCAACCAGTATCGGTTGTTGTTGTAAAAATTAATGTTCTGTCGCGTAAGTCTGTAATGCCGTCGATGCCACCGTGTGCGGCTAAAAACACATCAACAAATTGGTTGTTGATTTGATTAAATTGCAGTGTGTCTTCAACAAGATCTGTTGATCCAACATCGTTTAGTGTAAAGTAAAAATTTTGTGCAGTTTTACTTGGCACGCTAAATGAAACAGTCCCAACATCATCACCGTTGTTCGTTACCCCTAATACGTCTCTTGAACTTTGATTTGGTTGTTGTGCTAATACTCCACTTGTACCAGGTTGTGATTGTATCCAAAAGTTACGTCCATTATCACTGACATTAAAGTTGTATGCACCTTCTCTGGCAAGTGTGATTGTGGGTAGTGTGCCTGCATAACCAGAAAATGTGTAGCCAGTATTTTTATACTTTACATCATAGTCTGCACTTATAGGGATAGCGTTTGCAAAAACACTTACACTGTTTGGTCCTGCTGGCACCCAATAGTACTGTCCAAAGTTAACATATTTGTCATAGTCAACCATTGGGTCAAAACTATAGTATTCACTATCAAATAATCTATCATGCCTTGTGGTATCTGCACCTTGTAAATTTAAACTATCTATTATTCCTGGATAGGTTATAGTATTCAGTACTTGTGTTCCGTTATCGTTGGTTTGCACCACACCTGGTTCAAGTTGATAATTGCTACGTGTCTGTGTTGATTCAAGTACATAGTTGTCTGATGCAGTAACTCCAGGACCTATCTTCCGTCCAATGTATCCTTCAGTAGGCTTTAGTTTTGGATTCTGTGTGAGTTGGTCAAGTGTACTACGCAACAACTGCTTGTTTGCAGGTGTTTGAAATATTTCTGGTAAGAACTGTTCTGAGCGTATACGCTTAGCCATATTAGACTACTCCGCTATTTGGTGCAGTACGCAATTGGCTACCAGTAAGTGCATCTATAATTTGCACGTCATTTACTGTTGCGGCATTAACAAATATTTCATTTGCTTGAGAACGTATTTCGTAAAGATCGCCAAAACTTTTTAGTGGATCAGTTGGTACTAACACAACTGAACTTATGATACTTCCTAGTCTGTCGTGCAAGTATGCACTTAGCTCACTAAAGAAAAAAGTATCACCAAAGTCCCAATTTTCAATTGTAAAATATTGGTTCATTGCACTTATTACTTGACTTTTAATTTCACTTACACTGGCAGTGCTTGATGTATTTTTTACACACTTAATTGATGCTTGTAATTCTACTGGTGCTTTTGTGCCAAACAGTGGCTTAAATGTAACACTATTAAGAATAATGTTATCTGAAATCATTTTGTACTGGTCAAGTGTACTATAACTGGTTGTAAGTTCGTCGATAGTTGGCTTTGCAGGCTCTGTCACAGTGCCTGTGCTATCACGCAAGTAGTTCTGATAAGCAATATAATAAGATTGTGTTATCAGATATAGATCAATAATATTTGTTGTGCCTGGATCAATACGTCTGCTTAATGGCGCATTGTGTCTGTATTGAAAGTACAAACCTTGTCTACCTACATAGGTGTCATAGCCGGTGACTTCGGCTATAGTACGTACACCTTCATAGTCAACTGTTAGTTTGTAAAACTTTTTATCAGTATATGCATAAAAAACTTGTGCATCTGGATATTCACTTTTAACCAATTCAATTGCATCTTTAGTTGCAATTGATCCTATTACAACTCCTTCTGCCAATGGCAAATATCTTTCGAGATTATCAAAGTCAACAGTCTGTTGTAAAAATATTCTTTTGGTATTTGGATTAACTAGCGGAGCAACCAATGTTTCAAAGTAGTCTGGATTGTCTGGTATACCATCGTTATCAGAATCTTTATAACTGATTCTTACTTTAAAGTCATCAACAAACCCATCAGTTTCAACAGGTTGATCAATGATGTCTAGTACTTCGTCACTGTTCAGCGTTGTAGTTGCATCTGGTTTATTGTTTGTTTTCAGCACATTAATAAAGTCATTTATCACTGTGCCTGTTTTTGGATCATAAACTTTTTGTGTTCCGTCATAAAAGAATCTTGTTTCTAGCACACTTGCCCAAAAACGTTGTAAACTACGAGAACTTACAGTGTATGTTACGCCGTCAGTTGTAAAGTCGACTAACCATGAATTATCAAGTCCTGTGCCTGACGTGTTTTGTGCATTTACTAAACTGAATGTTGTTGCGTTATTAATATTAGTAGAAGTAATAACATACCAAGTACCAGTGAGGTTGTTGTACCCTAATCCAAAGTTTCTGTACAATTCAATGTTTTCACGCATTGTTGTTTCAATGCTGGTTGGTAAGTTGGTAATAAAGTTTGGTATGACCTCTGTTGGTATAGCATTGGTTGGTATAAAGTTATTCAGTGTCACTGGTCCAGTACCATCAGCATTGTTTCCAACACCAAAGTTTGTACCGTCTAGTTCTAATGCAGTTACAGTTGCCCATAATACTGTTTTATCTCCAGGCAAGGTCGGGGAGCCAACTGCAAGTCTGTTTGTTGCAGTAAAATATTGTCCACTAGGTGGTGTAAATTTTACAAGTCCACCTTGTGCAATGTATTGTTTATTATCACTTGCTTGTGGACCAACTGGTGCTGGTGCTCCACTTGCTACAAATTTGAAAAATCCAGTGGTTTCATTGTTACTGGTTGTGCTTTGATTCCATGCTAAATTTAGTGTTGCTAGGTCAGGGCGTGTAAAGTTATCATAGTAAAACTCTTGCATACCTCTACTGGCTAACACAGGTTCAACTTGATTAACAATAACATCAGTGATATCATTTTGATCAACAAATGTAAATGTAAAACTTGGAACGGCAGTGTTTTCATATATCAAACCATCGCTGGCAAAAATATTAGTACTAGAGTATTTTCCAGTGATATCAACAAGATCCAAGTATCTACTAGTACCAATTGAGCTACGATTAACAGCCTTGGACTTGATTATAGTTGAATAAAGCGTATATGGAAAATTATTGTAGTCTTCTCCGTTGACCATTCTGTTTTGTGTGTAGTATCTTGCAGGAGCACGTTGTTTAATGTCGTTAATGTTTTCTCTGTTGGCCGCATTGCTTACTGGTTGTGTTAATGCACATGTAAAAGTAAGTGTTTCGTTTCTTCCTGTACGACTTACATAGCCAATTGAGATAGTAACATTTTGCATCTCATCTTGATTGATAATATAACTTAATCCGTTACTAGCACGTACATAAGTTCTAAAACTACCAACTGGTATGCTACTGAACACACCGTCTCCAAAGTTTAAATTGATTTGATCATTTGTTCGAGAACTTATTGTAAAGTAACGACGTTGTTCTGGAGTTAGTTCTTCAACTGCACCTGAGTATATGTTTTCAACATATTCCCATTCGTTCTCAATATTTCCTTGAGAATCAAGTTGATACAACCATGTATCCTCATTGTTGATACCTTCTATGTTTACGTTTACAACTCTGTTGCTTATACGCTCTCCAAGGTTAAAATCCAAGTCTTGAAGACTTCCTTGCTTAAACAAAAAGAAGTAGCCGGTGTTTGCACTAGCATATCCTTGTTTATCATTTCTATATAAAATATTAAATGCACCATTTGGAGCTGGTGATGGTTCATACACAAATGTTTTATTTTGTGACGTTGCACACACTGCTTCAAAACTCATTGCAGTGCCATTTACTGTACTGGTAAACGGAATAACCGGCAAAAACCCTTGCAGTAAATTAATTGCATATTCTTCAGTGTCAACACCAAGTATTGTTTGTTCATTTCCAGGACGTCCAAAACGCTGACTGTTGTCCAAGGCCGCATTTACAATCACGGTAAACTGTTCTAGCCAGTTTGCATTTGTAGTATCATTCCAATTGACTGTGATGTTGGAAAGATTCACGCCTGTGAAGTCTATAACACCTTCAGTGGTGCTGATGCTTTGTACTTTTAAAAATCCTTGTGCCGCAGTATTACGCTTTGGTGTGTAACTTACTAGTTCTGCTAGTCTGTTAACACTGTCTCTTCGTTCAGCAGTGTCTATAAAATTCTCTCTGGTGTTAAGGTCATTTCTAAAACTACCAGCTTGACCCATGAATGCTATTACATCTAATAGTGCAATGAATTCACTTGATTCAATATAGTCGTTAAAACTTTCTGGATAGTATAGACGTATGTAATCTATAAAACTTTTACGCAGTGTTTCAAAATCATAACTTTGAAAGTCTGCTTCTCTATATGTTTGGTAGATTCGCTTCCAATCTTCAACACCAAATATACTAGTCTGTCTTGTAGTTTTAGCCATGTGTATTTCCTTACCTAGTATTTATCTACAAAATAAACTACGCAGTTTATACTAGACGTCTGAGAAGGAGGCTCGTTGTGTTTGATTGTCAAAGAATACCGTTAAACTATTTGCATCTTGACCTGCAATTGTCTGTACTTCGAGTTCACAAAGAAAGCCGTTTTCCTGAGCAAATACATTGATGTCTGCAATTTCTATTCTTGGATCTTGAGCCACTACACGTTGTAATTCATTGATAATGGCTTGTGATGTTTGAGCATTTTGCGGTTCAAATATAAGACTCCATACTGATGTGCCGACGTCTGGTCTACCAGGCATTTCGCCTTGTCTTATGTTAAGTGCATTCAGTAGATCAACTTTGATAAGTTCAAAATCCGTAATGGTATAATTTTTATATCTACCTACTGTGCTATATCCGATAATCGATGTCATGACGTATTTATGTTTCTAATCCTGTGACTTTTTGACTAGCAATAACTGACTGCACTGCGGTATCAATTTCTTTTCTTATAACTGTTCCTGTTGTGCCTGCTGAACCTGTGGTGAATCCTTGTATCTCACTGCTTATTTTTTGTGTTGTAAGATTTACTGCATACTTTCCGCCAGCAACCAGCTCGTTCATTTGTCCTGCAGTAATATTTCCGCTATTAGCTCCATTCAATGTTTTACCAAGTATAGCACTACCTTCTGTCCATTTTTTAACTGCATTCACTCCAAATTTACTAGCGCCTGCTACAAGTCCTGCAAGATCTGCATCGTTTTCGAGTCCAGTAACAATGCCTGCGTTTTGCAATCCGTTTAGTCCTTTAGTGAATAAGTCATTTTTTGTTATGTCTTGAATCAATTCATTATTTAAAAAGTCACTTAATCCATTGATTCCTTGATTACCACTCCACACACTTGAACTACTTAACACTGTGTTGAGATTAGAAGTTGCATCTTTGAGGAAGAAGTCAGCAGTGCCCGGCTTTAGAAATCCAGCACTTTCTAGTTCAGTAGCATCAAAACCAAATTTACCCACGCCGGCCGTATTTGATATTTCATTAAAACCTTGTGGCACTGATTTACTTGCTTGTGCCAACATGCCAGTTACTTTGTTTTTTTCAAGTTTTCCTACGTTAGATTCTGCAGTATTTTGTGATTCGTAATCGCCTTTGTCCATTTTTTTCTTAATTTCAGTTGTTTCAGTCTTGTCAACTGCGGCTTTTGTTTTGTCATCTAACGGAACTTCTTCTCCGCTGGTTGATAACTTAGTAGAGGTGTTAACTCCAGTACCACGCTCAGCGTAAGGCTCGTGTGTTGGAGCCCGTGTAACAATAGTTTGTATAGCGGCAGGCTCTGGAATCCATCCTTTGCTTGGATCAAACTTTGTATCAGGTAATCTACGTTTTGGTATTGCTTGTGCTTTTGGCACATCGCCTGCAGAACCGCTGTTCAATTTTATACAGCCTGCTTCAAGTGTAAGATTACTTCCAGCACCCCAACTGCCTGTGTTGCTTTTCAGCATCAAAGCCGCGTCGCTTTTCAAACCAATCATGCTTTTACTGTATGCAAGTAAACTGTTTGTACCTGTTAAATTTAAACTGGCTGCTTCTAAACTCATTGCACCTTTAGCATTCATATTAATAGTACCATTTTCACTGTTAATATTGATATTGCGATCGGCGTGCATGTTTATTTCACCAGCACTTCTAATGTTTACACTGTTAGAAGCGTACACATCAATTGTACCTTCTTTCCCTAGTTCAACCCAACTTTGCCCATTGGCATGCATTATGTGAATAGTTTGGCCATCAGGTGTATCATTCATCATAATTTGATGTCCGCTACTTGTGCGTATTCTAATGAGATTGTCCTCGTTAGTTTGACTACCGTCATCCATAACAATACTATGTCCGCCTTTGCGTCCAAGTATGTTTACTTCATTTGCTTGTAAAGTCGAGCTCTTTATTTTTTCTTGTAGTTGTGCATCTGTCAAACCTCCCGAATATACAGGTCGACCAGGTGTGCTTATTCCAAAACAATTGCTAGGTGACTCACGTTGACTATTTGATGTAATAGGTCCAATTAAAGGGTCAGTTATAACACCTTGAGAGAGCATCTGTCCTGCAACAACACTATGCACTGGTTTTGCTTCTTCAAAAAATCTTGGATTTTCTGCTATTGCTTTGTTACTGTTGTTTATCTCAACCACAGGTAATTTTTGTTTGTTTGCAAATAATGGTGAACTTGTATCATCTACATATTTTTCACTTGCTCCAATTGCAGGTAGCATATGATTCAGTCCTGGTTCAATTGGCATTCCAAGATAGTAACCCTGTGTAGGATCACCGTCTACAAAAAAACAAATAACTTTTGTTCCTAGATCTGGTGGAGTTCCCCAGAACCCATAACTTTGATTGTTGCCTACAAAACTTCCAGGTCCTGTTGGTTGAGGTGCACTCTGTTGTGTAAAGCCATAGTAAGGTGTGATGTAACTTACAGTTCGCCATAAATCTTTGTTGTTTTTATCTGGTCCTGCAAGGTATTCTAAATACACCTGTACACGCCCACTTCTTGTAGGGTCTACATTGTTAACCACTTCACCTATATATGGTCCTGAAGGAGCAGGAATACCACCTTTGGTTTCTTTATAAGCCCTTGGAGTTCCTACACTGCGTTGATAATTTTCTGCCATATTTTACCTATCTAAATGCTGAGCTTGTGTTTACACCGCCACCTTGTCCGCCTATCACAGTCGCTCCAGCTTTAATTCTTGCTCTTGATCTTTCGAGAGCACGTCTATTTTTTCTTTGTAGCCACGTTTCTTGCTTATCATTACCAGCATCGTCGCTTACTACCTTACTGGCTGGTTTTGGTGGTACTTTTGGTTGCCAGTTGGCTTGGTTTACTATTGGGTCTACGTAGTTAGTACTAGCATTTTGCATAGTGGCAATTCTTTTGTTACGCATAATTGCATCATCGTAGTTTTGCGGTGCTACTTTACTGCCTTGGTTCTCAGTTGGCTTTAAACCACTAGGCCTACCACTGCCTGTAATATAGTCAGGACGTTCATTTACACCTGTCGGTGCTGAATTATTCGCAACACCTAGTCCTCTTGCTCTACGTTGCACTGCATCATCGTATGTTGGCACTGGTTCTTTCTTTGTGCTACGCACACCACTTGGTCGAGCAACTGGTGTTGCAACTTTTTCAACTTTGTTGGACTCTTCTTTTTTCATTTTTGGACTGTCAATGGCAGTATCAAACTCCCGTAGGGTGCCTAGTATCTCTTGTGTAAACTGTCCATTTTGAAACTTATTGGTAATTTTTTGTGCCATAAACACAATACTTTCTTCAGGAAGATTTACTTCACCGGTGATAGCACTTGCCCCTATATTATTTTTAGTTACTGGTATTAAACCAGTTGGCAAATCATAGTCTGCTGGACGATTGAATCTCAATTCAAACAAGACTTCACTGGCTCTCATGTTACAACTTCCGTCGCGTTCAAATGGTTTTAGATTTGATTCTGTATAGAATAATTCGCTTTGTGTGATCCAGTCTGGGTCTCCTATTATTTCTAAAGTTGTTTTTGACACATCAGCGTTAGAATACAATCGAGAAGCCAGTTGCGCCGCTGGCAATGTACTTTCACCTTGTCCACCTTGTGTGCTTTCTTCAACACTGGTTTGAAAAAACTGTTTTTCTGCAAACCTTGCATTGCCCGGATTGTTTGCGAGTCCACTGTTGCTAATAGGAGAAACATAGTTACTGTTTGCCTCTATTTCAAAGTTTATTACTTCTGTATTTTGTCCTGTGAACCAATAGTTGTACAACTTGTGTACACCTCTGTACATTGCAGGCGGAAAGTATGGCGAACGTGGAGTGTTAATTTGATACCTAGATATCTTGTAGTGTATATTATATGCATAATCTTTACGCACAGGATCATACGCTGTCGGAGTTGCAGTTTGTGTAATTCTATACCATTGAACTGTTTTTACCGGAGTGTTTTTAATTTCTTTTTTGGTTATTTCATCAAATGCCACTGTTTGTTGAGCAGTGACATAGGTACTATTCTTCATCACTTGGTCAATTAACTGTACAATTTGTGTTCCTGCATTTATACTATAGTTTTTTGTGTCTGAATCAAAGTTCTGTTTCTTTTGGTTAAGTTTTTGATTTGGATCTGCATTGTCTAGTAACGGTGCTCGGCGTTTGTCAACAGTGCCTTGCTTACGCATTTTTGCATCTTTAAGTCCAGCGACGTCTTCTAATTCAATTGTGTACTTGTCTGGAATCATACCAGGAGTTTTTTCTGCTAACAACTTTTGATGTTCATTTAGAGCAGTAGCCAGTCCTTGTGTTATAGTTGCTCCTTTTAAGCCAATTTTTTTTGCAGGTGGAGCACGTTCTGCAACCTCTAATGCTTCATCATCGTCAGTATCTGCAACTTGTCTTTGAGTTGTTTGTAGTTGTGTGTCGCCATTTAAAAGGGTTTGTACATCTATAGCACTTAGTTGGAAATTAAATGGGATTGTGCCTCGTGCAGTACTGTAACCAACTGTCATGATTGTTGGTGTTGCCTCAATAGTGTACATCACTGCTTCACTAGAAATTTTGTATCTCAGTTGATTTATTTGAAACGGAATAAACTTTTCAACCAACGCATCTGGATCGCTTGTTTGTTCTGGTTTTGGTTCTTGTCCTGGTGCATTACTTACGAGATTACCTTGATCGTCATAACCATAAAATCTGATCACCATAAGATAGTTTTGTCCATTAATGGTTTGAGTCCGGTCGCCAGTATGCTCCCAGACTGCTTGTCGTAGTCTTTCAAGAAAAGTAATGCCATTTGGTTCTAGTATGTCAAACGATAGTTTTACAACATTGTGAGGTGAAGCAGTTGATTGTGTTCCAATTGTTGTTTGTAGTTCTAAGTTCTCAAGGTAAAAATCCAGATCAAAAAATTTGTTACGCTGTCCGACTGGTGCTCCTCCACTTTGCAATATTAGTTGATCAGTTGGCAAAGTTTTTTTATCAGTTCCTAACAGTTGTGCATACTCATCACTGTTCATTAGGTATATTGATATGGCATATGTTTGGCTTGCTAATCCTGCTAATTTGTTTGCAGCTGGTGTAATAGTTTGCATAAATTCAGCGGCGACTTCTGTTCGTCCTTCAACCACTTGACTTGCGTTACCAACGCTATTTGACACCACAGTAGTTGAATCATCGTCAGTTGCTCTTTGTAGATCTTGTCCTGTTGCTTGTGTATTGTTTTGATTTTGCGTGTTTGTAATCTTACGCACTGCATTTGCACCGCCAACTGTGCTAGTTGATCCTGATCCTTTGACATCACCTAACTGTTGGTCCTCAAGTCCGCTTAGACTATCCAGTCTAGCATTTGTAGGCTTGTTTAGACTTGCTACGACTGGCTTTACTTCTGCATCGTCAATAAAAAAATTATTACCTGCGATAGGTGTTGTGAATCGTCCAGTGTTTTCAACTGCAATAGCACTATTTTTAACAATAGTGCCTGCACTGTCTCTTGGCAAGTTGTTGGTAACCTCAAAACTGTTTTCGTTTTTTATTGTGGTCTGTTTGACAACATTTAGATCATTTATCAGTACATTTGTTTCGGTGATGTTTGTAGTAAGTTTGACTTTTGTAGTTACATAACCTGGTTTGTTTTTGAATCCTTCGTTTTGTCCATTTAGATTTGTAAGCGTTTTCCTAGTAAGTTTAACGCTTTCATCACTGGTATCCCAGTCATCCCTTATATTACTCCATCGTGCCCCGGTACGGGCTTGTTGTTGCAAACTTTTGACTGCAAGTTTTTGACGATTAATCTCAAGTTGCTGACTGAGTCTGGCCGCATTTATTTCTGCTGGGTTGGTCATATTAGATGCCTAGCACTGATTTAAGAGTAGATTCTTGTGGTAGATAGATTGTTGTGCCTGTCACAAAATCAGACAACGGATCTTGCAGTTGA
>Ga0206682_10004733_pt1 | contig 10947 bp, 10 predicted proteins | sample M240m12015metaG_FD_155444 | JGI IMG/M metagenome (GOLD analysis project Ga0206682, IMG submission 155444) | Ammonia-oxidizing marine archaeal communities from Monterey Bay, California, United States - M2 40m 12015 | ecosystem: Environmental > Aquatic > Marine > Intertidal zone | place: USA... | reverse complement strand
ACGACTTCATTTCTTTCCAGACCAAGGCGCGATGTCGGGTAGTGCTTGCTTTTTTTCAAATGTTGTTTCCCTGAAACTTCCCACTCGACTTCGACTTCACGACTTCATTTGTTTCCAGACCAAGGCACGATATCGAACAGTGCTTGCTTTTTCACATTCAAATGTTCGCGCCTAGTTTCCCAAACGCACATGCTGGACCCGTGCTCGGTCTGTGGCGGTGCTGATGATGAAGGAACTGTGCTCGTGTGCGAGCTCTGTGACACTGCTCTGCACAACACACTGCACTGTGCGGGCTTTGTCGTCACGGCCGACTACGGCGACTGGCTCTGTTTGGACTGCCAAGCCATCGGCGCGGCAGTGGCGGCTGCGGCGGTAGGCGCACCCTCCGAGGCTGAGCCAGCAGCGGCGGCGTGAGTAGACTGCGCCGAGGGTTTTCCTCGAAATTTCCACAGACACATGTCCGAAGCAGAGATGGGCACCACCGGGCTGACTGCCGACCAGCTCTATCTCGCTTGGGGCTTAGTGCACAAGTATGTTTACGAGAATCAAAGAGAGGTCTCTACTGTAGGTCACCTACGAACACGAATCACAATACGGAAGCACCGGTGTGGCGCGACCACCTTCACCTCGTCTGTCTACGCCGTCAAAGGTCACAGGCGGCGGCTGCCCGGTCAGCGGGAGCTAGAGCAGGCCGTGCGCTTCACGATGAAGCACTGCCCGCTAGTGAAGCGGGTCTGGGGGGGCCGCCGTCGCTAGTCCACCCGCTGTATGCCACAGCCGTGCACAGCTGTCTCGCCACTGCGTGGTGTCTCATATCGCCCAGTGGCCGGTACGTGTCCAGCAGAGCCACGGCTTGCGCCCAAGGCTGTTGGTCCACGCCTCTGCGCGGCGGTGCGCCGGGGCCAGGCATGCGCACCTTCATACTCTCGTTCATGTCCCACACTGTGTACCCGCTGAGCTCGCCTCGCATCCATCCCGAGAGGATGGAGCGCACGTGCGTGGCTGCGTCTTTGTCCCGGAGACACCCTCGTAGAAGATACCACAGAACTATGTGCAATGGGGAGACTGCGTTGCCTAGCAGGAAGGTGGTGAGCGACCAGCGCTCGCGTCGCCGGAGGTGTCGGCTGTCCATGAGCGCCAAGGCCCACGCCGGCCACAGGAAGTAAGGCCGGGGAGTGTGCTCTTCCACCGCCTGCGTGAAGAAGCGGTGGTCAAGGGCAGACCACGCCACCGGGTACAGCGTGCGGGCGTACGCATCGCACGCAGACGGCATCCACGCTGTGTGCAACACACGGGCGTATTTGACAGGTCGGTGAAAAAAGTCTCAGGGTGCCCGTTTAACATTTTCGGCACCTTTCAGAAGTTAACAAGATTCGGTGCCAAAATTAGGGGGAAAATGCCTGGACCCGCACCGAGGGGGAAAATGCCTGGACCCGCAGCGGTGATTTTGGCACGCGAATTGAGTGGGGACAGCAGGCAAGTGAGGAGTGAGGCAAGCCGTGTGCTGACCGCGCGTGGCAATGACGACCCGCAATGCGGCTTGCGAGGCATGCTACGACTCTATTTGCTCTGTAACGATACGGTCCGCCGTGAGACCGCAACCACAGTGAATGTACTCCGCTGAATTTATCGCATTAGCTCCCCGGGGTGCCGAGTTTTCAACTTTTTCGGCACCTAAGGTGCCGGTTTTCTGACTTCTTCGGCACCCTAGATTTAGCCTGCAACCAGAGGTCAAAATTGAATCAAGAATTAACACTTTGCCAAAACACACACACAGAAGGCACAGAGGCACATATGTCTGAGTCTGAGAAGAAACACTTCAACGTGCAGCCTGAACAGATCCAAGGCTCAGAGGAGGAGTGGCGTACGAAGGCGTTGAAGACTATGATGTGGTTGGGCGCCAGCTCCGAAGCCCAGCATGCTAAAATTGCGCGGCTGCACGAATGCCTCGAAGGGCAGCAACGCGAGACCACGCGTCTGCGCGAATACCTCGCCGCTGCGCATGTGAGCCTTCAGATCGTAGTCGAGTACATGGCGCAGCTTGAGGGCGCAAGTGCGCCTACCTCGGTCGCTCCCGTGCAGCCGAAGGGGGAGGAGATTCTCTGGACGAGCGAAGAGATTGGGGAGGTGCTGGCTGCTCTGGAGGAGAAGTAGTGCTGCTGCGCACGCGCCGGGCCGTGGCTAGCCAAGCGGAGACAAATACGGGCAGTGTGAGTGTCATATTGCGTCGTGTCAGAGGGAACGAAAAAAAGCACAGGTTCTCAGGTAGTGTTGGCTTGGGCCCATACCCGCCGCGCCTGCGTGGCCCGATCAGCCTCCGTCGCTGTCTCTAGCGATTCCATCACCCCTGGTAGTGCGTTCTTCCTGACATACGCGGCGACGATCTCATTCCAGTTGTCCTGAGGGTACAGCCTTATGTCCACATATGGGTTCTCGTTATCAGTGTAAAATGGCTTCCCAGAGGCATCGTATAACATGAATCTGCCATCTGCCGGCTCAAACCCCTTGAAGTAGGCTTCGAGACGGGAGTTCATGCGGTAATAGTCAAGCGCCACATAGCTAAAGTGGTTCAATGTGAGGAGGATGTGAAAGTGTGGTAGGTGTCGTTGGGGGCCGATCTCGACGCCGCCATCTACGGTCACGCTCTCAACGTGCGTTTCGTACGTGTCGTGCTGGTAGCTGCTCGCTGCGGTTTGGGCATCACCGTAGAAGCGAGCTTCTTTGTCGGCCTTATTGGGTTTTGTGATCACCACCATTGCGCCGGCGCTGATGGCGTCTTCTTTAGTGACCTTCGCAGTCTTCTGCACGTGATGGCCAAAGGTTATGATCTTTGAGAGCTCGTGTTCGTTGCCAAACAGATAGTCGCACGCAGCGGCCATGCGCGTGAGCACGAAGCGGCCTTCGTCTTCCGACGTGATTGGACGGTGCAACGAGTAGGTGATGAAGAGCCGACTCTGCCGGAGCTCACGCAGCTGTGTGTTTGATGCCCTAATTCCCACACCATCCGCTACGTAGCCGTCGCCGCGCCACATTGTGGCGTGCTCTCCCGCTGCGATCTCCTCGTTTCGTCCTTTGCCCCGCGTGTAGTAATACACCTTCTCCTTCCCCTTCTTGTCGCCCCTGCCTTCTTCCGGGAATATGACTAAGCAGTTGTGGAACGTCTTGCCGTTCGGATCTGTCCTTGTCTCGTTGCGCAGCTCCGTACGTGTACGAGTGTCGAACTTTGGGGCGTCCGACCTTGAGGGTAGCGTGGTGAGGTGCAGATATTTTCGATGCACCTCAGCAAGCATGTGCTGAAATGCGGGATTCCTGGCCGCTTCGCAGCGTGCCTCGCGCGCTTCTTTACTGTCGCTGGTCCAAAAGGTAGAGACTTCTAGGCGTTTGTTGTCCGGTGCCGGCTTGGAGAGCATCGCATCGATTGCTTTTAGCGCCGGCCTTATGTAGCTGCTGTCCTTGCCAGTGGTTTTCAGCTGGCCGAGCTTGCCGTTTTTCCTCGGCTCTCGAAAATTGAATCCGGTCTGCACATAGAATTCAGGGGGTTCGCGATACCTTGTTTGCCGCTGCCCATTAGCCCCAAAGCTGGCCTCGTGCTGCTTGCTCATCAAGACTATTAGCTGCCGCAACCCCTTTTCTAGGGCGTCGCGCCGTTGGGCACTGGCATTCTCAAATGGCCTGTGCAAGGTGCGGAGCATCTGCATGGCAGTCATGCGTGTGTAGCCTCCTTTAGGCTTGCGCACCGCAAACAGCTCGGCGCCCTCTTCCGCGCCAACCCGGTCCAGCAGGTTGCGCCAAAACGACCATTCTCTGGCACAGGGCTTGCCGAAGCTGGTAACATCCCCCGCTTTGGGACGATAGGCGACGCCACAGTAGCGGCGGTCGAGCAGCCCGGCAAACTGCAAGGTGCTCGCACAGTCCGTGCACAGATTACCGAACTTAGAGCCGCGCGTCAGCCTAAATCCGGATTGCCCAGCCTGCACACTGGCGTTGGCCCGGCTCGCTCGGCACGCCACCCCAATCGGGTAATCTCCGCCCCAGAACTTCTTGGCCCGCTCGTCGTCGTAGACGTGATTGTCGTACACGCGGTAGCAGCAGTCTTTACCCCTTTCGTGTACTTGACTGACGACCGCTTGAGCACTCCTCTCCGGAGGTTTTTTGCTGAAGAACCGCCAAGCCCACTCGCTCCTGAGTGGCGGCTGCCCAGGTGCCTGCAGCGAATTCCTCGCCTTCGGTGTCGGGCCAAAGCGAAAGGCTTCGAGCGGCCAGTTCATCTGATGGGCGTGCCCATCTGCGTGAGAGCCCGGTGCCTCCGCTGCTACTCGGTACCCGACATGGCTCGACGGCTTTGCACCTGCGGTGGGCGCCTTCCCCCAAAAGCTCGGGTCGTCGAACGGTCTTGGCGCGACGCAGCCATTGTGACTGTCTTCGTCGCGCCGCCAAACCCGCAGTGTCAGGCCAGCCGTGTATTCCGCACTCAGCCGGCTGTAGGCGTGTCGCTTCTTGTACTCGTAAAACGGTCGACTGCAGCGCGTGCATCCTTCGCTATACGTCTCTTGATCGCTGAACATCAGACTGTGGCGTAGGTACGGCAGCGTTTGGTAATGCCACGGCGTCGATAGCCACTCAAGCACGGTCATGTGCGGAGTCTTGCCGCTGCACTGCTTGAACCACTTGTTGAATGCTGAGTCATGCTTGGACCATTCCTCTACTGTGTCTTTGATGGTGCCTACCTCTTGACACGCAGCCTTCGTGGGGGCGTGAGGAAAGACCTTTGGCCAGATGCAGGGGCTGCTCGCGGTCTTCTTACCTGGCTTAAGACTCGGTGGTTTCGGCCGGCCCGTCTGCTCATTAAGCAGGGGGTCCCGGGCGCAGCACACGCCTTGCAGGAACCCCGTTTGAGTGCCACTTGTCGGCCAGTCCACGTTGGTGGATTTCTTGCCAAAGCCGCCGCCTTCATTGTAAATACGTAGAATACGTGCCAGCTGCCCTCTGTGCACGTCGCTGTCCGTGAACAGCGACGTGTGTATAATTGGCATGGCGTGGCCATGCGTCACATACACCCTGGCGGTGGCGTCTGTCATGTTGTACGCTTGGTTGTTGTGATTCACGTAGAGGTTGGCCGTTGTCCCATACGTCTCGCCATAGCTCTGTACCTGCTCGGCCGACATGGTCTCCGCACGGATTTCCATTTTCGGCTCATTGTACAGCAGCGCGTGCGGCCACGGCTGCTCGCGCTTCGTTCTGAAGTGGTTGTTGCGGTCATTGGTGCTGCGCCAAAGTCGCTCCTCTCCCCGTTTGCCGTCTTCAGTGTACAGCGCCCTCCTGTCAGCCTCCGCAGTTGTCTCCTCGCCCGCCTCCATTGCTTCGATTGTGGCACTGTCCAGCACTACTAGAATCTCCTCATCATAGTCCTCTACTAAAGGCGGCTGATTCTCGGCATTGGGCTGATCCTCTTGCAATCGCGGGTCACCCGCGATCGGCTGCTCCGGGTCGTTCAAGTCATTCCCGTTTTCCTGCCTTGGGCCCGTGCCTCTGACCTTCCGCGCCTTGCCACTAGGCTTAGACATGGGGGCCGGAGCGTCGCCTTCCTCGAAGCCCTCACCCTCGACTCCAGAGTCGTCGCCCCCACTCCCACTCTCGCGCGACCTCTCTGCAGTCGCGTTTTTTGCACCGCGACTTGGCTGCCTCCGACTAGGTCTCGGCTGCAACTCTGGCGTTGACTGTTTAGGCAGAGCTGGCTCTTGGGCCGCAGTCACCTTCGGCGCCGGCTGGCGATATCCTCTACCTCTTCCTCTGCCTCTGCCTCTACCTCTACCTCTACCCCTTCCACTGGCTGTAGCCTCCGCCTCCTCCTCCTCCTCCTCCTCCTCCTCCTCCTCCTCCGCCTCCGGCGTCGGCTCCCCAGTACCTTCTTCGCGTGTTAACGCGTACTTAATGTGGTTAAGGCGGCCGGGCGTGAGCTGTTTCGACGTTGAGTCGAAAAGGTCCGTCACCGAGTACAGGCCATACCTCATCACCTTTGACATTGTCGCATCGTCTTGCGGCACTGTCGGTGTCCTGCTGTCACCAGGCGTGTACTCCGCGCTGAATTGAGGGCATGGCTGGAAGCCCAAGCCCAAGCCCTCCTTTGCATGGCCCTGCTTCGAACGTAGCTCGCCCCAGTGCTTGCTTCCCCAGTGTGGATAAAGCCAGTGTGCCTTCGGAGCCACAAAGCCAATGCACATTGCATCGGCACTCTCTGACGGCTCGTGCACCACGTCACCAAACAGTTGGTGAATCGCTCGGGCACACGTGAGGGCGTTGGCATAGTTCTTTATCTTAATCTTGGCATTGCGATAGACGCCAGGCGGCATTTTACCTCTAGCCTCCCTTTCGGCTGGCAGAGGTTCGCCAAACAATGGCCCCACCGATGACAACGGTCTGCTGTCGGGTACCTCCTTGTAGATAGTGCCGCTTGGCTGCACCGGAAACCCGTTTGGCGTTGCCACTTTTGGCAGCAGGAAGCCAGGCTCCCAACGTCCATCCCAGTGCGAGCCCACGAACTGGCGGCCGCCAGATTTCGCAAGGTCGTTAAGCGGCTCTTTGACTAGCAAGCGTTGCCCAAGCGATCTGGACGCACCACCCTCAGTCGTGCTCAGCAGTTTGCCCTCTACGAGCTTGTAGTTTGGATTCCACGCGCGCATACGTATGGCGTACGATTTGCCGTCGACCGTTTGGGTCACGGTCCAGTTGTTCTCCCGTTTTCGGCAGCCCTCGTAGTAGTAGAGACCGAGTAAGGCTGCCAGCTGATTCCCAAGAGCCAAACACCCAGCATCAAGCTGGTCGCAACCTTGAATCGCTTCGTTCCTAAGGTGGAAAGTCGTGCTTGAGTTGTGTTTTCCGTCCAATGTCTTGCTTCGACTAGCGAGGGTCTGGTTCCTCGACGGTTGGATACCAAGGCAGTGATAGAGCCAGTTCAGCTTACTCAACGGTTTGGTGCTCGCGCCAACCTCGAGCTTGAGGCTCCTCTGCGAAGATGTCACTTGCTGCCCGGCTTGCGTGCTAGTTATGCGATAGTTATGCCCCTCGTCATCACCACCATTGCTATTGGACCCGCTCGGCGCTCCATACCCCTTGATGGCACCCTGTCCGGCGGGCGTGTGCAGCACCACCGGTGCGCCTTCTGCGTCAAGCTTCGTGACATGCGCTTTGGTGGTAGACCATTGCGGCCCGCGACCACCGTCCAGCGTGTAGTACGCCTGCGTTGTTGTCCGGCTGTACGCCTCAGCGGACACTTGATCGCCTTGTGCGTCGGGCGAATCGACTAGCAGGAATTGCAGCATCCTTTGAAAGGTGTTGCCACCATCATCACGCTTGGCGTCGTAGCACGTGGCACTTGCCCACAATTCAAAGCTCGGCACCGCTTTGGGCCAAGCGGCCGGCTCCTTCCTGTACCTTGCGGCGCATGCCTTGGCTGCCGAGTCATTTGGCGCGCCCTGTCCCATAGGCTCGAAGGCGACGCGCAGGCTTTCTACATCGATGTCCGGGAGGTGCTCTTCAGCTATGTAGTAGATCGGATACTTACCCTGCTCTCGTAACTTTCGAAGCTCAGCGCTGTTGACCCTTTTTTGCTCTGCACGCCCACTTCCTGCCCCCCCCATCCTTCGCCTACACACACGACAGAAAAAACTCTACGACGCTGGCTGGTAGTTAGCGTCTTTGTGAATATAGTTCTTTACTATCTCGTGGAAGCCGGTCTGCTGCAGCAATTTAGCATGCACGTACGGCAGTCTGCTCAAGCGGTGCGGGCTGGTCAGCGGCAGTGCCTGATTGAATGCGTCCTTGGCCACCTGCTGCAAGAGCTTGGGCGCAATTTGGATCTGCGAGCAGTGGCTGAATGACACGAGCCCATGTGAGTGCGCACGGCCCAGCTTCGGCCCGATCTCACACGTCCATTTGCTCGTTACCTCCAGGATAACATCTGCCCACTTGTCCCCCACGTAGTTAGCATGGCAAGGGCCGAACTTCATGTATCCCGCCATAACCTCCTCGCGAGCGATGTGCTTGTTCATCGCATTCAGCGCAGTCATGACCTGGTTGAAATCCTCCGGCGTCATCGGGCACTGGTTAGTGTTGATCGTTAAAAAGAAGTTGGTTTCTTGTTTCCTGCGTGGCAACTCTTCGTCGGCCACCTCCCCCTCTCGCGGGTGATCGCAGTACTTGGCGCCGTTGATCATGACATCACTCATTCTCGCGACCACGCCGCCCTGGTACTTCCACGATTGCGCTGCCTTGCCTCCGACCGGTGGCTTGAAGTTAGCAACGCCCGCGCTGATGTAACTGTGCTTGACTCGCGCTTCCTTCGGCATCGGGGCCCTCGCGTGACCACTCTCTCGCCACTGCAGCCTGAGTTTGAGAAACCGGTCTTCTATCATGCACACGACTACCCGGAAGTTTCATCGGAACTTCCTGAAGACGCCTCCGAGTGCTCTTGTGCCTCCCAGTCCTTCTTCCTTGCAAATTTACACGCGACCAGCTCCGCCCCAGTCTTGGGGGAGCGCCAAGGGCACTTCACTCGCATTCCGTATCGGCCATTACTCAGCCGGCTGATACGTGGCTGGTCCGCTAGGAAGTAGCGCTTCGTGGTGAGGCACAAGAATCTGACTTTGTCCGCAGGCACAGGGGCATCGCGGTCCACAGCCTGTCCCTCGGCAGTGCTCATGATTTATACTACTCGCTGTTTAGAAAGTAGTTCCCTCTATCGCTCCGAACTGCGAGGCCTGCCGGTCACACTGCGGTGGCGAGAGCACATCTACGAATACGGCAGCTACTACGGCACTCCCGACGGTGTGCGGTTCGCACGCGACTTTTCTTCTAACTGTCGGCTGTCCGAGAGAGATGGTTCGCAAGAGTTATTGGGATCGTCCAAAGCCGCCACAAACGAGCAGCCCGCCTGTCAAAAGTCCGCCGCCTCGACCTCGACCCGCTCGGCCGCCTGACGCTGCACCTGCGGCGGCTCAGCCTGCTGCCGCGGCGGCTCAGCCTGCTTCTGCGCCGAGCGACGCGCCAAGCTCTTTCCCGACAGCGGAGGCAGCGGCTTCATCTTCCCCAGCTGCCGCGGAGTCTGAGCCGCCGCCGAAAGCTGTGCCTCCAAAGAAGAAGAAGACACAAGCATCTCAGCTTTGAGGGCACTGTACTCTTCGCCGCTTAAGCCGACGGCGGCCGGCGGCGGCGGCGGCGGCTTCTTCTTGGCGCGGGTGAAGACGTCACAGTACGCTTCCATTGGGTAGTGCGTGTAGCGCCTGCTAGAGCGGCTGGGCTCGATACTGTGCTGCAACAGCAGCGCGTTGCCAACCACCGGGGTCTTCGCGATGTTTGCGGCGCGCTGGTTTTTACGGCCATAGTTATGGCCACCGCCCTCCACTACGTAGAAGAGTTCCAGGCCGCGCTCCTTGGACATGCGCGCGCGATGTGCGACCGGAGCCGCCTTCAGGTCCTCCGGGTCGACGGTCGAGTCCGGGTAGCCCAGTGCGGTAATGATGTTCAGACCCAGGAGCGGCCCCGCCTCGAGGGTTACCCCGTACGGTTCGAGCGCCTTGTCGTACGGAATCACTACCGCCCGCAGCTGCCTCAGCATGGTTGCCTCCTCGCACTGCCGCTGGAAGGCAGCGAGGTCCAGCGTGCCACCAAAGTGGGCGAGCTCGGTGGGGTCGCACTTGGCTATCACGTCCGCCTCGATGGTGACGCCGGTGCGCTCCTGCACGTAGTCGTAGACCTTCGAGAGCGCCGGTGCCGAGATACACCCAGCCTTCTGCATCTTCTGCGCGTCGATCAGCACGCATTCCCAGCTCGCGTACGACCCCAGGCGCATGAGTTTCTCGACGCCGTTCGGGGCCGCCTTCCACACTGGGAGATGGCACACAGGGCGCTTCAACGGGTACTGCGTCAGATCACACTGAAAGAACGTCTTGTTGAGCAGCTTGCTGCGACGCTTGCCCATGTGTGTTGGTGTGCGTAGTGCCTTAACATGCGGTGGTTTCCTGTAAGTTTCCCAGACACTTACACTTACACGAAACCCTACTTACGTGAACAGTCCTACGGCCACGCCCACTGCAAGTGGCATGGCTAGAAAGTGCACATTCGTCGCGCTCAGTTCCGCCGACACCGGCTTGAAAGGGCGCATATTTCCGTCGTTATCGAACGCGACGGCGGGTCGTTTGGCTATGTAGCAGACGGCGCCTGCGACGCTCGCAGCCACGAAGGCGCGAGCGAGCGGCGATCCGAGCCCGAGCACGACCAGCGTGTCTGCAAGTGGGAGTTTCGTGAGGTCGGTTTGGGCCATGCTTCTTCATGCCCACCGTTGGAATTTTACAAGAACTCCTGGAGGGTGATAGAATTCCTGGACCCTCCCGTCCCACTTGGCGCGTACATCTCCTGAGCGATGGTCCGCGTGTCACGCCCACTTGAGAGAAACTGGTTCTTAATCGACCACTCTGTGTTCGCGTTCGGCCGGCGACCTTCGGTTGCGGAAGAGAACGGCAGCTTGAGGCTCTTCTTTCCATCATCCTTCTCCATGTGGAATCTGTGCAGGAAGTTCCAAGGCGAGAGGTAGCCTGCATGGTACTGAGAGTTCTGCGCCACGCGCGTGTGCAGCTCTGGTCCCTCAAGCACGCCTTGATCGACAAGATACTTAAAGCGTAAATCCTCAAAATCATTGATGCCCCACTGGTCGATGAGTTTATTTCTCAAGGCATACTCAAAATCGGTCTGCACCTGCTCGATGCGTCGAGAGACGAATTCTGGGTACACCTCATTCAGCCACTTGAAAGAGCCAGGTTGGCGTGGGTCCACGAGCGACCACACGTACTGATCAAAGTCTGCAAGCTCTGCGGCGCTGCGCGACTCGCGCATCATGGCAACCTCTTCCGGGCCGACAGTGACCACACGTTGCACTTGCTGCTTGGTGTCATC
>Ga0206682_10004729_pt1 | contig 10958 bp, 10 predicted proteins | sample M240m12015metaG_FD_155444 | JGI IMG/M metagenome (GOLD analysis project Ga0206682, IMG submission 155444) | Ammonia-oxidizing marine archaeal communities from Monterey Bay, California, United States - M2 40m 12015 | ecosystem: Environmental > Aquatic > Marine > Intertidal zone | place: USA... | reverse complement strand
CAGGTCCTGACACTGCCGATCGTGTCGATGCGATCGTAGAGGCAGGGGTCGATGTTGTAGTGGTCGACACCGCGCATGGACACTCGCAGGGCGTTATCGATCAGGTGCGAGCCATTAAGACTAAGTACCCGAATCTGTCGGTAATTGGTGGCAATATTGCGACCGCTCAGGCGGCTCTCGACCTCGCCGCTGCCGGCGCCGATGCAGTGAAAGTAGGTATAGGCCCCGGTTCGATCTGCACAACAAGAATCGTGACCGGCGTAGGCGTGCCGCAGATGACTGCGGTGGCAAACGTGGTCGATGCGTTAAAAGATACTGATGTCTGCGTGATCTCGGATGGCGGCATTCGTTTCTCTGGCGATCTTGCGAAAGTCATCGCCGCTGGCGCTAATGTAGTCATGGTCGGCAGTCTGCTCGCGGGCTCTGAAGAGGCGCCTGGCGAAGTAGAGCTCTATCAGGGGCGCAGCTACAAAGCCTATCGCGGCATGGGTTCGTTGGGTGCGATGTCGCATTCGCAAGGCTCAAGCGACCGCTATTTTCAAGACACCGATTCGGGCGCCGAGAAACTCGTCCCCGAGGGTATCGAAGGGCGTGTGCCTTATAAGGGACCGATGTCGGCAATCGTACATCAGCTCATGGGTGGGCTGCGCTCGAGCATGGGTTATACCGGCAGCGCAGACATCGAAACCATGCGCACCAAGACGCAGTTCGTAAAAATCACGGCGTCGGGCATGAGCGAATCACATGTGCACGATGTGTCCATCACCAAAGAGGCACCTAACTACAGGATGTCTTAAGGAGTGGCAGCGCTGAGGCAGGGTATGCCTCACCGCTGCGCTTCTCGGTCAGTTCGCTGGCTTTCCCCTCTAACACGCGCTTTTAACAGCACACACCTAAAACGAGATGGCCTTCGCTATGACCTCTGCCAATATTCACAGCCAAAAAATCCTTATCCTCGACTTCGGTTCTCAGTACACGCAGCTCATCGCACGTCGGGTTCGCGAGCTCGGCGTGTACTGCGAGATTTGGGATTACGCTGTCGATAAGGCGTTGTTCGATGAGTTTGCCCCCAAGGGCATCATTTTCTCCGGCAGTCCCGAGTCGGCTAATACGCCGGACTCACCACGGCCGCCCGAGTTCCTCTACGAATCTGGCCTGCCCATTTTAGGCATTTGCTACGGCATGCAGATCATGGCAGAGATGTTTGGCGGCAAGGTCGAAGGGTCTGCTAAATCCGAGTTCGGCTACGCTAAAGTTGACGCCTGCGCGCCGTCGCGATTATTCGATGGCATTCAAGACGGCGTCGATGCTAACGGCATCCCCCAGCTAGACGTATGGATGAGTCACGGCGATAAGGTTACTCAGGTGCCACCGGGCTTTGAGGTTATCGCGAAAACCGAGAGCGCGCCTATCGCCGCGATGGCTGACGCCGAGCGCAATTATTTCGGCATTCAGTTTCACCCGGAGGTCACTCACACCCTGCAAGGCCTGCCGCTACTCGAGCGCTATGTGCGCGATATCTGCGGCTGCGCAGCACTATGGACGTCGGCCAACATCATCGAAGACGCCATCCAAACTGTGCGTTCTCAGGTTGGCACCGACACTGTGCTGCTCGGCCTTTCGGGCGGCGTCGATTCTTCTGTGGTTGCTGCGCTGCTGCACAAAGCGATTGGTGATCAGCTCGTGTGCGTTTTCGTCGACAACGGTTTGCTGCGCCTCAACGAGGGCGATCAGGTGATGGCAACCTTTGCCAAGAACATGGGTGTTAAGGTCATTCGCGCCGACACCGAAGACCTGTTCCTTGGCAAGCTCGCCGGTGTCGAAGACCCCGAGGCGAAGCGCAAAGTTATCGGCAATACCTTTATAGAGGTGTTCGACGCCGAGGCCAGCAAGCTCGACAACGTGAAGTGGCTTGCGCAGGGCACTATTTATCCCGACGTAATCGAGTCGGCTGGCTCGAAGACCGGCAAGGCTCACGTTATCAAATCTCATCACAATGTAGGCGGCCTGCCCGACGACATGAAAATGGGCTTGGTAGAACCCTTGCGGGAGCTCTTCAAAGACGAGGTGCGCAAAATCGGCGTAGAACTTGGTCTTCCCTATGACATGGTCTATCGCCACCCGTTTCCAGGCCCCGGTCTCGGCGTTCGTGTGCTCGGCGAAGTGAAGAAAGAGTACTGCGATATCCTGCGACGTGCTGATGCCATCTTTATGGAAGAGCTGCATCGCTCGGATTGGTACAACAAAGTTAGCCAAGCTTTCGCTGTGTTCTTGCCCGTTCGTTCTGTTGGTGTGGTCGGTGACGCGCGCCGCTATTCATGGGTTATTACGCTACGCGCAGTAGAGACAATCGATTTCATGACAGCCCGTTGGGCGCATTTGCCTCCTGAGTTGCTTGAGACGATTTCCGGCAGGATTATCAACGAGGTCGCTGATGTTTCTCGCGTGGCGTATGATATTTCCTCGAAGCCGCCTGCGACTATTGAGTGGGAATGATTGAACGGGAAGTAATAGTTAAGTCGGGAGATATCAAGCTAAAAGGAATTTTATGTTTACCTGACGGTGACGGGCCATTTCCAGTACTTCTTTACGTTAGTGGTAGTGGCCCTATTGATCGGAATGAAAACATACCTGGTCTAAGTCTTAACAATTCCAGAATAATTGCGCATCACCTGGCTCGGCAATGCATCGCTAGTTTGCGATACGACAAGCGAGGTGTTGGTGACAGCGGAGGAGACTTCTATTCTGCGAGTCACAGTGATTTAGTTGATGATGCAGTCGCCTGTACTCAGTTTTTACAACAGCAGACATCTATTGAAGCTGCAAAAATATTTGTTGCTGGCCACAGTGAAGGATCGATCATCGCCGCTCAAGTCGCAACTCGGGAGCAAAACATCGCTGGAATAATTTTACTCTCTCCTTTATGTGACGAGATGGAATCTATTTTGATGAAACAGGCCCAACAATTGAAAAGCATGGAAATGGGGCGCAAAGGATTTAAAGCCTTGCCTTTGAAATTTATGACCCTTCTTTTTGATCCAACTAAAGTTCAAAAAAAGTTGATTAAAAAGATAAAGGAATCAAATAAGCCATTTATTCGATTCTTAGGCTTCAAAAAAATACCGGCCAATTGGTATCGTGAATTATTTAGTTACTCCGTATTGGATATAGAACAAAAATATAGACAATCTAATGTGCCAGCGCTGTTGATCGGTGGCTCTAAAGATTTTCAATGTGACCCTCGTGATGTTGTAAAGATTGAAAATATATACGGAGGTTCAGCGGAAGCACATATTGTAGAGAACATGTCTCATTTACTACGAAAAGAAGAAGGGGAGCCTTCAGTATTCAACTATCGTGTGCAAGTAAAGGAAACAATCATGCCAGAGGTATTAGAATTTATTGATACCTGGTTAATACGTCACTATTGATACAAACTTTTTTGAAAACAGATAAATAAAGGGTTTCAGAGTGATAGACCTATTGAGTGGGAATAGTTTAAGGAACTAATAAGTTAAATGAGCGGAACAGTAACTCTTTTAATTATTCTTCTTGCTACTCTAAGTACAGCATTTTTGTCGTCAATTTTTGGAATGTTAGGCGGCCTCATTTTAATGGGTGTATTGATTACTATAATGCCTGTAAGTCAGGCAATGGTCTTACATGGATTAATTCAATTAACATCAAATGGTTATCGAGCATGGCTTAATAAAACAGATGTTAAATGGAATATTGTTTCTACATTAATTATTGGTAATATTATCGCACTAGTCGGTTTATTCTCATTAGCTTTTGTACCTGATAAAATAACTGTACTTTTAGTACTAGGTTTATTGCCATACATAGCTTGGGCGCTTCCTAAAAATAACTCCTTAGATGTAAGCAAAAAACCAATTGGTATTTTAGCTGGCATGGTGGTGGTGGGAAGTAATCTTCTATCTGGTACAGGAGGCCCTTTATTAGATATTTTTTTCCAGCGAGTAGATATGACTCGCCATCAGGTTGTTGCAACCAAAGCTGTAGCTCAAAGTTTAGGTCATATATCTAAGATAATATTTTTTGGTTTTCTTACAACATCTAAATTTAATATTTGGCCAAGTTTTTGGCTAATTTTTTTTGCTGTGATAGCTTCTGTTATCGGAACTACTTTAGGAAAAATAATATTAGATATAATTGACGATAGAACCTTCTTTGTATGGACACAAAGCATCTTACTAACTATTGGTGCTGTGTTTATAGCCTACGCACTCTATCTAATGAAATGAGTTATATAAGGAAGGTTTAACACTTACAGAGATTGGAGCAGAGCTTAGAGGTTGGAAGATTAAGTGAGAATCTCGTTATCTAAGTACTACAATGTTCTCGTATGACCATGCTCCTGAGGCTCGTGTAAATTTGCAATCAGTAACGGGTGCGTTACAAAGTATGTAGTCTGCAGTGGGAGAGGGTAGTCTAACTTCTTGATAAGAATGGCGAATGAGAAACTCCAGGAAAACAGCAACTTAAACCACTACAAAGTAACTACAAACACTTTTTAATAGTGTTACCAATCAGTAACTTACAAGCGTGTATATGTTGAGTGGGTATCGGTGAGTAATGCTCAATACTTGTCGTTTGAAGGTATGGGAGATTTCGATCGACCAGCGGGTCGTGTGTTAAACCGAATGCAGATTGAACTGGTTGCGGGGCGAGTTTCCGCCATGAACGAGTGTTTTTACTGAACCAGCGCACATGCCAACATGCTCCGTGTGAGCGCGCAAACAACTGAGACAGATATTAATTTACAAGGCGTTGCGGGAGACGAGTCTGCAGCTAATCAAGGTATCGAACATGGTGCATTGCTAGTCGCATTCGCCGAGGCTGTCGCAAATCGAGACTCGACAGCGACTGAGCAAGCGAGACAGGCTCTGCACAGTGCAGCAGGAGATGCCGTGGTAGTAGATGCCGCTGGGGTCGCCGCTAATTTTCAGCGTATGGTGAGAATTGCCGACAGTGTCGGTATCCCCGTTGATGATATGGAGAGTGAGTTCGGTAAAGAAACCCGAGCCGAACTCTCTTTAGAGAAATTCCACAGTGCGCAGAATAGCTTCTAATCCGGGTATTAAAATGGCGAGCGTGATTCTAACGCTCGTGCTTGCCTAGTCACTTATGCAGATGATTTATGCAGATGTTTCTTCCGAAGGCTTAGTGTCGTTAGAGTGGCTAGCATTACTTTGCTCAGCGATAAACATTGCGATTCGATTCAACGCATCCGTTGCTTCCGGCAACTCTGGGCCAAACGCTTGAAATACATGCACGAGAGTTGGCCATAGCTGAAGAGTGACCTCTGACCCTTCGGCTCGAGCTTTGTTCGCGTAGCGTTGGGCATCACCATATAACATCTCATCACAACTCGCCTGAATTAGGATAGGCGGTAAGCCGGCTAGCTTATTGAATATGGGTGACAAGATGGGATTGTTGGGTGCTGCCCCGCCTGCGAATCGTTGCCCTAGATGAATCAGGCTCGTCGGTAGCTTAATCAGTTGGCCAAGACTTGGTCCGAGAAACGGGTCAGACCGCTGGTTCTCTCGCCAGGTAGGGCTGCTTATCGTTGAATCTGTTGCAGGTGCTAGTGCGATTGCGCCAGTCGCTGGGCGTAAACCATTATCACGTGCCCATGCGATAACACTTAAGGTCAAATTGCCGCCCGCCGAATCCCCTGCGACGTACAACTCTGTGGCCTCTGATTTGCCGTCAGGACCATTGTTTAGAATCCATTGGTATGCAGTTTGGCAATCCTCGTGACATGCCATGATCTTGTGCTCGGGCTGCATACGGTAATCGATTGCGAGCACGGCGACACCGGCACGTTTGGATAGCTCGGCTGTGATATAGCGGTGTGATCTTGGGCTGCCCACCCGAAACGCCCCACCATGGATGTATAGCAAGCGGCGCGCCGGATCTGCATTTTCTGCCAGTACCCACTCAGAAGGCACGCCGTTCACATCAACGGCAACAATCTCAGCATCCACATCCTGGTAGAAAAGTTCTTCCATGCGTTGGCGCTGATCAGCGATTTTCACACCGCTGATTTGATGAAACTCCTTTAGCCGAGCCAGCACATTTTGGTGCTCCTGACTTATCTCATCCGCCGTTACTACAAGTGGATCCTTCGGTGCGTCGTACTTCGAGAGATCCGGCCCTCGATATTGTCGGGTGATTCCGATATAGGCGAATGTGATGAGAACGACAACGATTAGAAACGTGAACATAAGAGGTCTCTGGATACTGGGGAATAAGGCGAATAAATCACATTTTCCAAAGAACGGTCAAGTATTGTAATTGCTGATGATCATTTGAGTTTAAGACACCGTGACGTGGTGATCCTTTTGATGGTCAATGACTGCCTCGATGCTGATCTGCTGGCTTACAGACTGTTGGGTTTATCACTTAAAAAATAAAAGGATGAAAGCAGGGGGATGATTTCAGAAGACACGATTATTACAGACGATTTGGGTGATGACGTTTCCCTAATTCTGCAGTCTATGTCTGATGACGATACGTGGACGTCCAAAAAGTCTGCTTTGCGCGAGGAATTAGTCAGCCTGTTGAGGAAGCTCCGTTATGCTTCATTTGTTGGCTCACCTTATAAATACTATGCGCATCGTGTAGGGGATTCGTACCTCTATGATGTGCCGCTTTACAAGCAAGGCTGGTTGAAAAAGTTCAGAGGCAAGCGCATCCGCCTGGTCTGCGTAGGAAGCGGGAGGTACAAGCGTGATTACATGGCAGGAGTGGTAGGTCGTACACCGAAGGAGCTGGTAGTAGAGAAACTTGAACACATCTATAACTTCCCTAGTTATGCGACCAGCAGCGAAATTCTCTACAAAACTCGCAGGTTTTTAGTTTTTAAGCCTGACAAGTCGCTGGAGATTCTATGTACCGAAAGCCCAATCAAGTATATCGATTTGAATGAGTGGACTTTGATTCTTGTTGACGGCAAAGATTCGCTGCCAAAGGGAAAGTTAAAGCCCAACGCCGATGGCAGCGTTTCTTGTGGCTTGTTGGGTTGGAAGGTGCATCATCAAGCTCCAAGCTTAAGAGAGGCTGCGGCGTATTTGATCGATAAGATATTTAGGGGTTGGGGATAAAGCTACACCCTGCCGATTAAAGAGGTTAGAAATAAAATGGCCATTGTGTACGTACTAAGTAATCCTGCATTTGATAGATATGTGAAGGTTGGGAGAACAATCGATTTAGCACAGCGCCTTCGTCAACTGGACAACACCAGTATACCGTTACCATTTCGTTGTGAATTTGCTATTGAAGTTGACGACGAAGTTGAAGCTGAGCGACTTGTTCACCAAGCATTTGCTGACGTTCGCGTTCGCAGCAGCAGGGAGTTTTTTGAAATTGAACCACAGCGTGTGATCGCAGCTCTAAAGCTCACTGGGGGTAAGGATGTAACTCCCAAAGAGGATGTTGCTGAGGACGCCGAAGGGATTGAGGCGCTTGAGCGAACGGTAGCAAAGCGGCGCAGCTACAGCTTTGATGATGCGCATGTTTCTGTTGGTGACGTGCTCGTGTATACACGCGATGAAAGCGTGACCGCCACAGTTGTTGCAGACAGGAAAATAGAGTTCGAAGGGGACGTCATCAGCTTGAGTAGAGCGGCTCTTATTCTGCTTCACAGAGATGGCTATAAGTGGAAGCAAGCGAACGGTTGGGCTTACTGGATGAAAGATGGTGAGACAATGGGGGAGAGAGTTGAGCGATTCGCTCCCGTTGAGGATGAGGACTAGTTGGCTGTCAGTGTTGCAAGGCTTGTAAGTACATCTCAACTAAGTCGTTGAACAAAATAGGTCCTATTGTTGGATAGTTGGATGCAGAAGAATGCACAGAATTACAAACGAGTTACAAACCTACTAAGCGGCCGTATAACTCGTTGTTTTATAATAGAAAAATGCAGCACTACTATTGAGTGGGAGTAAAAACACGCCCTACAACCCCCATTCCTACGCTGTTTCCTATGTTGTAAAGTTGTTGTAAAGACGCATTCCTTCGTCTTTGTTGTAAACATTGTTGTAAAGTTCTGCCACTACTACACTGCGTAAGTGTAATAAGTATGTAATACAACTTAGTTGAAAATGAGCCAAGCCCCGATGACAAACATTTCAATAAAAAGCCTACTTCTCAGATTTAGATGGCGAATACTGTTTACATTCGTTTTGGTGACGCTGGAAGCACTGACTGGAATTCTTTTCCCGCTTCTAATTGGAATCGCGATCGATGGTCTTTTGGAAGACAGCTTCGATGGGATACTCTATCTATCTATCGCTGGAGCGGCAGCACTAATAGTAGGAAGTGCAAGACGATTCTACGACACCCGAATCTACTCTGGAATTTACTGCAAAATTACTCCCGAGATGATCGAAAACGAAACAAACAAAGACGCATCGGTTTCCAGAATATCAGCCCGGACGGGCCTTCTAACTGAATTTGTGGAATTTCTTGAAAATTCGATGCCTGAAATGATAACTGCACTTATTTCTGTAGTCGGCATTCTTGCCATCATCGCTACTTTGAATATCAATGTCTTTTTTGCTTGCCTTTCACTACTAGGCCTCATTGTTCTTATCTATACCATAACTGGAAAATTCAACTATAAGCTCAATGCAAACTACAATAATCAACTTGAGAAACAAGTAGACGTCTTAACCGCAAGAGATTCCATTGCTATCAAAAGTTTTTATCAGGAGTTAATGAGATGGAATATAAAGCTGTCTGACCTTGAGACTATGAATTACTTTGTAATATGGGTGGGGGTTATTGCGGTGTTTATCTATACGCCTATAACGGTAATTGGTGCAGGGGTACTGAGTTACGGTCTCGTATTCTCGATCATAATGTATGTTTTCGATTACACCGGCAGTATTGTCAGCTTCCCTCTTTTCATTCAACAAGCAATTCGATTGAAAGAAATATCTGCTAGATTGGCTAAACCCTGAAATTCCGGCTCTGGCGGCAGCAGCTAGGTAGCGTTCAAGATATGCAGCGTACGTTCATCGAATTCCAAAAGTATCTTTATTCCAAAGCTGCTTAAACAAGGATATGTCCAGAAAGGAAAAAGAGCATTAGAGCGAATACACATAAGCTGAAGCAAGCATCAAAGCAGTTGGAAAAGGTATGCTTGGAGTAGGGCATTAGCAGTTGTAAACTTTACAACAGCAGAAATGGCAAACTACTGATAACACAAAGATTTTAAGATAGTGGCACACACAAAAATTAACCATAAATGTTGTAAAGATGTTGTAAAGACAATTTTTCCCCTCGCAAACCATTGTTCTTACGAGGTTTATTTTGAGTGCGACTATTGAGTGGGAATAATTGCTAACTCTTTCAGAATATGTTCTTAAAAGGAATGGAGTTCCGCTTGGATCCAAAGGATCGTTAGTTAAAAATCTTAAAAATTCCTTTGGAGCAGAAAGTAACGCTAAATTTTGGAAATATTGGAATCCTATTTGGGGGTTTTACTTATCTAAATTTATATATCTGCCACTAAAAAAATACTTGCCCCAATCAGTTGCTGCCTTGGTTGCTTTTGGTGTTAGTGGTTCTCTGCATGATCTGGCAATAGGTATAGCAGGGCAGGGATGGCAAAATTTCTTTACAATTTGGTTTTTGATAATGGGTTTATTTTTAAATGCCTCAAAATCGTTAGGCATTAACTACAGTAAATTTAGATTCACTGCCAGAGTAATTATTAATACTTCTTCAATAGTATTTTGTTTTATCTTGACGAAAATATTTATAAATATGCCTTTTTAGTGATATAAAAAGGTACTACATAGAAGAAAAATACCTTTTTAAGTTATTGAATAATGCAATTTTTCTCATGTCGACTATTGAGTGGGAGTAAAAATTTAGTGGCTTCAAAGATACATTTTTATTTTGATTTTATATCCCCTTATGCATATTTTGCTTGGCGTAAACTTCCTGTTCTAGCTAAGAAATACAATCGTGAAATTGAAGCGCATCCAGTTGTCTTCGGAAAACTGTTGGATAAATGGGGACAACTGGGGCCTGCTGAAATTCCACCAAAACGCAATTGGCTTAATGAGTACTGTTTAAGGTATGCAGCTCTTAACGGATTTAAATACAATCCACCAAAAAAACATCCTTTTAATCCGTTAGCTGCTCTAAGAATGTCATTGAAGGAAGTAAGCGGTGTTGATCAACATAGAGTGATAGGTTCAATATTCGAAGGGGGTTGGAGTTACGGTGCAGATCTAGGAGATCTGTCTACACTAATTTCTTTGTTGACAAAACAATCAATCGATGGCGAAAGTCTTAGTCATAAAGTTTTGGAATTAGATATAAAAGAATTGCTAATTAATGAGACTAGGTGCGCGATTGAAAAGGGAGTTTTTGGTGTTCCAACTATAATTATTGATAACAATCTATTTTGGGGCAACGATCAGATGGATCATATCGAGCTATTGCTAGGTGGCAAAGATCCTCTGGATCGAGAAAGACTCAAGGATCAAGAGAGGCCGAGAGCAATTGACCGCAAGGCCTTCAAAAGCAGGATAAATAGTGACTTGTAAACTTTACAACAGCAGAAATGGCAAACTACTGATAACACAAAGATTTTAAGATAGTGGGACACACAAAAATTAACCAAAAATGTTGTAAAGATGTTGTAAAGACAGATTTGCCCCTCGCAAACCATTGTTCTTACAAGGTTTATTTTGAGTGCGACTATTGAGTGGGAATAAACCTCTACTAAAGAAAGTAACAGCCTAACTCGCCGCGCATAAGGGTGTACCGATGACTGACTACAAAGATCCAGGCTTTCTGCATTCCCTAATCTGCTTTGGCGGCGTAATCGTGATCGTCATTGCCGGAATGTTGTGGCTGGAGATCAGTCTGCACAGCCTTTTGGTAATCGCGGTGGTGTGGGTTGCCGGCCATTCTTA
>Ga0206682_10004728_pt1 | contig 10958 bp, 8 predicted proteins | sample M240m12015metaG_FD_155444 | JGI IMG/M metagenome (GOLD analysis project Ga0206682, IMG submission 155444) | Ammonia-oxidizing marine archaeal communities from Monterey Bay, California, United States - M2 40m 12015 | ecosystem: Environmental > Aquatic > Marine > Intertidal zone | place: USA... | reverse complement strand
CTTCAAGAAGTGGTAAGTCTAGTGCTTTTTCGCCTTCTTCAAGTACGACGCCTTCTGTAAAGATAGCCAAAAGGATTTTAAGTGAATCTTCATCACTCCCTTCACCTGCTTCAGAGGCTTTGCCAATGCGGCGAATGCCTGCTGTAGTAAGCTTGCGAATTTCTAATTTGTCACCCATAAATGGGATTTCTTTTGTCTGAATTTTACCAGCAAATTTTCTCATAATAGTCTCCTATGGACTCTAATTATCTTTAAATAAATGTTTATTGTGTTCTTGAAAGTCATCCATTAACTTTCTCATCTTATGTAACACATCAAGTGTCTCAAATATTTCTTGTTTCTTGGCGCTATCACCAGGAAAGTCACTCATACGATCATATGATTTGCGTATGCTAATATCTACACTTCTGCGTATATGGCGAGAAGTAGTTTTTAAGACGAAGGTTTTCGAGAACGGCGGAGTATGCTTATCCGTCATTATCTTCTCCGTTATTAAAAAAATGGGCAAGAGCCGAAGCCCTCACCCATAAGTATGCGTCTATTAAGCAGGCAACGCGTAACCAGCGGCAGTAGCTGCAGCAGGACCGAAGAAGTCTGTGTTAATAGTTAAAGCAAGAGTTGCCTGAGTTGCGTCGTTAAGCGCAGGAGTGATTTCCAAAGAAGCAATTGTTCCTTTGAAGTAGAAATCATCATACTCATCAGCTTCGCCACCCTGAAGTCCGTTCTCAGCAGAAGCCAAGCGAACGCGGAATGCAAGCTGTGAACCAGCAACACGAAGTGAATCGAGTGCATAGTGATCAGCAGGAACGTAGTTCAGTGTGAATTCCAGTGAAGGAGCGTCAGACTGACCAGAAACCTGAGCAGAGATGCTCTGGCCGTATACTGGTACGTTAACGATGTTCGCAGGAGTTCCAAGTGAAGGGAATTCGCGAACGTTGCCGATTGCAGTTACAGTTGAACCGTCAACAACAAGAGCTTTGATGCCAGTTGAAGGCATAGTTCCAGTGTAGACTGCAGTAGCGCCACCACCTGACAAAGTCAGAGCAGCTGTTAGTGTTGCTGTTACAGTACCATCAGTGATACGTGTGCCGATTGGCAGAACAGCAGTAGAAGTTGCACTAGAGAGATCGTCACCACTTGCTGCGATGTCAGAAACTAGTTCACCGAAAATGCCAAGGGCATCGGTTACTGAAGTCATGTCAGCAGAAGAAACAACATAATCAAGGCTAGTGAAAGTAGAAGCGTGAAGTACAGAAATATGTGCCATCTTTATTCATCCTTGTAAGTTTACATGTGTATTAGAGTTTAGTAAAGTTGACTACGAGGTCAACCCTATAAATTGATTTGTCATCCGAATCCGTGCCGATGATATCGACAACAGGAATGCCTGTTTGTGTTCCACTAGTTAAGCGTTTGCTATTAAGCATGGAATCTAAAATGTCAGCGATCTGAAGAGCTCTGATCTGTGCAGTACCTGTACGTACATAGATCTGAACAATATACTGTCCGCTAACAGTGTTTACGTGTGCGTATGAGCGATTTCGGCGACTCGTCTGCGTGCCTGGTATAGTTTCAACAATCACAAACTCATCGTGATCGGTAATACCTCCGGCAAAGTTTGCAGGAAATGTCTTGATACCGGTATCGGTCCAAGCAGTTTCGCCAAAAAGCTCCTCAAAGTCGGTAAGTACGTCGTTAAACCTAGTCATTGTAATCAATACCTCCTGGTGCAGCGACAAGCACAGCGTCAATTAAGAAGCCGTTGTCGTTGTAAGAATGCATTGAGTAGCTTACGCTATCAATAACTATAGAATCGTATACGGCAATGTCGTCTACTTGCTCAGTTTTAAAGTAAGCAGTATACAAAGCGCGATTACCATCAGCCTCTTTCTTTTCGTCAAGCAAGATAACATCTACAGTCTTATTTGTGTCTGTAGTTGAAACCGAGCTATTACCGAAAGAATAAGAAGCGGTTTTGTTAACCATTGTGGCTGTTTGCTTCAGACCACCTACCGAGTTAAAAGCGGTTGTTACCGCAGCTCGAACAGTGTCTTCGAAAGCCATTAGTTACTCCTAAACCATGCTTTACCAGTTACGCCACCAGCCATTAAGATTGGTCGCAGGTTAGCATAGTAAGTTGGGTTAGTACGACGTGATTCCGAAGACGAAGAAGCTGTAGAGCCAGACACTTCGATCGTACCGATCTTAATAGTGTCAGAGCCTGAAGAGCCACTTGCAACAGAGGAATACGAGTTGATAACAGACGAGTTTTGGATATACCAAAGTGCCTGTTCGTAAACAGCGATTTTTAGATATCTGACTTCACGGTTTAAGCCGTAAAACCAAGCAGGGAAACCAGCAGCATCAGCCGGCTGGCTCCCTGAAAAGTCATAGTCAGAATCCATCTCAATTGAGTACCCAGTGCTTGTGTCCATAAAAGAACCTTTACGTGGGAAAGATAACGCTTGTGTAGAAGATGTAGCACTCCCAACAAATTGCTCTTTGTCAATGACGCGAGTAGCTGAAACCAAAGCTTTGGCCTTATCGGCTGTTGAGGCATTAGTCCAGGCTGTTACGGTCATTCTGTCTTCGAAGTAGTAATCGGCTTCGGCAACGGATGCGTAAGAGTTATATGTTAGAGAAAGTGCCATCTACCATCTCCCTTCTATTAGGCGTGGAAGATTGGCAGGATGCCTAGGTTTAGCATGTCAAACTTACGTTCGTAAGAAGCAGCAGCCGCCATAGTTGCGTTAGTTGCGAAAGCGTTAGAAGCTCCGGCCCATGAGTAACCCATTGGGTGAGCAACGTAACCCCAGCGGTACCAGATGTCAGTAGAACCTGAACCTGCGTACTTGTTGGCGTCGCGATAGATTTCAGTTGGTGTTGGAACTGAAAGAGTCGCCATTTCAACTGCGCCTGGCTTTACAAGGAAAGTAGTCTTTACAGACTCAGCAGTAACGTCAGAAGCAGCAGAGTTGTTGCCCATGTTAGTGCGAGTGTTAAGAAGACGGAACTTACCTGAGAAGATAGTTGAGAACTCGATGTTGCCTTCAGTAACAGTTGTCTGGTCGACAAGGTTAGCAATACGCAACTGAGTCATGATTTCTGGTGAACAGATCATGTACATGAATGCAGGCTCATAATCAGCAAAGCCGAGTGAAAGAGACTTGAACAGGTTCTCGCCAAGGATGCCACCGTAAAGTGAGCTTGACTGATCCATGATCAATGAGCGGTCAGTTCCAGCAGAACCGAATGCGCCAGCTGCGTTGATGTCAACGTGGAAGCCGTTAGTAGTGTTAGCTTGTGAGTAGTCCATACCGAAATCGTTAAGACCTGCGCCGATAGCAGCTTCTTTAGCAGCTACACCTTTAAGAGTAGCAACGATTGCATCGTCTTCGTCTTGTGCTTTAACTTCAGCGAAATCACGAGCGATCTTAGCAAGACCGTCCTGCTGTGAGATAACGCGCTGAACGTTAACTTCTTTTGCACCGTGTGTACGGACAGTCTTTACGTATGACAGGAAGTCACTTGTGTATGACTGGTATGCGCCGTCAGTTGCGTCAGTAGTAGAAGCAACGTTAACAGTCTGTGTTGAGTAAGGCTTGAAGAAACGTGACTGACCGATGAAAGTTTCAGTTGAAGGATCGATGTCAGCGTTTGAACCAACGATAGCAGTACCAGAAAGCTTCTTAGCGTTTGTGTACATTTCGTCAGTGTATGCAGAAAGTGCGCTCTGCAGGGCAAACTGGAAGTTGCCAAGAGTTGTGTTTGATGAAACAGCCATTTTAATCTCCTTGAGAGTGTTTTGTAGACTATAAAAAGTTTATTTAGAAACCGAATGTGTTACCGGTAGGAGCCTGCTTAGCGAAGTGCTGAAGCATCTCATCAGTAGTCATTTCGGAAATTGGTTTGTTAACAGAAGTGTCAGGAGCGTTACCCATCATTGGGGATGCGCCTGTACCCGAATTCATCTTAGGTTTAAGTAAGAAAGAATTAGCTTCGTCTTTAGAGAACAAGTCAACAAAGTCAGAAATAGAAACACCAGACTTATGAACCCACTGTCCATTTGCGTCTTGTGTCATCTGTGAAACAACTCGGTCGTATGCCATATCAGCTGCGACGTCGTTACGGAATTCTACACCTGACAGAGCACCTTTAACTACGTTATCACGAGTTAGAGCAGTGTTCTGCGATTGCAGAGCTTCGAGTTTAGCTGCCATTTCGGCCATTCTGAGTTCGGCAACTTCTTGATGTTTGCCTTCTTCTTCCATGCGCTTAATTTCTGCTGATTTCTTTTCTTCTTCCAGTAGTGCTTTCGCTTTGACAGCATCATCTCTAGCAGAGTATGCACTGTTAAGCTTATCCTTAATACCCTTCAGCTCTTCAGCAACCATCTGCTGGACTAAACTGTTTACATCGGCGTCTTTAAGGTCTACGGCAGGTTTCAAAGTATCTGCGCTAGAATCTAGTGTTGTTTCAATTGTTGGTGTGTTATTTTCTTCAGACATGAGAGTCTCCTTTGTGCCACAGACACGGAATGATACCCATAAAAGCAGTACAACTGCAGGGTATAAATTTGGAATAATTTAATAAATAAAATACGAAACGAGTGACTAGTTTAATACTAAACGATTATTCCCGTTTCTTTAACTAGCTATATCGCCGGGAGAGGACCTTATGGCCCAATCCCGTAACGATCTTCACCTTCCTTAAGCGGACGGAGAATGTCTTTAGCAGAAAGCTCACGATAGCGATCGTTTTGATCACGAATAAACTCATCAACTTTCCACGTATTATTGCGATATGCTTTATTTAACTCGGCAAGATTACCTATGCCGTAGTACTTTTCCAGGTCAGGACCGAAGTCTCTATACACATCTGGAAGGTCTTTACCGGTAAACTTATTCTTTGTTCTTTTATTGAGCAAATCGTCTGTCTTATCCAGTATTTGTTTGTTAGTCTTATCTTTGTCAATAAGACGTCTATTTCTAGCGTTTTCCATAGTGGTTTCATACCAGCTACGGATAGCTTTCTTTTCACGCAAAGCAAAGCCACTTAAGCTTTTCTGATAATCTTTAAGACCATCAACAAGCTTGTCAGGATCTATTCCACCCTTGTTAGACTCTAGCAATCGTGCGAGTATTGCGTCCACACGACTTGCGTCTAGCGGATTAGCGTTTTGTTTTAAGCCAGCGGCAATAAAATCATCCATTGAGAATGTACCGGCAGCTATGCGTTTGCGAAGACCTGATACAGAAACTATATCAAGCTCTCTAAGATTTTGTTCGAAGGTATTGTAGAACGAACCGTCTGTCATTGTACCGGCATCAATTCTTTGCTTAGCACGTGTTAAACGTCTGGTTGCACCATGTCGACTGTATGCGTCAAGTAAACCGTTTCTGGGTATCTTGAACTCGTCAATTAAAGCCCTTTCTAAAGCAGGCATTGTTTTCATTGCTTCGTTTAGCTTACCAACACTGTAGAAGCCATCTTGTATGTTACCACGAACATCATTGATGACAGCTGTGTTTTGAAACTTGCCTAGTTGAAGTGAGAGCGTACGACGATCAACTCCGGTGGCTTTTATCAAAGCATCATCCAGTCCTGGAAGAGTGTCAACAGCAGCGTTAATTTGAGTCCTAGTAAACTGACCAGAATTAACATCTCCTATTAAAGCATCTATCCGCTTACTTCTAGCAGCAATGTTACCTGAAGATAGGTTTTCTAGCGCTTGGTCGCGCATTGCCTTAACTGTTCGCTCAATTGCCCTTGATTCGACAGCCTGAGCATATAAGTCGTTAAGCGTCTCTTTAGTCCAGTCAGCGTCTTCTATATGTGAGAAAAAGCCATCGTGTACTGTAGCGATACGCTTGTCTTGTTTTCTTGATTGCAACCAATATTGTCTAACAATACTAGCATCATTCATGTGGTTTCCGTTAACTCCAAGTCCTGTAACTGCATCCCCGATCGATCCTTTACCTCTAAGGAAGTCATCATCAACGACGTCTCGATAGATATTGGTGACCATTTTGCCAGTTATTGGATCTTTAAACTGGATTGCTTGCTCAACTTTGGGTCTATAGCGTTGAGTAAGTACTTTACCATCAAAGGTAGCCCATGGAATGTCCACGGTTCCGCTGACAGGAACGTAGCTACGAGCTGCGTCCTTCCAAAAGTTAATGAACTCTTCAGTAACGGGTGCCAAGTCGGCCAGATATTCAGACATGATACTAGAAACTCTTTCAAACTCTTTAGGACCAACAAGTCCAGTACGAGTGTTAGTAAGCTTCTCAATAAACATTTCTGCATCTGTATGAGTGTCTCGTGCCATATGTAGCAGCTTAGAGTTCATAGGTGCTTCGTTAATGATTACATCATCAATACCTGCTTTAATGTTCTTTAGCTGGTTGGCTGTATTAGTGAGACCGGCAAGTTCTGCTTCTGCTATTTCGCTCTTTAAAGTATCTGTAATTTCTCTATAAGAGTATACTCTGTCATTGCCTTTAAGGTTACCAGGCACTTTATCTTTATACACGATTAGCTGATCACTTTTCTTAAGAATACGTTCTGCAAGCTTTGCTTCAATGTTAGCAACCTGTGTAGCTTCACCAGCACCATAGAATGTTACCATGTTCTGAGCTTTAGCTGCTTTCGCCAAGTCTTCCCAACCAATATCATCGCCTAAGCGTTGTATCTTGTGGTAGCGAGGGTCAGAAGCCGTTCTCTGAGCAATGATGTCATATAGACGCTGCTTAGAAGTTGTAGGCACAACATTAGAAATGTTTGCAATTTGTCTGTCTTTAGTAGTTAATCCGATAATCTGAGCTCCGGAAGACGATGCATCGTTTTCGACCATCAACCGAGACTTGTATTTCTGTAAGTGCGCAACACCTTTAGGTGACTGGAGCATAGTGTCTAGAGTATAACCACCGCTACGAGCGTGATCATCTATACGTTTTACTTCAAGTGCGTATCTAGCAATCTTAGGAATCTCCTCAGCATCATGTCCCGCAATAAGACGGTTGTTGAGGAAGTCTTCGATGTTACGATTAGACTGTCTGTAACGTCCTTTCATAATAGTGCCTAACTCTAAGAGATCTGCTCTATTACGCATAAAGATATCCATACGTCCTTGTTGTGAAAGCGTTTCTACACCTTCACCAATCGTAGCACCAAGCTGAATCATAAGTTCCTGGTAGCCTTTAGGCGTAACGCCAATAGCCACAGGTGACTGTAAGAACGGTCTGACAGTTTCACCACGAGTAGCAGCCAAATAGCCTTGCTCGTAGAAACGACCACGTCCATCCCATTGGTGGATGTTCGCCCAGCTAGTACCGTTTTGACGATGCCACTTTAGTGACTGCATCAAACCGTAGCCTTGTTCGCCACGTTTATGAATCAGGTCTTTAAGGCTGTTAGCTGTCCGCGGACCACGTCTATCAGAGCGTGGCGTGTAGTACACAACATCCTCAATAAATTTAGTGAACTCGTTATCAACAGTCCACTTTTGTTTGTTAGCGAAAGTAACTTGGTTTATAAAGTCCTTATCAAGGTGTCTACCCAGTACATCGTCATCGCCAGCAAAGCGAGAACTCGCACTACGGGTAATAGCCTTTTCAGTAGTAGAAGTACCGTACGCATCTTCATATTTTAAAGTACCTTTCTTTAGTGTTAGCATTTGAGTCTGATCAGTAATGCCAATACGACGACCAACATATAACTCGCGATAAGCTCGTTGTAGCTGAATTACGCCATCATCAAGCGCTTCAATTTCGCGCATTGTTGTTTCTTTCCAAGCACCAGCATCAGGACGACCTGTGTCAAGATCTGTAGCAGCTCTTCTATTTTTAACAGCATGATTAACACGAATAATCTTCATGTTCTCAAGCTCTTTAAGCAAGCGGCTACCGTCTTTATGATAGTCGTTGAGCTTCGGCTTGCGCCATGGGAAGTCTGTGGCAAAGTCTTTACGAATACGTTTACCGATAGCAATAGCTACAGCATCATAATCTGAAGACTGTCCTTTAGCAAGCTCTTCCATAGCACCAGATAACGCTTTTAAAGCTCTTCTTTGTGTTTCAGGAGAACCTTCTACAAGTGCCTTACGCATGTTAAAGTTAGACTTGCGATACAAAAACTCTAGGTCAACAAGAGAACGCCATTTAACGTTAAGCTCTTGTGCCATTGAAGTAATAGCATCATCAGCAACGTCTAACGGATTACGTAACCAGAAATCCATTTGTTCTTTCATAGTGTTATAAACACGCTTAGGAACATTGGCTTTTTCGATAGCATCATCTAAAGACTTAAGAATACGCTTTTTAAAGTCTAGTTGGTTAACTTGCGATGGCGGCATAAAGTATGTACGACCAGGCGCTTTACCTTTAAGATATAGCTTTGTTGCCAGCTGTAAACCCTGCTTGTCACTCCAATCGTTAACAAACCTTTGGTTCTTACGTACGTCTTTAGAGATGTCGTTAAAAGACCGTTGCTTGCCAAGAATGCTTAAGCCTGCTTCTTTGTTAATACCGTTAAACTGAGAATAAACATTAGAGCGTGCTCTGACTTGCGTTTCCATAAGCTTAGAAACGTTCTTTACAGAGTTAGACATTTCACCACGAACAACAGCTGTTAGGTTAGCCCAGGGCTGACCAAAGCTTGTTGAGTCAGGGCTAAGCTGCCTTTCAAATATTATACGTAAGTTTTCAACAACAGCAGCACGCTGGTTAGTTGACACCTTATCGTTTAGCTGCTCAGCAAACTCTTCAATGAACCGCTTTTGTTCTTTAGATAGAATCTTGCTTGCTTTCAGCTTAGTGATACGGCTGTCTAAAGTACGCACGTCTGGCCTGTAAATAAGCGGATTAAAGCTTTCGCCTGTTGTAGGGTCAAACCAGAAGTTATCTTCATCAAGGGTATTAGCTCTGAAGCGATTGTTACGCTTAGTCTTGCTTAGCACACCTCTGAAGTCAGTCGTTGACAGAGGAGACAGAGAGGCACTAGAGTCAATAATCATAAGTTCTTCTAGTTGCTGCCTAGCTGCTGGTGAAGCAATGAGCTCATCAACGTTCTTAGCAGGAACTTTAAAGTTGTGGTTCTTGCCTGGCTGATATTTGTTCATAGTAATAGGGTTAACTGAGGTAGCCGCATTGTCTAATCGACGTAGCTGTTCTACCGTAAGTATTTTACCTTTAGCGTTACTAAACTGTTTAAGCTGTAAGTTGCCTTGAACAAACAGGTTATACTTGTCTTCATCAAAGCCAATGTGACGCATAATAACTTCTTGAGGCTGTCTGCGAAGCCAAGTATCGTAGTCTTCTACGGCAGGAGATAGTCCATCGAAGTAAGAAGGGTCGATATCTTTAAGCTTACGCTTGTTGATGCGGCGAGAAGTTGAGCTCGCCAGTTGCTCAGCGTCCACTGCAACAGGGACAGCCACTGAGCGGCAGTTCCAATGAAGCGGAGGCATGTAAGTCTTATCATCAACATCATAAACATTACCATCATGATGTGCGCATATCTCTGAAGTTCGACTGTCCAGAACAGCTGTAAATCTATAACCCTTGATAACATCGGGATTGTCCTTTAGCGTAGCACTCAAGGCTTCCGCTTCTGTTTGAGTAATTGAAGTAGTCATAAGGGTGTCAAGCTGTGAGCGAGTCATCTTAGACTGCTGGCCAATACCATCAAGTAATTCTTTCTTTGTTGCATTAGGGTTTCTTTTAAGAAATGCGTTAATGCGAGTAGCTTCACCTTCCATTATTGAAGATATCTGCTGTTCTAAGTTTCTGTTACCTTTAATCTTTGCACCACTAATTTGGCCGATCAAAGGGAGCGAGCGAGGCTTATTGACTTTGTAAATGCTGCCCATAGACTTCTGTAGGCTGTTAGCCTGAAAGTCTAGTTCAGCCATACCAATCTCTTTTAAAGATCCGTTAGAAAACGCGAATAGCTCTTTATTAGCACGCTTCAGCTCTGACATGTAATTTGCGCTGTTGCCTGATTTGGCAAACAGTCTTCCTAGTCGTTCTTCGTGCCTTCGCATCTTGCGAGACATTTGAACTTGTAGCTCTTCTTCATGCACTCTTAGTATTGATGCATGGTCGACACTGCGGTCGTATAAGTCTTTATTTGCAGACATAAGTTTTCTCCTGAAAGTGGCAGGAAGACTTTCGCCTTCCCGCCTTTCGTTTGATTACCTTTCTGGTGAACCGCTACCATCGTCAACTGGTTTCGTACGCTCACGAACTTCGCCTAAGTCAGCCGTACCTTGTTGGTTACGACCAGCCATTTCTTTAGCTTCGTCCATTGCGTTTGAAACGTCAAACTGCTCACGTACTGGAACGATAAGATCGTCTGTGCCAATTTCCTGCTGACCCTTAGTATCATCGTAATCGTTAGGAACAATGTCGTTCTGCTTAGCGATTTCGAGGAACATAGAGCGAGGAATAATGCCACTTTGGTACCATTCGGTACACAGACGCATCCAATCAGATCCTAGTGGAGCTGGGTTAAAGTCACCTGAAAGCATGAATTCGAAGTCTGATGCTTCGTATTGTGTATCATATTTCCAGTTTACCATAAGCGCAATAACTTTACGGATTTGAGCAGATACCTTAACGTTAAGGTTTCCGAGCTGTCCGGTTTGAGCTGCGTTACGGATTTCTAGTGCAACACCTGATGTGTTACCACTACCTTCAGGATTAAGAAGGCGAATACCCATTCGGGCCATTTCTTCAATGCTATTACTGATAGACAATTCCATGTCGTTAAGAGCAGCAGTAGGCGTTTCAAGAGCTGAAATGCTTTCGTCTGCACGGACACGTAACCAAGAGCCTAAACCTGAATTAACTAGGTTTTCAAACTCTTCGTCGGACATATCAGAGGCAACCACGGGTGTGTAAGTTGCTGCACCATATAGTAGGTGGTTTCTGCGTGATAACTTGTTATATAGGGCG
>Ga0206682_10004725_pt1 | contig 10962 bp, 4 predicted proteins | sample M240m12015metaG_FD_155444 | JGI IMG/M metagenome (GOLD analysis project Ga0206682, IMG submission 155444) | Ammonia-oxidizing marine archaeal communities from Monterey Bay, California, United States - M2 40m 12015 | ecosystem: Environmental > Aquatic > Marine > Intertidal zone | place: USA... | reverse complement strand
TGACGGCGCCGAGCGCGTCGAATCTGGCGTCCATGACGTGGTTGTCGAATCCTCCGGAGGTGGACTCCGTGACTCCGAACGTCGGGTTGTCGGACGGAGGCACGCGCGTCATCATCGCCCCGCGGGCAGGTGGCATGGGCGCCGCGCGTTTCCACGCGTTAGCGACGAGCTGTCGATTCGGCTCGATCGCGCCGGTGTCCGCCTCTTCCGTCGGGGCGGACACGGTGGAGTGCACGGCGCCGGCGCTCACGCCGGGCGGGATCGCCGTCGGCGCGCCGTACTTCGCCCGCGTCTCCGAAAGCGAGGTTATGTATACCGTCGTCAACGCCGCGTCGGTGGTAGTGTCGACGACTTCGACCACGACGACCCCCCTCGGTGGCGTAGCGCACGTCTCCGCCGTTCGCGCCGCGGCACAGCCCGTGATGGCGTTCGGATGCATGTTCTCCACGTCGCGGGGCGATCCCGTCCCGGCGCCGGACGCGGCGGGGCGTCTGTTGACGTGCGCGTTTCCCGTGTCCGGGCCGGGGTTCACGGTTCTCGACGTCACGGTGTCTTTGTCGCGCTCGCCGCGCGTGCGCGGTGTCGCCGATATCCTCCTCGCGCGACCTTCGCCGCCGGCGGTCATGATACGGTCCGGCCACTCGGGCGAGGTATACGTCGGCGACGCGGTGCACCTGACCGCCGGCGGCCTGGGCTTCGCCGAGGAGACGTGGTGCGTGACGGTCATCGGCGACGACGAGCTCAAGTCTCCGGCGCATCGCGTATCAGCAGCAGCTGTGACGTGCGAGGTGCCGAGCACACGCGACGACGAAGATCACGCGTTGCTCGATGCGACGATGGACGCGTGTGCGGCGCACGCGTGTGGTTTGTCGACCGGTAAAGCCGCGCCCACTCGCGACGCCGGGCACCTCGTGCTCGGCGCGGAGAAAGCTCTGACGGATGCGGCACCGACGCTCGGTTCGACGGCGGGAGGCACGGCGCTGAAACTTCTTCACGCCGGTGCCTCGATCGACGCCGCGCGCCAGTTCTCCGTGTGCCACGTCGGTACCGTCGGGCCGATCTCTGCCTCCACGTTGGGGATCGGGGAGACGATGGAGATCGAGTGCGTGACGCCGGGACACGCGCCGGGCGCGGCGACGCTTTCGCTCGCGAAAGGGAAAGGCCTGACTGGCGACATCTCCTTCGCATTCGTGGAGGATGACGCCGATGAAGCTGAGGTCGAACAGCACGATATCCACGTGGATCCCCCGCTATCCATCGCCGGCTCGTGCGACGACGCCGTGCCCCCGGGCGATGTCATCGTCGTGGGAGACGCATGGAGCCCGTCGGACGGCGGCGCGGAGATTTCGCTTTCGACGGGCTCGACGACGCCTCGGCCGCCTGAGGCGTGCGCCGCGCATTGGACGGCGTGCCGCATCGGCACCACGTGGCCCGTACTCGGTCACCTCATCGAGCTGGGTATCGAGTGTGTCGCCCCGGCGCACAAGCCGGGCATCGTGGGCGTCAGCGCCCCGAAAATGCGCTTCGGGACATCGGCTCCGTTCGCGTATCGACGACTTCCGTCGATCGTCGCGGTGGACGCGGCGGACGCGACGTCGCCCGAAAGCTTCGCGTTGGCGGCTCCGAAGACCTCGCCTTCGATTCTTCCCCTCGGCGCGTCACTGGACGTGCGCACGCCCGTCCCGCTCGGCGATTCGCCCGCGTGCGTGTTCGCCTCCCACGCCTGGGCGGCGCCGCCGCGCGTGTGGATCGCCGCCGGCCACGGCGCGTCGAGCGTCGTCGTGAAGTGCGAGGTTCCCGTCGCCGCGAAAACGGACGGCGCGCTCGTCGTCGAGCGCGGGCGTGTGGACTCGATCCGCTCCGCCACGACGACGTTCAGCGCGTTCCGCGACATCCCGGACTGTGTCGTCGAAGACCTGTCCCCCGAATCGGGCGGCGCGCGCGGCGGTGTCGTGTCGAACGTCCACGCGAGTTGCCTCTGGCGCGACGGCGTCGCCGCCGCGGACGCGCGCGCTGGGTGTCTTTTCGGCGCGATCGGCCCTGTGGCGGCGTCGGCGGGCTTCGACGGCGACTCGCACGTTCTGCGGTGCGTCGTCCCCGCGCACGCTCCCGCGACTGTACCGTTCGCGGTGACGCTCAACTGGAGAGACGCGAGCTTCGAGCCTTTCGACCCGGTGGACGGCGCGCGCGTCGCGCGCGCGTTCCGCTTCGATACGGAGGAGGAACCCCCGGCGTCGGCGGACGCCGCCGCGGACGAGACGCGTCTGTCGAGCGCGCCGCCGCCTTCGCTCGCCAACGTCGTTCCCTGGCTCGCGTGGGGAGGGAATGTGCTGCACGTCGCGGGACGCGATTTGCCCACGGACGCGAGCGCGGCGTGCGTGGTCGGCGCGAGCCTCGCGCCGGCGTCCGCGGTGTCTTCGGCGCTCATCCTCTGCGACCCGTTTCCGGCGGCGCCCTCGCCGGCGGCTTCGAGGCTGGCGGGAGGCGTGACGGAGATCTCGCTGGGGGTCACCAGCGCCGCCGCGCCGCGCCGCGCCGCGGACTCGACGGCGCTGAGCGTGTTTGTCCTGGAGCGCGCGGCGGTGGTCGGCGTGGACGTCGGTAACGGGTGGGAGCAAGGCGGGGGAAGCGTGAGCGTTGAGCTCAACGGCTGGGCGCCCGCCGGCTGGATGGACTGCCGCTTCGGCACCGTGACCGTGCACGGTCGCGCCGGCGGCTCGGGCTGGCGCGCGCGCGCCTCCTCCGGACGCGCGGGCGAGTGGTGGTCGGAAACGACGGCGGCGGCGGATGTCGAGTGCGTCACGCCCGCGAAGCAGACGGGGCGCGTTCCGGTCGGCGTCTCGCTCGCGCACTCGTCCTCGGTCTCGTTCGACGCGGCGGTGGAATACTCGTACCTTTAGCTGTATTGTAGCTACTATCATATTGCTGTAGCACGTAGACAAAACCTATCCGACAGTCCATATTTTAGGCCCGGTGACGCGACACGAAGACGTGAACCGAAACATTTGCTAGCCCTCCCGCTCTACGTCCACAGTGGTACCTAGCTAGTTCTTAGTTCTCGAACGTCGCACGCGCGGTAAACACTGAGACTCCTCGCGTGTGATCACCAACCGTACCCGTCGTCGTACATCTCCGAGTACGCGTACTCGTCGTAAGAAAAAGCCTCCTCTTCGAAGTCGTCGTAGTACGAGCTCCCCGCGCCGCGTTTCCGGTCGTACGGGTCGAACCGGCCGAACCCGGCGGCGCGAGCCTGGTCGCTCGCGTTCGCGTACGCCGCCTGCGCCTGGCGCGCCGAGCGTTCGGCTTTGCTCCGCGCGTTTTCCCACCGCATGCGTTCGGTCGCGTCCGTCAACACGCGGTTGGCCTCGCCCACGTGCTTGAAGAGCTTGGATGAAATCGCCGCGCGCGCCTTGGCGACGCCCGCGCTCGCGCCGAGCTTGTTCGCCTTGTCCGGGTGGTGCGCCAGCGCGAGTTGCCTGTACGCCTTCTTCATCTCCGCCGCGGACGCGTTCGGGGAGACGCCCAGGAGCTTAATCCAGTCCACAGGGTGGCTCTGCTTCGCCTTCCGCGTCGCCGCGGCGAGCCCGGCGCGCGACTGCGACGCCTCGTTGGCCTCCAGGGGGAGCTCCAGCATCGCGCCGTACGCGGCGACGGCGTCGTCGTACATGCCGAGCTCGACGTAGATGGTCGCCAGGCGGCTTCGCGCCTTGACGTACCTGGGCGCGACGCCGACCGCCGTTCCCGCGGACGACAGCGCGTCCGCGAACTGCCCCAGCGCCTGCTGGCACGCGCACATGTTCGAGAGGAACAAGCCTTCCAGCGCGGGCGTGCCGCTGGACATACGGAGCGCCTCCGCGTACGTGGACAACGCCTCTTTGTGTTCGCCCGACTTGAACGCCTCCCTGCCCCGGTCCTTGCACTCGCCGATCTTCGCAGCCTTCTCCAGGAGTAACAGGAGACCCTCGGGGTCGGGGACGCTCTTCAGTTCCTCAACGAGCTCGTCGTTGAGCTCGGAAGCGGGGTCGACCGCGTCTTTCGCGGTTTCGCCCCCGTCCTCGCCCGCGGCGCGCGCGCGCCGCGCCGCAAAGTCGGGAATCGCGTCCAGCACGTCCTTCACCTCCGCCGCCGACTCCAGGCACGCCGAGAGGTTCCCCGCGTCGAAGTAGAGCCGGATCTCGACGCACGCGCGACGCGCGTTCGTGGCCTTCTTGCCCTTGAGCAGAGCCAGCGCGTCGTCGCGCCTGTCCATGAAGCGCAGCGCCTCCGCCTTGAGCGTCGCCAGGTCGGGCACGGCGGGCGCCAGCGCGACGGCGGCGTCCACCGATTTCAAAGCCTCCGTCGCCGCGCCGGCGACGTCGAAGGCGTCCGCGAACGCGCCACCCTCGGGGGGCGCGTTTTCCTTCTGCTGGCGCTTGATCTCCGCCATCTTCAACGTGTCACCCGCGTCCCGCACGGCGCGCTCCACGGCGTTTATGTCCTCCAGGACGCCCCGCGCCTCGCTCTTCGACTGCAACTCGCCGCCCGCGCGCTCGGCGACGTCCGCCGCCTCCTGCCGCGCCTCGGCGAAGTCGCCGAGCTGGAGCAGGCACCGCGCCAGCCTCACCTGCGCCTTGGTGTGCGCGCTGTCCAGCCTGAGCGCGGCGCAGCAGTCCTCCGCGGCGGCGAGCGGCGCGCCGCGCATCAGGTGCGCGGCGGCGCGGTTGGTGTGCAAACCAACCTTCACGGCGGCGAGCGCGTCCGTCTCCGCCGCGTCCTTCGCCGCCTCGAGCGCGGCGTCGTACCACGTCAGCGCGCCGCGGTAGTCCCCGCGTCGGTACGCGTCGTTGCCCACCAGCCGGTCGCGCTCGACGGACGCCACCAGGATCTTCTGGTGCTGCTCGGTCGCGGCGAGCGCGTCCTCGGGAGTCGCGCCGGGCGCGCTCAGGATGGCGTCCACGTGCGCCTTCGCGGCGACCAGGTTGCCGAGCTTCACGCAGCAGTTCCCCGCGCGGCTCAGCGCGCGCACGTTCGCCGGGTTGATCTCCAGGACGCGCTCGCACTCCGTGAGGGCCTCGCGCATGCGACCCAGGGCCATGAGTGCGGCCGCGCGGTTCGTGCGCAGAGTCAGGTGCGAGGGCTCCACCAGCGCGATGTCGCAGCTCTCGAGCGCGTCGACGGCGCTCTTGTACGCCGACTCCGCCTCGGCGCACTCGCCGTTCCGGTACGCCTCGTTGCCTCTCTTGCGCAACGCATCCGCCTCCACCACGGCGCGCGCCTGCCTCGCGGCTTTGTGCTTCGCCGCGTCCTCGTGATCGCGCCGCGCGCCCTCCTCGGCGATGCGCCGCTCCACCGCACCCACCTCTTCCCACGCGGCGTGCGCCTCCGCCTGCACGCGCTCGCGCTCCGCCTCCGCGGCGGCGAGCGCTTCCCTCGCCGCGCGCACGGCTTCCTCAGACGCCACGAGCTTCAGTTCCAGCTCGACGTGCTTCAGCTCGGCGCGCCGGAGGCCCATTTCGAACTCAGCGTCCACCCGGCGACGCGCCTCGGCCTCTTCTTCTTCCATCACGGCGCTCGCGTCGCGGCTGTCGTCCAAATCGAAGCTCTCGCGCTCCGCGTTCTCCCCGCCACCCTCGCGCGCTTCGCCCTCTTCGTCGAGGCCCAGGCGCGCCATCTCGGCGGTCAGGTCGAGATCTTCGTTGTCCTCCGCGTGCTCGTCGTCCTCGTCGAGGTCGAAACTGTCCTCCACGTCGTCACCGTCTCCGCCGTCCGCCTCGTCGGACATCGCGGGCGTCCGCGGGCCGACGGTTTCGGCATCGCCGGACTCGACGGTTTTCGCCGTTCGCATCTCGCTCGCCAGAGGGGACGCTCCGGCCGCGAACGGCTTCTGGCCCGACCCGACATCCTCGCTCGGCGCCTCGCGCGCATCAACCTCACTCGCTGCCATGGTTCCGCGCCGAAACCCCTCGCGGTACCCCTCCACGCCGCGCTTTGTGGCGCGACCTCGCTCGGCTGCTCGGACAACAACGGGTGGAACACCGCGCCGCGCGTTCTCACTTTCAAAATCGGCGTGCGTTGACTTCACAGTTCACAACATCCGAGAAGATCTGCGAAGTGCCGACTCGTTCCTCAGAGGAGGGCGCGCGGCGGCGACATCTGCGACCATGCCCCGTGAGATCATCACGGTGCAGGTGGGTCAGTGCGGCAACCAGATCGGGTGTCGTTTCTGGGAGCTCGCGCTGAAGGAGCACGCGGCGTACAACACCAAGGCTCGCTACGACGAGGCGCTCTCGAGCTTTTTCCAGAATGTGGATTCGAGGGGCGACGCGCCCGTGAGCCTGCCCGTGGGGGACGGGCGCGGCGCGATTCGCGCGCTCAAGGCGCGCGCCGTGGTGGTGGACATGGAGGAAGGCGTCACGAACGAGCTCCTCTCCGGGCACATGCGCGACGTCTTCGACACGAAGCAGTTCATCACCGGGCAGAGCGGCTCGGGGAACAACTGGGCGTGCGGCTCGCACCACTACGGACCGATGTACCGCGACGCGCTGCTGGAGGCGGTGCGGAAGCAAGCCGAGGACGCCGATTCCCTGCAGGGCTTCATGCTGCTGCACTCGCTGGGGGGAGGCACCGGCTCGGGCCTGGGGTCGTACATGCTCGGCGCGCTGGCGGACGAGTTTCCCGACGTCTACCGGTTCGCGGTGTCTGTGTTCCCGAGCGAGGACGACGACGTGGTGACGAGCCCGTACAACGCCATGCTCGCGTGCGCGGCGCTCGCCGAGCACGCCGACTGCGCGATGCCCGTGGAGAACCAGGCGCTGATGGACATCGTGACGAGCATTTACGACAAGAGCGACGTGAACACGCGGCGCGGGAGCGCGCTGACCGGCGTCGATACCCTCGGCGTCGAGGTGAGCGGGCGCGGCGGGCGCCCGTGGGACGCCATGAACGGCATCGCCGCCAACTTGCTGCTCAACCTCACCGCGGGCGCGCGCTTCGACGGCGCGCTCAACGTGGACATCAACGAGGTCACCACGAACCTGGTGCCGTTCCCGAAGATGCACTTCCTGCTGAGCAGCATGTCCCCCGCGTTCGTGAGCGCGGACAAGCGCAAGTCAGCGCCCGCGCCGCGGACGATGGACCAGATCTTCACCGAGGTGTTCGGGCGCGACCGGCAGCTCGCCGCCGTCGACCCGCGCCGGTCCACCTACCTGGCGTGCGCGCTGATGATGCGCGGCGCGGTGACCGTCTCGGACGCGAGCCGGAACGTGGACCGGCTGCGCAAGGGGCTGCGCATGGCGCATTGGGTCTCGGACGGGTTCAAGGTGGGCCTGTGCGACCGCGCGCCCACGGGGACGCCGTACAGCGCGCTATGCCTGGCGAACAACTGCGCGATGCGCAAACCGCTTGACGCCATGACGTCGCGGTTCCAAAAGCTGCGGCGGCGGAATCTGTACGTGCACCACTACGGCGAGTTCATGGAGATTGACGACATGGACGCCGCGGCGGGGACCATCGTGGACCTGGCGGAGGAGTACGCGCGCGTGGATGCGGCGGCGCCGCCGGAGACGGTGCCGTCCATACGACCGCTCGGGGTGAGGTAGAGGTGGGATTCGTCGCGGGAGTCGCGGGCGCGCGAGTCGCTCGAGACGACGCTCTCGTTTTTAAATCACCGCGCTACAACTGTACCCACGGCGCCGTCGCCTCATCCTTGCGCGTACCGGCGGGTCCATTCGTTCGCGGTTTTGTCGTGCGCCGGGCGGTCGTTCAGGAATTGCTGCGCGATGCTCCCGACGAGGGGGTCGTGGGGGTTCGCGTCCGTGAGCAGCGAGCAGATGGAGAGCAGCACCTTGGAGATGGTGAGCGCGGGCGACCACTGCTCCTTCAGGATGTCCAGGCAGATCTGGCCGCTGCTGTTCACGTTGCAGTGGTAGATCCGCGTGCGGAAGGTCACCTTCGGGGGTTTGAACGGGTAGTCCGAGGGAAAGTGGATGTCCAGGAAGAACACGCCGCCGGCGTACGGCGACCCCGCGGGGCCCATGATGGAGGACACCCACTCGTACAGGTTATCGCCCTTGGGCCCGGCCGAGCAGTTGGTCGGAGGCTCCAACGAGATCTCGGCCAGCTCCTTCTGGATGCGCTTCGCCGCCGAGCTCATCGAACCACCCTTCGACATGGTCGCGTCGGGGCAACGGCTGCTCTTCGAGCGCGGGTCGCGAGCGCGCTTACGGTCGCGGGGAACGGGGGCGTGCGTCGCGGGGCGCACGTCGCTGTGGCGCTGATGCGGCGGTGCCGGCTTGAAACCTGATTTTGAAAAATCGTCAAATTTATGTCCCAACCTCCGCATCGGAGCCCACCATCAAATCCCGGCGTGATGTTGTCTCACGGCGCCGATCCGCGAACTGAGCGCGAAGCCGTCGGCAGTCTGACGCGTCCTTCGCGCCTCGCCCTGTCGTTGATCGCACGCGCTGTTTCACGAAGAGCGACTACACCTACACCTCTACGTGAAACCACACAGAACCCTCTGTCGTGCGAAGAAGAAGACGCGAACCCCCGCGACTTTCGCCGCCGCGACCTCCCGCCGCCGTCGCTCGTCACGCCGCGCGACGCGCACTCGTCGCGCGCCGGAAGTTTCCCGTGAGCTGCCCGCACGCGGCGTCCGCCTCGAGCCCGCGCGTGCGCCGCACGGTGTGCGTGATCCCGCGCTCGGCGCCGAGCGCGTCCGAAAAGCGACGCACCGCCGCGTTGCTCGGCCTGAGGTGATCGGCGCCCGCGACGGGGTTCCAGGGCAGCAGATTCACGTGGCACCCCCGGCCGACCCGCGACCGAAGCGTCTTCGCCAGCGCCTTGGCCTGCGCGGGCGCGTCGTTCTCGCCCGCCAGCAGCGTGTACTCAAACGTCACGCGCCTCCCCGTTGCGTCCTTGTACAGCCGGCAGTCCTCGAGCAGCGCCTCGATCGGGTACGCGGAGGCGGACGGCACGAGCTTCTCCCGCAAAGCCTGGTCTGGCGCGTGCAACGACACCGCCAGCGTCGCCTGCAGCGCGTGCGCGGCGAGCCTGGACAACGCGTTGGGGACGCCCACCGTGCTGATCGTGAAGCGCCTCCCGCCGATCCCGAGGTCCTCGTTGAGCGTCCTGTGCGCGAGGAGCACCTGCTTGAGGTTCATCAGTGGCTCGCCCATGCCCATCATGACCACGTTCGTGCACCGGCGCCCGAAGACGTCCTCCAGCGCCAGCACCTGGTTCACGATCTCGGCGGCGTCGAGGTTCCGCTTGAAGCCCTGCTTCCCTGTGGCGCAGAACGAACACCGCATCGCGCAACCGACCTGCGACGACACGCACACGGTGAACCGCGCGCGTCTCTTAGACGCGGTCGACGCGAGTGCTCGGTGGTTCAGAGCCTTCTTCGTCCCGCGTTTGGACGGACCGCCTCTTCCCGACTTCTCTCGCTCCCGCGCGCCGAGCTCTGACCCGAGACGCACCCACCCGTCGTCGCCTTCGACGTCCTCCAGACGGGATTCGTCGTCATCGCTCGACGTCGTCGTCTCGTCGGACTCGAGCTCATCGCCGTCCTCGTAAAGCGGCACACCTTCTGCCTCGCTCGCTGCATCGCGCGCCTCAGGCGATTCCTGAGGGATGCCGACCGCCTCGATTATGCTCCCGCAGTGGAGCTCAATGAGCACCTTCCTCGTGCCGTCGGGGGACGACACAACCTCGACGGGCGCCCTGCGCCCAACCTCCAAGCCCGCGGACACGAGCTGCTCCCGGAACGACTCGGGGAGCTGCTTGATGTCGTCCACGGAGGCCTTGCGCATGCCGTAAATCGCGTCGTGGATCTGCTTGCCTCGGTACGCGGGCTGGCCCATGTCCCGCGCCAAGCGCGTCAACGCCTCTTCGCCCATTCCAAGGAGTGTCGGCGGCGCCGGTTGGAGCGAAGACGCGGACCGGGCGAACCACAGCGCCACGGAGGCGGCTCTGACGAACCCATCCGTCCCGCCGAGCCCCCGCGCGACCACCGCCGCGCTCGCCGCCCTGAACGCCATACGCTCGTCGCCACCCACGGTGCGCAGTGCGGGAGTGCGCCCGAGACACTCGTGGTGCGTCAACGTGTTCGGAGCGCTCATCGTGTGGGTCCAGTACGTGTCGAAGTTCACGAACGCGAGAACTCGGCTGCGTCGAAACGCGTTTGCGGCGGCTGCTTCACCTTCTCATTACATGAAACGCACGGCGGTGCGCTCGCGGACGCAAGCCTCTCCCGAACGAAGGAGATTTCCTCACGCGTGCACGATCCCGTTGTCCAGACTCTTGCGCCGAAGCTCCTCCGCGCGTTTCTTGATGGTCTTGGTCATCTCGCCGTCCGCGCCGTAGTCGTGCTCGAGGATCCACTGCATCTGGTCCGCCGTCATCACCACCACCTTCATGGGCGTCGTCGCGCGCACGTCCGCGCCTCTTCGCCCGCCCACCCATTTGTTCTTCACGCGGAGCAGCGTGGTGAGGCCCACGATCTTGCCCACCACGGCCTCGCGCTTCGTGGGCGAGCGCGAGGGCGACGCGCTCTCCGTCTCCCGCGTCGCCTTCTCAGGCGCGCTCGCCGCCGAAGGCGGGAGCACGTCGTAGTCCCCGTCCGGCTTCAGCTTCACGCCCATCTCGCCCACGAACTCGCCGGCGTGCCGCTCGGCAACCTTCAGCTCTGACCCGTCGTCCTTCTTCACCACCACCTCGCACGAGCCCTCTCTGATCAGGAAGATCTCCTTCGCCCGCGCGCCCTGCTTGATGAGCAAGTCCCCGGGCCGGAGCTCGCGCGTCTCCAGCGCGCCTGCGTCCATGTGCGTCTCCGCGAAGCGCTCCATGCGGGACCGGTTGATGGGCTTCGCGCCGTCCTCGCCGTTCGCACCGACCGACCCACCCGTGATCCACCTGTGCTCCAGCGCCTCGGATGCGGTGAGGCGCGTCACCTTGTCCGCGCAGAGCAACCGGCCGATCAGCTCG
>Ga0206682_10004724_pt1 | contig 10965 bp, 7 predicted proteins | sample M240m12015metaG_FD_155444 | JGI IMG/M metagenome (GOLD analysis project Ga0206682, IMG submission 155444) | Ammonia-oxidizing marine archaeal communities from Monterey Bay, California, United States - M2 40m 12015 | ecosystem: Environmental > Aquatic > Marine > Intertidal zone | place: USA... | reverse complement strand
CGCCGGTAAAACTGTATGCGCTCCCCCGCGGGGGGCGGCCGTAGCCGGAGCAGGACCCACCCGACGCGCGCCTTGTGCCAGTTTTCTTTTCGCGCGCCACCGGCTGCCGCTGCCGCCGCCGCCGCGCGGAGCGCCGCCGTGGACGGCGGGACGAGCGCGTTCGCGTCGTCCGTCGCGCTCGTCGACACGGCGCGGAGTTTCCAGAATTTGGGGTGAGGCGGCGCCGGGCCGCCCGGCGCCAGCTCGGGCGCCGACGCCGCGGCGAACGTCGCGAGCGCTTCCGACGTCAGCGTCTCGTTCGACGCGAACGACGGAAGCCACTGCGTGAGACACGCGCGTACGCTCGCCCACGCGCCCGACGTGTCGCCCGCCTCCGCCCGCCACCGCGTCGGGTGCCGCGCGCGCCCGCGGCGCTCGACCGCGCTCAGCTCGCGAAGGCATCGCGCGATCCACGCGGCGCGCGCCGCGACGGCGCGGTCGGCGGCGGCGCCCGCGGCGACGGTCTCGACGAGCGCGTGCGCGAGTCGATCGAGCCACGCACGCGCGAGCCGCGGAGGTATCGCCGCGGCGTGTCGAATCAACGCCGCGCACGCGACCGGCCCCCACGACGACGCGCCCGCGCCCGAGGCGAGCGCGCCGAGTCGAACCATCACCGGCTCGGCTGAATCTTTTCCGTCGTTCGCGTCGACGACGACGACGTCTTCGCCCTCGAGTCTTCTTCGTCGCGCGCGCGCGAGAATCCCGTCCTCGTCGCCGTCCCGACGACCACCGAGCGCGTCCGCCCTGTCGCGCTTCTCCCCGACATGCCTAGCGGAGGCGTCCGCCGAGGGAAGGACATCGTCCCCGACCCACGAACTCGTCCAGCGTCCCTCCGCGCCCGGCGACGTGCACTGCGCGGCGAAGACGTCCGCCGCGAGCGCGCACGCCGCCGCGCGCGCGGGCTCCAGCGCGAGCGCCGCATCGCCGTTGCCCCCGTCGATATCCGCCGCCGACGTCTCGGGCTGCGCGGCGATCGCGCGCTCCAGCGTCGCGGCGAGGCGGCGCAGCGCGTCGGGGCACGCGCGGGTCCCGCCGAGCGCCAGCAGCAGGCGGCAGGTCGTGGTGACCGCCTCGCCGAGTCTCGCGTGCTGCGGTCCTCGCTTCTGTTTCTGTTTCTTCGTGTGGTCGCCGCGGACGCCGGCGCGCGGCGAGGCTCGTGAGGCGTCGCCCAGCAGCGCTTTGTCCACGAGCGGCCGCAGGTCGCGCGCGAGGTGCGCGAGCGTCGTGGCGGGCGCGAGGTCTGCCCCGCCGCGCGTCAGGCACGCGTTGAGCGCCTGCGCCAGAGTGACGGGCAGGTGTCCTTCCAGCCGGTTCGCGTCCGCCAGCCCCGCGAGCGCGCTTCCCAGGAACGTCACCACCGCGTGCAGCTCGCCTCTCGGGGACATGTCGTGCGGACATCGCCGCAGCAGCTCGAGAAAGATCTGCGCGGTTCGGTTCGCCGCGTCGCCTTCGCGGCTGGCGCCGGCGTCGTCGGCGTCGTCGCTCGCGGCGGCGGCGAGCGCGGCGGCGAGCCGCTCCTTGTACAGGTCCACGAGCTCCTCGTAGATTGACGCCTTGACCCTCTCGCAGTACCGCGGCTCCGCCAGGAGCGCGCGCAGCGCGTGCGTGTACTCGGTGGCGAAGTCGGGCGGGCCCCGGCGCAGGATCTCCAGGACGTGCGCGAAAAGCTTCCCCGCGCGTCGAAGCAGAGGAGCGACAACACCGACGCGCGCCCTGCGCTTCGGGTCCTCCGCGGTCGCCACGAGACGCCGGAGTATGCCCGCGACGAGCTTGTTCGCGGGGGCTTTCTTGCCCGCGGACGCGTGAATCTCCGCGGAGACGCACTGCATCAGCGAGCTGCACAGCCCGGCCCAAGTGAGCTTCACGTCGCCGCCCAGGCCCGCATCCAGCTGGAGGGTGGTGCGATCTAACAACTTCGCCAGGTCCGTGGACGCGAGGTGCGTCTCGAGCTGCTTCAGCGCCGCCTTGCGACGAGTCACCTTGTCCGACCGGAGCTCGGCGTTGAGCTCCTCCACGAGCGCCACCGCGTCATCCCGCATCCCGACGCACCGACGGTGGCTCCGCCGCCGCGCGAGTGAGCATTGTTGGCACCTCACGCCTCAGAAGTTTCTGAACTTATTCTTCTCGGATGTGCCGAGAATCTCAGCGTCTCGTGCGCTCGTCCGCGGGAGAGCTTCACATCCGCGTGCGCCGCGACGTCGGCGCGAGTCGCCGGCCGCGGAACGCGATGGCGAACCATCGTGAGGATCTGCGATGGTACCAGGATTCCCTGCAGCTCACTTCGGTGCCCCTCAACCCGGGCGTGCGGTCGGTACGTGCCGCTCTCTTTTGAATCCCGCAGAAACAGGCGACCGCGCGATCTGAGCTCACCGAGTCGTCTCACCCCCTTCCCGGCCCCGAACAGAAACTGCAACGCGCGGGCTTCGTCTCCGTGCGAGACGTGAAGAAAACGCACGGACCCGTCGAGCTCGCGCAAGGTACGTCGCGCCCTTTCTCGCCCTTCCCCCCCGCGTTTCGGTTTCCGGTGGGCACCCGCGCGCGCTCGCGCGGCTCGTTTCCCTCGCGCCCTCCCTCGACGTTCCCGTCCCGACCTTCGGATCTCTGACCGCCACCGCCCGAACACGCGCGCAGAGGCTGGCTTGACGAACGAAGAGGCGAGCGAGGTGATGAAGGTGGTGCGTTTCGGGGTGGACGGCGCCGCGCTTGCGGGCGCCAAGTCGGCGTCGGAGATGCTGCGCGAGGAAGCGGAGAAGCTCCCCATCTACACGTTCTGCCAGGAACTGGACGACCTGCTCGGCGGCGGCGTCGCGGTCGGGGAGATCACCGAGCTGTGCGGGTGCCCCGGGATAGGCAAGACGCAGATGTGCATACAGCTGTGCGCGTCGACGCAGATCCCCGCGTCCTTCGGGGGGCTGGACGGCGCCGCCGTGTACGTGGACACCGAGGGGTCGTTCACGGCGGAGCGCGCGGCGGACATCGCCGAGGCGACGGCGAAGCACCTGGCCGCCATCTCGCGCGCGAACCCCGAGGACCAGCACATGGCGGACGCCATGGCGTCGTTCACGCCCGAGCGCGTGCTGGACCGCATACACCTCTTCCGATGCCATGAGGTCACGGAGCTGCTGGCGGTGCTGGAGACGCTGCCCGCGTACTGCAAGGCGCACGGCGCGCGGGCGGTGGTGGTGGACTCGGTGGCGTTCCACTTCCGGCAGGACTTCCGGGACATGGCGCTGCGCACCGCCATCCTGGCGAAGATGACCAACCGGCTGATGGCGCTCGCCACCGATCAAGCGCTCGCGGTGGTCACGGTGAACCAGGTCACGGTCAAACCGGGCGCCGAGACCGGCGGCGGCGGCGCGAGGCTGGTGCCCGCGCTGGGCGAGTCCTACGCGCACGCGTGCGCGACGCGCGTGATTCTGAGCTGGGAGGAGGACACGCGCGTGGCGTACCTGTACAAGTCGCCGCGGCTGCCGCAGGGGCGCGCGCGGTACACCGTGACGCAGGGCGGGGTGCGGGATGTGCGGGGAACGAAACGACCGAACGAAGCGACGGGATGACGCGCGTCGTTCCGTCGACGACGGGATCGTACCGCTTACGTTTTTACGCAGTAGATTCATCACTTTTTAGAAAGGACTCCCGAGACTAGCGTCGCGCGACGTCGTCGGAATCAATACTTGTACTTGGTGGAGTAGTCCTTGGGGGACACCACCAGGCCTCTTCCCTTGCTCGCGCCCGCGTACACCACCTCACAGATATCTATGAACTCCTGCTTATCGTCCATCGCCCAGTTCACTTTGTTGTTGTTCCCCGTCCCGAGATCGATCATGATGTGTTTGTTTCGAAAGAAAAACATCACCGTGCACGGGTCGTACAGCTCGTACATCGTGTTGAAGTCGGGCACCTCGTCGATGTCCACGCAGTAAAGCACCGCGAAATTCTTCACCTTGTCCGCCACGCTGGCCAGGGTCTACGCGGGGGAGGGAGGGACGGTGGCGCGGTCAGGCGGGCTCGGGAGGGTCGGACGGGGGACCGGCGCGCGCGGCGGCGAGAGAAAATGAGACGACGCACCTCGTCCATCCGCATGCAGGTCTCGTCGGCGTCGCGCCCGAAGCGGAGGACCACGACGCGCTCCTCTTCCGTCAAGATGGCCTGGTCGACGTGCCACCCTGACCGCAGGTGCGGCAGCAGGTACGACATGGCGAGCGGGCGCGCGCGAAGAGTGTCCGGGACGAGGATCTGGTGACGCGCGTGATCGAATTCATCAGAACGAGACGCTCATGACACTGGTGTTCGTCTCGTGAACGCCGCGCGCGCGCGAACCAAAGGTTGCGTTTTCTCGGCGGCGACCGAGAGTCTCACTCGGTGCCCCCCGCCGGGACGTTCCCGTCGCTTAGCGCGCGCACCACCTCCTGCATCTCGCGCGACGCGCGCGCGGCCAGCCGCCTCGGCACGTTCATGCTGACGTCCAGCCCGCCCCCCCGCGCGGGCCACGCCGCCGCCGTCCACGCCGCCGCCGGCAGCACGGAGCCGAAGAAGTAGGCGGCGCCGGCGCCGTCGCCGGCGCCGTCGAAGTCGCAGTCCCAGATTTCGGGAAACTGCCACGCGCTGAGGAAGCACTCGACGTCCGCCACGGCCGCGACCGCGGCGGCGATCTGCGTCGCGGTGGAGACGCGCGCGAGCGCGAAGATCTCGCCGCGCGCGCGCGCCGAGCCCGCCGGCGACTTGGCGGCGCGCACGGCGACGCGCGTCGCGCGCGCCATGCGACGCGCGGCGGCTTTCTCCGGCGCCTCCTCGGCGCGTCCCGGGTTCCGGTTTCGCGCGCCTCGGTCCGCGCCCGGCGCTGTCTCCTCGAGCCGCGCGCACGCCATGAGCGAGGCGTTCCCGAACAGGTTCGAAGGCAAGCCGCGGCCGTCGTCGCGCCGGTGGTCGACGGGAAAGAGCGCGCGCGCCGTTTCGCGGGCTTCTAACGAACCCTTAAACCTCCGCGCGGCGCGGTCCGCCTCCCTGAGCCGGCGGAACAGCGTCCACGTCGCCGCGAGGAGGGCGTCGTTCGTGGACGTCGCGTCCAGGGAAGCCTTGAGCGCCCTCGCGTCCGCCGCGGGGATGTGCACGGTGACCTGCGCGAGCCGCCGAAACGCCACGTCGCCCAGGACGCCGCACGCGCCCCGCGCCAGCGCAAACGCTCTCGGGGGCTCCTCCAGCCGCAGCTCGGGGAACGCGCGCGCGTCGTGCGGCTCCGCGCCCGCCAGCACCTCGAGGCGGTCGTGGCTCGGGTCGCGGAGCGGGCGGCCCGGGGGGGGCGGGGCGCGCGGCGCCGCGGCGGCGCGCGCGAACGCCTCGGAGGTCCACGCCTCGCAGAACGCGCGCATCGCGCGTCCGTCCGCAAGGGCGTGCGACCAGGAGACGCCGAGGACAGTCGCCGGCGCAGCGGCGCCGCCGAGCCTGGTGAGCCGCACGGCGCACAACGCACCTTCGTTCTCACAGCACCGGATGTGCAGAGGGCGGAAAAGGCTCGACGGGGTGACGTTGTTTTGGGCGGGAGGGGGGCCGGCGCGCCGCAGGTCTTCGAGCGTCGTCGTTGGGTCGTCTCGAACCTCGAACGCGACGCCGGCGTTCGGGTGGTCGAGGTCCACTTCGAGCGAGAGTGTCGCGCCTCGTCTCGCGCGGACGCGCGCCCTTCCAGCGAGCGCGGGGTATTTCACGAGCGTGGCGGCGAGGGAGGCGCGCACCGCGTCGGGGTCCAGCCAGCGGTCGAATCCGAAGGCCCAGTACACGACGAGCCCGCGTATGCACAGAGCCGAGTCCAGAGGGGAGAGCGGAAGACGGTCCGAGACGCGGTGAGAGGGACGGTCCTCCTTCCCTGGGGCATCCTCGGAACGCGCGGGGCGCACGACGTCGACGCGTCGCGTCCCCGCGGGGCGCGCCAGACACCCGCCCATGGTCGCGCGGTCCGCGACGCGCGCGCGCGTGGACTGCCAGAGCCGCGCGCGAAACCCGCCGCCTCGAAGGGGTTCGCTCGAGAACAAAAAAAGGCGCCGCTTGACGTGTAAATACACTGACTGTCTCGCTCCCTCGCGCTTCTTACGCGCCTCGCGCCGCTTCCGGCCTCTACAGGGTCGCCATCGCCTTCATCTTGGACGTCTCGCGCGTCACCTTGAGCGCGGACTCGTGCATCTCCGTCTCCTTCTCCCCCTTCGCGCCCGGCTCATACTTGAGGTAGCTCCTGCTCTTCACCTTCTTCTGGCGCACGCGCGGCTCGACCAGCTCGCGGCGCTGCAGGCTCTTCAGCCGGTCGCGCAGCAGCGTGTGCGACCCCGCCAGCGTGCGCAGCGAGCCCGTCACCTCCTCCGTCAGGAGCACGGCGGCGTGCTCGGGCTCGTACAGGTGCTTCCCCAGTCGCCTCGGCGCCTCCGCCTTGCGCTCCGAACGCGCGGCAGCCAGTCGCGCGCGTTTCTCTTCCGCCGCCGCCTCTTTCGCTTCCAGCCGCGCGTTTACCTCCTTCAGGTTACTCAGATCGCGTCGTTGACGCTTGGCGAGTCTGTTCGCCTCCTCCTCCGCGCGGCGCTCGCGCGCGCGCGCCTGCCTGTTGCGCTGCGCGATGGTCATCTTCCCGTCCCTGGTGACCGCGGCGTTGTTCGCGCCGAACGCCGTCACGTCCTCGTCCGAATCCTCGTCGTACAGCTCGTCCTGCGCCGTGAACAGCTCCTCCGCCATTCGTATCGCCGCCTCGTTGTTGCTCACGGGCGCGCGCGTCGGGTCGAGCTGCTCCTTGAGCTTCTTTTTGGTCAAAGCGCCGAGTTCCGCGGCGATGACGTCCTGCCGCGCGTCCTCCGGGGGGTTGTACGAGCAACCGACCGCGTCCACCTGCACCGCCCTCGCCTCCGTGGAGGGTCGGTACGGAGTGAGGCGTTTCGCAGAGGGCTTTGGCGCGTCGCCCAGTCTGTGCTTGGAGTACGCCGCGGCGTCGGCGGCGAGCGCGCCGGCTTTGCGGAACACGGCGTTCTTCGCCTGCACCGGCCGGCGCTTCGGGTCCACCCCCGCGCCCCACAGGTCGTACGCGCTCAGAGCCTCGGGCGCGTCCGGATCATCGCCGAGCACGTCGTCTAGCGTGAACCGCCGCGCGGGCTTGAACAGCGCCTCCCCCGCGATTTTCTCGCCGCCCGACTTGGCGACCGATTTGCCCGACGTCCGCTTCCCAGCCGCCGCGCGCCGCGCGAGCTCCGCCTTGGAGGTCTTCGCGAGCTCGGCGCCCTTGGTGTTGAACGCCTTGGTGGGCGGGCCCTTGACCCCCCTGGGCACCGGGACCGCGAACGGCCTCGCCGTCTTGGCCTTGGTCAGGATGGCGTCCACGCGGAGGGTCTTCGCGCGCGCCTTGGCCTTGCGCGACGTCGGCATCGCCATGCCGCCGCCCGCCGCGATGCCCCCGTCGTTGTCCACGAAGAAGAGCGAGTCGTCGGGGAGCTCGTCCACCGCGCCGCCGGCGGCGGCGTCCTCGCGCTTTTTCTCGATGTACGCATCCTCCCCGACGTCGATTTTGCGATGCGCGCGCTTCCCCTTAGGCTTCCCCATCTTCGCTGGTGGCGGCGACGAGGCGCGCCGTGGAGTGCGGAGCCACGAGCCTCTCGAAGCACGGGCGGCGGCGCGCGGCTCTAAAATCCAGATTATTCCAGACTGAAACGCATACGTACAAATGTCGGGAGTCCTCTCGCGTCTCGGGAACCGGACGAATAAAATCGGCACCCTCGTGCCTCGTCGCCGCCGACGAGTTGCAAAAAGCTCTTCTGTTGCGCGCAGCGCGTGCCCAGGGCAGCGCCTTCCTCCGTGATGCGGCGCCTCGCGTCCGCAGCGGCGGTGCGATGGTCGCGTCGATCGCTGGCGAGCGCGGCCGAAGCCTCGACGTCGGCGTCGGCGTCCGCGCGCGAGGCGCCCGCCGACACCATCTTCGCGCTCTCCACCGCGCCCGGTCGCGCGGGCGTCGCGGTCGTTCGCGTCTCCGGCCCCGCGACGCACGAGGTGCTGCGCCTGTTGCCCCACGCCGAGGCCACGGCGGACTGCTCCGCGCGCGCGCGCGCGCGTCGGCCGCGCCACCGCGAGGCGCGCCCCACCGCGTTCGTCTGCCCCGACACCGGCGAGACGCTCGACCGCGGCATCTTGCTCTGGTTCGACGGCCCGCGGAGCTTCACCGGCGAGGACGTCGCGGAGCTCCACGTGCACGGCTCCCAGGCGGTCGTGCGCGCCGTGCTGGGCGCGCTCGGCCGTTTGCGCGCGCCCGCCAGCGCCGGCGCGGTGCGCCACGCCGAGCCCGGCGAGTTCACGCGGCGCGCGTTCAGAAACGGCAAGCTGGACCTGACGCAGGCGGAGGGTTTGGCGGACCTGCTGGACGCCGAGACGGAGGCGCAGCGCCGGCAGGCGTTGTCGCAGGCGGGCGGCGCGCTCCGCCGCACGTACGAGCGCTGGAGGCGCACGCTGCTGCGCGCGCACGCGCACGTCGAGGCCACGCTGGACTTCGGGGAGGACGACGAGGTGAGCGTTGACGTGTTCCGCGCCGCCGCGTCCGAAACGGACGGACCCGTCGCGGCGCTGCGTCGCGAGCTCGAGCGGCGTCTCCGCGCGCCGCCGTCGGGCGAGCTCACGCGCGCCGGCGCGCGCGTGTGCCTGGTGGGCCCGCCCAACGCGGGCAAGAGCTCGCTGCTGAACGCGCTGGCGGGGCGCGAGGTGGCCATCGTGTCGAGCGAGCCGGGCACCACGCGGGACGCCGTGGAGGCAACCCTGAACCTCGGCGGACGCAAAGCCGTCGTGGCGGACACCGCCGGCGCGCGCGCCGCGACGGAGCCCGTCGAGGCGGAGGGCGTGCGGCGCGCCCAGGCGCGCGCCGCCGACGCCGACGTCGTCGTGCTGGTGCTGGACGGCGCATCCTTCGAGGGCGCGCGTGCGCTGCCGCGCTGGGCGCTCGAGCGCGCGGACGTGCTGGTGCTCAACAAGGCGGACCTCGGCGAGGGAGACGACGCGCCGCTGCGCGCGCTTTTGTCCGCGGGGCGGCGCGAGCTCCCGACGACGCGCGTGTCGTGCGCGACGGGAAGCGGGCTGGACGCGCTCGCGGAAGTGCTCCGCGCGGCAGTGGAGGCGCGCGCGGGCGAGGTCGCCGGGGACGGCGCGGGCGTCGCCGCCATCACGCGCTCGCGCCACCGCGCGCGGCTGCGCGAGTGCGTGCACCACCTCGGCGCGTTCGCCGCGGCGGCGGCGTCGGAGACGGGGAGGCACGAGGTCGCGGCGGAGGAGCTGAGACTGGCGGCGCGCGCGCTCGGACGCGTCACGGGCGCCGTCGACGTCGAGGAGCTCCTGGACGTCATATTCAGCGACTTTTGCATCGGCAAGTGATGAGGAGACGAAGGCGCTCGGCTAGTACGTAGCTAGACTCTTTTATTCGTCGAACGGCGGTTGATGATCAGTTGATCAGTTGATGATCAGTTTCCAACCAATCTGCAACCTCCGCATGAGCGTCTCCGGGTCCGGGTCCTCCGCGTCCTTCGCGAGGATCTGCGCGCCCAAGTCCCGCAGCGCCCGGGAAGGCAGAACGTCGGCGATGAACGCGGCGGCGGCGGCGGCGGCGGCGGCGTCCGTGGGCTCGTCCGCGGGCGCTTCGTCTTGGCGTCGCCCTGTGCGCTCTCCACCGCATGATTTGATCAGTCTTGAATTTGATCCACCAAAAGGTGCGGCAGATCATGTTCGTTCGACAGTGTCGGACGAAACGACACCAGCGCCACTTTGACTCGCCCCCTGGCACGTCACTCACTGCTCATCATGCCCTCGCTGAAGACCGCACTGTTCCTCGCCTCCGGCGCGGTGCTCTTGCCGTCCCTCGCGGACGCTTCGGGATTTCCCGAGCGCCCGCTCGTTTCCGCGGCGCGCCAGATCGCGCGAAACGCGATGGCGACGGGTGCGCGCTTCGGATCCGGAGTTTCCGGGACGGCCGCGGAGACCGCGACCGCGTCGGACCGCCGTGGCCTCGCGGAGGTTCAAGCTGACGAACCATTTATTTGTCTGCCATACATCGGTTCTACGGTTTGCGGGAGCAAGGACTCGGTGGAAACGTGCCTGGCGGAGTCTGCCTACAGCTGTGCTGTGGGAAGTTCCGCGTGTGAACTTGAAGGAAACAACTACGCGAACTGGGGTTCGAGTCTTGACCTTGCAACCGAGCCGAGCTTTCAAAAGTTAAACGACACCGCTACCGTGTGTGAAACGTACGCCTCTTCAAAGACTTCTTGCAACGCGCAATCCGATTGCATCTACAACGACGACGACGTTGAACCTTCCTGCGACGTGAGTGGCTTCTTCTCTGCGTCGCTGCTTGACGAGAATTGCCCGACGCTCACCCAAGGTCTCACCGGCGAAGAATACGTCGAAAAGTTCGATATGTGCCCGTTAATGGCGACGGGTGCGAAGTGCAGCTTGCTCACTACGTCGGCAGAGTGCAACGCCGACAGTGACTGCACTTACATCCTAGATGCGACCGATCCGGAGAGCTCGAAGCACCCGTGCGTGCCTGCTGACGATATGCTGCCGGAAATCACTGATATGCTCGCAATCTATCACACTTCTGATCTTTTGTACGCCGTTGCCTTCTGTGAAAAAACATACGACTCTGAAAAAAGCGCCTGCGACGCGGACGAGAGGTGCGAGTGGGATGACAGCGACAACACGTGCGGTTATTCTGGCGATGCTCTCAACAGTATTCTCAGGGGCCACCCGCACTTAGTGCGCATTTACGCTCTTTCTCAGACGTGCGAGACCATCGAGACCGAGACTCTTTGCGGCGTCGCCGACACCGCCGACAAGTGCGAGTGGCTCGAGGCTTCCTCGGGCGACGAAGCCGGGTGCTTCGCCACTCACACGTATGCCGCCAAGCAAATGTCGTGCGAGTGCGAC
>Ga0206682_10004719_pt1 | contig 10972 bp, 6 predicted proteins | sample M240m12015metaG_FD_155444 | JGI IMG/M metagenome (GOLD analysis project Ga0206682, IMG submission 155444) | Ammonia-oxidizing marine archaeal communities from Monterey Bay, California, United States - M2 40m 12015 | ecosystem: Environmental > Aquatic > Marine > Intertidal zone | place: USA... | reverse complement strand
CACATCTACCGCATGGTGTGCAAGGGCACCATCGAGGAGAACATCCTGCAGAAGTCCATGCAGAAGCGCGAACTGGACCACTTCGCGATCCAGGCGGGCAACTTCAACACCGAGCACTTCACGAAGGCGCGGACGAAGAAACAAACGAACGGCGGCGAGACACTCGGCGACGGGCCCGTGGTGGGCGGCGAGCAGGGTGCCGCCGCGATGTCCATCTTCGACAAGGCGATGTCCCGGGCGGCGGTGGCGAAGGCGACCGGCCCCGAAGACGGCGGCGGCGAGGGGTCCGCCGGGGCCGCCGCCGCTCCGAAGGGCGCCGCCGCCGCGAAGGACGCCGCCGACGCCGACGAAGTCGCGCGGCTGATGGACGAGGCGCAGGACGACGTGGACAAGGCGGCGGCGGCGACGGCGGCGAACGAGGAGGCGGACGACGCCGCCGAGTTCGGGGACGACATCCGCGAGAAAGAGCCCGGGGATGACCTGGACGAGGACGACACCAAAGGCGGGTCGAACCCGGGAAGCAAGCCCGGAAGCGCCGCCGACCTGCGACGACTCGGGGGAGCCCCGCGGGACGGGGACCCCCCCCCGTTCGCGGAGGGCGCGCTCGCGCTCGAAACGCGAGGCGGCTCGCCCCCCGCGACGCCGGCGCCGGACGACGCGAACCGCACGTTGTCGTTGACGCGCGTGAACACGACGCTGGAGGGCGACGACGCGTTCGCAGAGGAGATGATGCGCAAAGTCCAGGCGAGCGCGTCGCGCGGCGAGGCGCTCGAAAACCAGCTCAAGCCGGTGGAGCGGTACGCGGTGCGGTACCTGGAGGAGACGGTGCGCATCCTGGAGGACGCGGACGCGGCGGCGAGCGCCATCGCGGACTTCGAGGAGAAGGAGTGGGAGCTCGAGCAGCTCGAGAAGCAGAAGGCGGCCGCGGAGGCGGCGGAGGACGACGACGAGCTCATCATCGAGGGCTGGGAGACGAGCGACGCGGACGGCGAGTACCGCCGCCGCGTGGAGGACGCGCGGCGCGAAGCCGAGGCCGTCGCGGAACGCGAGCGCCTCGAAGCCGAGCGGTGGGCGGCGATGTACGCGGTGCCGTCGCTGGAAGCCGAGCGCGCCGAGCGCGTCGACGCGGGTCCCACCGCTGGCGACCCGTTCGCCTCGGGCGTGCCCCGGCGCGCGCGCAGCGGGAGCCCCGCGCCCGGGGCTGGCGGTGGAGGCGCGCCACTTCGCGTGATGTTCAAGATGGGCGGCGCGCGCGGGCCCTCGGGTTTGTCGCGCGCGTCCGGCGGGATCCCGGCGCCGATCCCGCCGACGGGACCCGCCGCCGCGGCTTCGGGGCTTTCGGCGCCCGCGCTCGACGCGGAGGCGAGGAAGAAGGCGAAGAAGGCGAAGAAGCGCAAGCGCGACGGCGAGACGAGCGCCGAACGCGACGAGCGCCGGCGGCTGAGGCGGCTGAGCAAAGAGGGTAACAAAGAGGGACCGCGGGCGGCGGACGCGGACGCGGGACCAGCCGACGCCGCCTTCGCGTCGCCGGGCGGCGGTCGCGTCGCCGTCTCCCCGGTAGCCGCGGGTCCCTCCCGGCCGATCGACATGTCTCGCGGCGGCGGCGGCGGCGCCGCCGCGTGGCGCGTCGACGAGGACGCCGTGCTGTGCGCGCTGGTGGACGAGTTCGGGGGCGCGAGCTGGGACCTCGCCGCGCACGCCATCGCGCACCGCGACGCGGCGCAGTGCAAAGATCGGTTCCGCCGCGTCGCGGCGTCTCGCGCGGGGTCGATTTCCAACCCGGCGTCGAAACCCGCGTCTCCGCTGCGCGTCACGCCGGAGGTGACGAAGGCTCTGTTCCGACAGACGGCGGAGGAGACCTTTCCCGGGTGCGAGGGTGCGCCGGAGCCGGCGACGGCGCTGCGCGCGGAGGTGAGGGCGGCGCGCGGCGCGCTGGCCACCGCGGGGGGGGTGGGCGCCGCCAAAGCCGCGGTGGCGGCGGCGGCGGCGCGCTTCTTCGCCGGCGTCCTCGAGTTTGGGCGGCGATGAAAAACGCGTCATTCATACGCGCGCGCGTTCGGGCGCTGTAGTACGACCGTGTTACGTAGCTACGGATCAGTCGTCGCGATCGTTCGAAACACCTTTCTCTTCGATACTGATGATTGTTCAGGTGAGGATACCACGCGTTCACGTTCGCGGAACCGTCGCGCCGGTCCTCGCCGGCGCGCGCCCAATCCGGCCAGAAAGTCGTTCCCGACGCCGTTTTCATCCGTCGAAAACGCAACCACGCACCACGCGGAAATCGGGGGATCGCGCTGACAAGCGTCGATCGTCGCAGCGGTGTGCCGCGCGTTCGAAAAACGCGACAGAACGATGGGGTACGATGGGGTTTATCCGGACTCGCGTACGCCACAGCGCGCAGACACGGCGGCGCCTGCGTCGTCCCGGACTAGCGGTTCGGCTTTCGGTCTCGCGCACACGGAGCACTGCGGTCCGTAGGCGAGGTTCGCCCGCGGCCAGGCGGGTGGCCGAGCGAGGTAGGCCGGGCGCGATCCGTCGCTCGGGGGTCCCGGCGGGGCTTCGTCAGCTCGAGGACCACCAGCGCGCGGCGCGGACCGCGGACGGTGGTTCGCCGGGGTCGGCGCCGGCCGCGGAACGCGATCTCGACGACATAAACAGTGCGTGTCCTCGCGCGCTCGCGCCGACGAGACACGCGTCGACGCCGCTCGCGCGGCGACCAGGGCCGCTTTCCCTCGCGCGCCACCCTGGACGTTCGATCGCGAGCCAACGATCGCGGGACGGTCGCGGCTCGGAGACCTTTCCTCGCGTCGGACGGGCGACGCGGGGAGAGGGCTCCTCCTCTCAGCGCTTCCTCCCTTGTCACATCGCACGCGCCTCGGCGCGCGGTGCCTTCGCAGCCTGAACCCCCGTCGCTGACACTTCGCTTCCCCCCCTCGCACACCCCGCACACGCCGCAGTGGCGTCCTCGATGAGCGCGTACACGCTGAGCATGATCGCGGCTTGGTACTTTTCCAACATCGGCGTGATTCTGCTTAACAAGTACCTCCTGAGCGTCTGGGGGTTCAAGTATCCCATCTTTCTGACCATGTGCCACATGGTGATGTGCGCGGCGCTGTCGTTCGCCGTGCGCGCGTCCGGCTTGGTTCCGAGGCAGAACCTGAAATCCAGGAGGCACCTCGCGAAAGTCGCGGTGCTGGCGGTGGTGTTCGTCGCGTCGGTGGTTGGCGGAAACATCAGTTTGCGGTTCATCCCCGTAAGCTTCAACCAAGCCATCGGCGCGACGACACCGTTTTTCACCGCGCTGCTGAGTCTGTTCATCATGCGTCAAAAAGAAACGAGCGAGGTGTACGTCACGCTCGTGCCGATTGTTCTCGGCATCGTCCTCGCGTCGAGAGCCGAACCCTTGTTCCACTTCGCGGGGTTCGTGGCGTGTTTCTCGGCGACGTTTTCGCGCGCGCTCAAATCCGTGCTGCAGGGTTTGTTGCTGACGAACGAAACGGAGAGGCTGGACTCTTTGAACTTGCTGCTGTTCATGAGCCCTGTGGCGTTACTCGTGCTGCTCACCGCGACGCAGGTGATGGAACCCGACGCGTTCGCGGCGTTTCTCGAAAACTGCGCCGAGTCTCCGAGCTTCTTCTTCATCTTGGCGATGAACTGCCTGTTGGCGTTTTCCGTGAACCTCACCAACTTCTTAGTTACGAAGTGCACGAGCCCGCTGACCCTGCAGGTGCTCGGAAACGCCAAGGGCGCGGTGGCGGTGGTGGTGAGCATCCTCCTGTTCCGGAACCCCGTGTCGCCGGTCGGCATGTTCGGCTACTCCATCACCATCATGGGCGTCGTCGCCTACAGCGAGGCGAAGAAACGGAGCAAGGAGAAGCTGCGGCGGCGGGAGGACCTCGAGCTGCTCTCTAACCGCAACGAAGGGAAGGGCGCCGTCGGGAACGGGGCGGCGTGATGACGCGGGTTCGGAGTGTCGTGTGACGACGACGTTTTGGGAAAGATTGTGTGTGTGTCCGTTCGCGTACGTGTGTGACGGTATATACAGGAGCTCGCGCTTCCGCTCGCGCGCGTTCGCGCTCGCGCGTTCGATCCTCTGCCAGATGCGCGCGAAACGAGGTTCTTCCACTTTCTTCCGCGTTCAATACCCTCCCCCGAGTCCCCCGACGGCGCCCTCGCCCGGCATGCGCTCGACGCGCGTTGAGCGCTCGTTTTCCTTGCCCGATGCCCACTTGATGTAGTCCGGGCTCTCGCACGCCTCGTACTCCTCGGCGAGGCCCTCCACGATTTCGCGCGCGTCGTCGAATTCCTCCAGCCCATCCGCGAACATGGGGTGCTGCTCGTACTGGTCCAGGAAAGCCTTGCGGCGCATCAGCTTGTCGTACTGCGTGACGCACTTGGTGAACAGGTGGCGGATGGACGTGTGGTTCGCCAGCATCAAGCCGGACACCTTGTTGGCGTTTTGCACGTACGGCGATTTCCGCGAGAGCGCCACCTGGATGCTCGCCGGCGCCCACTCGATGAAGTTGGCGAGTTTTCGTTCGCGGATGCGCTGCAGCGACTTGTGCACCTGCGTGGGGTCCACGTCGCCCTGGATGATGTTCAGAACGGAGATGTACTTGCTCTGCGCGTGGTCCTTGCCGCGCGAGTGCGAGGACACCATGATGTTCTTCGTCTGCAGCAGCCGGCGCATCACGTCGAGCACGGTGGTCTTGCGCACCGCCGGCGTCGCGCTCGGGGCGCTTTCGATTGACAGCGGCGTGTACCCAGTCATCAAAAAGTGACACCTCGGCGTCGGGATGAGCGACGCAACCAAGCCGACGAGGTCGTTGTTCATGTACCCCGGGTACCGTAACGTGGTGGTGCTCGCCGCCATCACCGCCGACACCAGCGCGTTCGTTTGCGCGAACGTCGGGTTTTGGATGTGCAGCCGGTCCACCGCGATGCGGTTCAGCGCGGTGTTGTCCAACACGACGACGCAGTCCGCGTTGAGGGTCAATCGTTTCAGCGTCAGCAACGAGTTGTACGGCTGCACCACCACGTCGCTCGTCTCGTTCTGGTTCGGGAACACCGAGTACGTCTGCACGAGTTTCTTGCCGTACCGGTCGTTGAGCGCTTCGAGCAGGTACGAGCCCATGCCGGATCCGGTGCCGCCGGCGATGGAGTGGCACAGCACGAACCCCTCTAACGAGTCGGACCCGTCCGCCTCTCGGTCGATCATGTCCATGATCTCCTCCGTCACCGCCTCCGCCTGCGCGTACCCGCTCGCCCAGTTGTTCCCGGCGCCGCCGCCGTGCGAAGACACGAAGAAGTTCTCCGCGTTGTACAGGTTTCGGTACTCCGAGTTTTGGATGGTGTTGATGACCCTCGGCTCGAGATCGAGGAGCAGAGCGCGCGGGACGTAGTGGTCGTCGTCGGCTTGGTAGAAGAAAACATCCTTGCGGTCACCCGCGTTGCCGTTCGCGGCGTACTCCTCCAGGATGCCATCCTTGGCGATGCCGTGCTCCGCGCACAGCTGCTTCCAAAACTCCGTGCCGATCTGGTTGCCGCACTGGCCAACCTGAAGGGTGATCACTTCGCGAGGCATCTCGGCGTGGGGGAAGCGCGTCTAAACACGCGAGCGGGGTGCGTGCGGGGCTCGGAGCGCTCCGCCGCGCGAGGACCGAGCAGGCGACCTGGAGACTCGAGCGCGCGAGAAAGGCGTGCGCGTCTCCTTCCCGTCCCGCGTCGTCGTCGCGCGCGCTTCTCTTTGAAAACTCGCGCCCTCTCGGAACCTGCAAAGAAACTTTTTAAAAATTCGGCGTGTTTGCGCGCTTCGCGCACGACGGCTGCGTCGATCGACCGTCTCGCGTTGGATCCACGCGCGCGCTCGGTTTCGTCGGAACGTCGAAAACTGAGGCCGCGGGTGACGGAAGTGCAGTTTCATCGATCGCGCAGGCGCGATGGCGGTGCGACGACGCCGCGGGCTCGGGGTCGCGGCCCTCGCGCTCTTCATTCTCGCGGTCTTGTCCGGATCCGCGGTCGCGCGCGCGGAGGAGGACGGCGTCTCCAATCCCGACGCGGGGCTGGACGGCGCGTTCGGTGCCGACGCGGACCAGATCGCCGTGGACGACGATGACGCGTCGGACGAACTCCCCACCTCCGAGGACGCGCCGGTGCACAAGTTCGAGACCACCGTCGTGACCGTGGGCAAGGCCAGCGGTAAGGAGAAGCGCAAGGATGTCAGCGCGTTCTTCCTGCGCGGCGACGACGCCGCCGCGGCGGCGACGCGGTTCGTCTACGTCAACGCCCTGCCCCTGTCGCAGATCGCGCACTTCACGGAGACGTTCGCGCGGGAGTGGGACGAGAACGTCCCGGAGGAGAAGAAACCGAGACCGAAGCGCGCCGCGAGCCGCCGATCAACGCCGATGGGGCCGAGGGCGTATCTGGAGCGAGGCAAGCAGCTCGCCTCGGAGGACAAGCACGACGAGTCGCGTTTCGATTTCGCGCGCGCGCTCGCCGGAACGCACGAAAACGACGCCGATGGATCCGCGGATCCCGAATCCGCCTTGACCGCGGACGAGCGCGCGGAAGCCACGGAGCTGCTCGAGCAGCACCACCGCAAGCACTCGCGCGCGCTGAACGCGTTGGAAAAACAGCGAGAGACGCGCGAGAGGGCGCACGAGCGCGAAGTGTCCGTATTTTGGAACCGCCGCGACGCGCGCGCCGCCGCCGCCGAGACGGAGGCTGACTTTTTCCAGCTGTGGGACGAACGCTTCGGTTCGCGGGTTCGTTCCGCCGCGACGGAAGAAACAGAGGTGGAAAAAACAGAACAAACAGAACAAACAGAAGGCGATGTGCCTTCGTCGCCGCGCGAGAAAACAGTTTCGCTGGCGCACGACCTCGCGCTGCACGCCGCGGTGGAGGCGAAGGACTGGGACCGCGTGTTGGAGGTTTCGCGCTCTTTCGAACGCGACGCGAGCGTTCGAGCCTCCTCGGTTCCCGAGCCGGACTCTTTAGTCGCGCTCCGGCGCCTGGCCCTGGCGCGCGCGCATTGGCACAGGCGCGAGTGGCGCTCCGCGGAGCTCGCCGCGAACGCGTGCGTCTCCTCTGGGCGCACGGCGGGGGACTGGCGGCGGGGGCAGGTGCGCGCGGTGGCGGTGGCGACGGGCGCGTACTCGGCGGTTCGGCGCGGCGACTCCGAGGGCGCGCTCAAGTTTCTGGCGTTCGCGAAGCGCGCCGACCCGGACACGCCGCTGTTCAAAAAGCCGTACGCGCTTATTAAGGAGGCGGAGAAACTTCTGAAAGACGCGGATCTGAAACTGGACAGAGGCGAATCGAGACAAGCGATGGAGAGCGCGGACGAGGCTGTGGCGAAACTCCGCGGTCTCGGCGGCGACGATCCGTGCGCGTCCGGCCCGAACGGATGTTCGGGCGTCGCGGCGATTTCGCGCGCGACGCACGGCATGTTTTCCGGCGCCGACGCGCGGCGGTGTCGCGCGCACGCGCAGATGCGCGCGTTCGACAGCGCGCTCGAGGCGTGCGAGCGGAGTTTGCGCGCGTTAGGGTGCGTCGAGGGTTTCGTAAACCCGGACGACACGAAGGCGGCGGAGAAGGCGTGCGCGTCGGCGGACCCGCGGCGGCGCGCGCGCGCGCTGCTGGCGCGCGGCGAAACGCACGCGCGCGACGCGTACTTCGAAGGCGCGCTTTTCGATTTGCGCGTCGCTTTGGAGGTGATCGAGCCTGTGGCCAATCGAGGAAGCGCCGAAGCGACGACGTTGCTGAGCGAGATTCGGGAGAAGACGCATGTGTACGAGCGCGATCGGCGCGCGCACGAACACGATCGCGATCACTTCGCGCAGCTTGATTTGCCCGAGAACCTGCGCGAGCTGCCGAAAGATCGGCGGTGCGAGTTCGTCAAGAAGGCGTTCAAGAAGGCGGCGCTGAAGTGGCACCCGGACAAGGCCATGGAGGCGGGCAAGGCGCGCGCCGCGCGCAAGATGAACGAGATGACCGAGGCGCGTGACCACGTCAACGTGAAGCTCCTGTGCGTTGAGCCCAAGGCGGACCCGGACGAGCAGCGCGGGCGGCAGCAGCCCGGGCCCGGGGGGTACACGCGGCAGCAGGCCTACCAGCAGTACTACCAGCAGCAGCAGAGGCAGCGCCCGCCGGGGGGGCAGGGGCAGAGGTCGGGCGGGCAGTACCGGCACTCCTGGGAGTTCTGAGCGGGGATGAGAGACCGTAGCCCTATTATGCACGCGTACTCGCCGGACGACGCCGGCGTCGTTTTTTTACCAAACAGATATCAGTCACAGATGTGCGTTTTCGACACTGCGCGACTGCGAGGCTCGGACCGGCGCGTCAGCCTGCGCCAGCGGTTTCAAACTCGTGATGAGATCTTGAACGCGCGGATCTGGTAGGCACTCCAGCACGCGCCCGGGTTCGATCCGGCGGTCGCGATGGCGCACATCCACCGCGACGACGCGGAAGACCGCGGCGGGTTCAACTTCGACAACGTGCGTCGCAACGAGATGCTCCGCGGCTCCGGTCTGGCGTTCAAGAACGCGATGAAGACGGGCACCACCATCTCCGGCGTGTGCTTCGCGGGGGGCGTGGTGCTCGGGGCGGACACGCGGTCGACCAACGGCGAGACGGTGGCGGACAAGAACTGCGAGAAGATCCACTACATCGCGCCCAACATCTACTGCTGTGGTGCGGGGACGGCGGCGGACACGGAGGCGGTCACGGGTACGTGCGGCCGCGGCGTCGGAGACGGCGATCGGCGCGCCATCTCCGGCCATCTCCCGATTTAGGGTTGAGCCTCCCTCTCTTTTTCGCGTCGTCGTTTCTTCGCGAAAAAACGTCGCGCCGCGCCGCGCGAACGCGTCGTTCCCCGCGCCTGTCGTTCGTTCGCGAACACCATCGAGACGACCGAACGTAAACGCTGATCGACCGTTTCCTCGCGTACGTCGTCCCTACACGTAATGCTGTTCTCTGTGTTAACATAAAATCCAACACCCCGTACGTACGACGCGCGAAAAACGCAGGCATGATCGCGTCCAACTTGGAGCTCCACCGCCAGGCGACGAAGCGCGATTCGCGCGTCGTCACCGCGCTCACGCAACTCAAGACGCACCTGTTTAAGTACCAAGGGCACGTGGGCGCCGCGCTGGTGCTGGGCGGGTGCGACGTGGACGGCCCGCATCTGTTCACGGTGTACCCGCACGGCTCGTCCGACGCGCTGCCGTTCGCCACGATGGGCAGCGGGTCGCTGGCGGCGATGGCCATCTTCGAGAGCGACTTCAAGGAAAACATGACGGAGGCGGAGGCGAAGGAGCTCGTGGCGCGATCCATCCGCGCCGGTATCTTCAACGACCTCGGGTCGGGAAGCAACGTCGATTTGTGCGTGATCAGAAAAGGGGAGGTGGAGTACCTGCGGAACCACGAGACCCCCAACGAGCGGACGTACGTGCGGTCCAAGGGGTACGACTTCCCGCCCGGCACCACGCCTCTGAACCGGCGCAACTTCATGACGGCGACGTCGGCGACGCTGCCGCTGAACGAAACCGTGACCATCTCGGAAGGCGCGCCCGAGGACGCCATGGTGATGTGACGCCGCGCGGGGACGGTCGCGGGGCGAAACGGACGAGCGCGAGACATAGTCTAACGAGCGGCGCGCGTACACGCGCCCGCGAAAAGGTGTCTTTGTGCGTATCTTTGTGAATGCGACGACGCGACCTTCTCACCAGCTCGTCACCAGCTCGTCACCAGCTCGTCACCAGCTCGTCACGGCGCTCATCCCGGCTCATCATCGCCCTCTTCGCGACCAGAACGCCACTCGCGTTCCCAGCCTCGCCGTTGCAGCGCTGTGTCGTCGGAGTACTTGCCGACGTCCTCCTCGGCGTACACGACGTCCCGCAGCGTCTCGACGCCGTGTCGCGCGCGCGCGTCGTCCGACGCCGCGCAGATCAGCGCCGCGCACATGCGGCAGCACTGCAGGGTGACGAGCACGCGCGCGCCGGCGGGAAGCCGCGGCGTTTCGTTTTCGTTTTCGTTTCGTTTGTCCTCGTCCTCTTCGCTCGCGTCTTCGGCGTCCGCGCCCTCGACCTCCGCCCCCTCCGGCGTCACGAGCCCCTCGAGCCACGGCGCGAGCAGGTTCACCTCCGCGTGCAGCGCCTGGTTGCGCGCGTTGGTGTTCACCGCGCAATCCAGCAGCGCGCCGTCGGCGCTGACCAGCATCGCGACCACCTGACGGTCGCGCGCCGCGCGCGCGACGCGCGCCGCGTCCAGTCCTTCCCGCCGCGACGAAACGAAGGCGTTTGCCCACGCAAACAGAGACGCGTCGTTCTCCCTCGTTTCGTCCCGCTTGACCCGCGCGATCGCCGCGGGCAAAGCCGCGCGGCTCTCGCGAACGCCCCGCCGCATCGCGAACTCGAACCAGGGGTTCGCGTCGTACCGCGGAAGGTTGAGCGCGTCGGAGGTTGAGGACTTGTCGGAGGTTGAGGACGAGGATTCGGAGGACGAGGTTTCAACGCGTTTTGTTTTTTGTTTTAGTCGCGTCTTCGCGTCCGGGACGACGCGCGCGACCTTTCCGGCGGCCACCTTCACGACGGCTCGCTCGAGCTCGGTGAGTGCGCTCGTGGTCAGGATGCGGTTACGCGCCCACTTGTGCGGCGAGACGTCCGCGCTCGCCGCCGCCTCGCGCACGCCGAGCACCAGTCGCGCCACCGGCCGTTCCCAGGGCTTAGCATCCGCCGCGGACGACGCGAACCAGACGACTTTTTCGCAGCCCCCGAGCTCGGTCGGCACGTCCGCCACGAGAAACGCGACGTCGTGCGGGGGAGCCTCGCCGAGACCCTCGGCCGTCTCCTCCAGCAGCGCCGCCGCGAGCGCGCGCTCGGCGCGCGTGGGCTCGTACGGACGCATCAGCGCCTTGCGCGCCTTGCGGGACATGCCGAAGTGCGGGGACGGGCGCGGCGGGGGGGGTCGGCGTCGC
>Ga0206682_10004707_pt1 | contig 10993 bp, 10 predicted proteins | sample M240m12015metaG_FD_155444 | JGI IMG/M metagenome (GOLD analysis project Ga0206682, IMG submission 155444) | Ammonia-oxidizing marine archaeal communities from Monterey Bay, California, United States - M2 40m 12015 | ecosystem: Environmental > Aquatic > Marine > Intertidal zone | place: USA... | reverse complement strand
GATTATAGCAAAGATGCTAAGGATCTATATGAGGGTAATATGATGAAGCAGGATATCTATCATAGAACACTTGGAGCAATATCTGAGATACTAGCTACCTTCAGAAGAGGAGCAGAATATGATGCCTACTTCAGATTGATTAACGATCCTATTGCAGAGCCTTTTGATGAGGATATGGAATCTAATATATGTGGCTGGAAAGCAACACTCCAGATAGAGGCTATAAACCCTAATAACATCTGCTAGATGAAGGGAGAGAATACACAGAAGGCTTTAAATAAGTTCGGGAAGTATCTGGTAAAGGAGTCAAGAAAGAACCTTACTAGAAAGAAGAAGAATGTAAGTAATAGCCTATACAATTCTCTAGATTATAAGATCAAGGCTATGCCGAACTCTTTTGAGTTTGATTTCTTGATGAATGAATATGGTGAGTGGGTAGATAAGGGAAGGAAGGCAGGAAAGAATCCACCATTCTCACCGCTCAGGAAATGGGTAGAAGATCGCAGGATACAATTCAGAAGTAACAAAGGTAAGTTTCAGACTTATGATCAAACTGCTTGGGCTATAGTCAAGAGCATTGGTAAGAAGGGAATACCTGCTTCTAATTTTTATTCTAGACCATTTCAGTTAGGATATAAGAAACTACCTAATGAGATAGTAGAGGCTTATGCTCTAGATGTAGAGGAATTCCTAGATTTCACAATAGACAAATTAAACGAACAATACAAAGATGGCAGTAATTAGCCCAACAGGATTATTAGGAACTAGATCGCCTATACTTATCACATGGAATGGTACAGGAACTGCAGCAGCAGATATTCGTTATTTTAAGTTAGAGGTATATGCTTGGACAGGAGATAAGGATGTACGCCCTGCATCACCTACCTATACAATTGACAGAACATCAGGATTTGTTGATTCATATCCTACGGCTGATATCGCTCCTTTATTAGAGAATGAATTCAATCAGAGAGTAAGTAAGTTAGATACAGATGATCTTGTAACGATGTCTCCTGATGCCTTATTATGGGTAGAGATAGATTATGATATTGAGTATATAGATGCTGGTTTTGTTGTGAATGACACAGGCACTACTACTAGATTCTTAATTGCTGATGCATATTCTAAGTTCATTGATGGTTCTAATAAGGATCTAGGACAGGCTATCTTACTTCAAGATCAGGATAAGTATTTCTATGAGTTTGATACCTTCAATATGCCTATCTACTTAGGAGATGTAGGTAGCAGCTATCAGAGTGATGTAGTAAAGATTAAGCTAGTAGGATCAGATGCTTCTAATGATGAGATAGTAGTAAGTAATCAAACAGGAGAGGATGCAGAGGATAGAGTTCTTTTGTTCCCTGTGGGAATACCTAATCTATCAAATTACATATTTACAGAGGGCTTAGGTTTATCAGAGCCTCGCTTATTAGATTGGTGGGATGTGCAGATACTAGATTCTAGTGATGCGATAGTAGATAGTAGAAGATTCTACAATCAATGTGAGCCTAAGTATGCTCCTATTCAACTTCAGTATATTAACAGATATGGAATGTGGGATTCTATGACATTCTTTAAGAGATCAGATACTGATTTAGATGTAAGCAAGGAGACTTATAGATCAGCAGTTGGTTCAGCCTCAGCATCTGGATATACTTGGGGAGATCAGTCTAGAGGGATCAGATCATACAATTCACAGATGAGTAAGAGACTTACTATGAATACAGGATTGATTGAAGAGTCAAATAGTGAGAATATAGAGCAGCTATTGATGAGTCCTTATGTATTGATGACAATCAATAGAACTACAACAAGGATTCAAGACACTTATACTATAGCACAGGATTTCAGAGCAGTAAATGTCTTGACAGAGTCTCTAAGACTCCAGAAACATATCAATGATAAGACTATCAATTACACAATACAGGTAGAGTTTGCAACACCTGATAATGCAATGCTATGATAGAGATCTATATAGGATCAGAGAAGTTAGATACCTTTAAGGATGAGGATGTGAATATCACATTGAGCATTCAGAATATAAAAGATATATCTAGGCTCTTTACTGATTTCACTCAGAACTTTCAAGTACCTGCTTCTAGGCAGAATAATGATGTATTTAAGCATTACTATAATGCAGATATTGATGGAGGATTCAATGCCTCATTAAGACAGGATGCTACAATCTTTATGAATAAGGAATTATTCAGAGAGGGAAGTATTGAGTTGATGTCTGTGGATATGGTTAATGGTCAGCCTTCAGCATATGAGATTGTATTCTTTTCAGCAGGTGTGAATCTAAAGGACTTATTTGGAGATGATGAATTAACAGATCTTGATCTATCAGCATATGATCATGCATATGATGGATCAGTGATCAGAGGAGCGATGGAAGGAACTACTCCTCTTCATTCTGGTAATGTTATCTATCCATTGATATCTCCTGTTGCAGATTGGCATTATGACTCTTCATCTTCAGATCATGACCCAAATGATATCGCCTATCATACTCAGAATGATGATCATGGACTAGATTACTATGAGTTGAAACCTGCTATCAGGATCAGCAAGTTGATTGATGCTATAGAGTCTAAGTATGGAATCACCTTCACATCTACCTTCTTTACAGATAGAAAGTTTACGGATCTATTCTTGTGGGGACATAGAAGAGAGGGGTATATGTTCAAAGATCAGGCTAATGGTTTTACGGCTCAGAAGATAAACTTCACCTCAGCTACAGGATCAGGATTTGACATAACAGATGATGTTGCTATTATACCGAGTACATATGATCAGTTATTATGGTATTATTCAGTGAATTCAACCACTAGCTATCAAGTGCATTTTTATATTAATGGGACATACTATACAAGTAGAACCCATACAGGGAATGTTACTAATGAAGGAATATACATTGGCCAATTACAAACAGGTGATAGAATACAGATGAGGTTTTCACCTCCTGCTAATTGGGATGGTGGTGCAGTTAATATTACTTCATCAAGTGCTTCAGGTAGACAGATTGATAATCCTAGTAATATCTATTGGACTGCATCAACATCTTCTACTCAATCATTTTCTACTGATGTGATCATGAGTGATCAGATGCCAGAGCAGAAGGTTTATGATTTTATTCTAGGTCTAGTGAAGATGTTCAATCTAGTCATTGAGCCTACAAGTAGAACGAAGTTCATCATTGAGCCTCTAGATGATTGGTATGCTTTGGGATCTAATTATGATATCACTGATCATGTAGATATATCTTCTGAGAAGGTAACAAGACCTGAACTCTACAAGAGACTCTCATTTAATTATCAAGAAGCAGGATCATATATTGAAGAGGCATATCGTAATACTAATGGAGGAGTAGGGTATGGAGATCTAAGAGCAGATTTTACTTTTGATGGAGGCGAGTTGAATACGGAATCAACATTTGAGTTAATGAAGTATCAGAAGCTAGATGATCCTAGCAATGGTGTTGTGAACTTCCTAGTAGGGAAGAGCATAGATAAGGAAGGTGATCCATATATTGGAGATCCTGTTATCTTCTACTCATCAGCGACATTAAATATCTCATCATATCCTATTGGATTCTTAGATGAGACAGGATTAACAACAACTGCTTCTAACCAAGTATATCTATGTGCGAACATAAATAACAGAACGGCTTCAGGTGTAACACAAATGCTAACATATGGACTTAATGTTGATCCTCTTCATGAACAAAGTTTCTCGCAGACCTTATACAATCAATTCTGGGAAGATTATATCACAGATCTCTATTCAACTAGCAGAAGGGTATACTCCATGAAGGCAATACTTCCTTTTAAGGTTGCTGCTCAGTTGAGAATGAATGATAAGCTAGATATCTCAGGCAGGAGATATATCATTAATCAGATCAAGATAAACCTCAGAACAGATGAGGCTACTTTGGAACTTCTAAACGATGTGTGATGGACTTGGGTTTTATAATTGAGCAACTTCAAAAGGTAGAGGCTATAGATCAGGATCTGAGGATAGCTAAAGGAGAATGGAAAGTTCTTACTAAATGGAGTGAAGCTAAAGAACAAATTAGATGGCAGTTAAGAAAGAAATAGAGATCAATGTAAATACTACGAAGGCTGAGAAGAGCGTAGATGATCTAGAAGGTGGGCTAGAGGGAGTTACTGCACAAGCAGATAAACTCACAGGAGGCTTAGTTTCTGGATTCCGTAATGGTGTTGCAGGGATTAAGAAAGGTATCACTGCTATGAAGTCTCTTAAGGTTGCAGTAGCAGCCACAGGGATAGGTCTATTATTGATTGCTATAACTGCTCTTACATCTTACTTCACAAAGACACAGAGAGGTGCTGATAAGTTATCTCAAGCACTTAAAGGTATGGGTGCAGTAGTTGATGTGTTGGTGGATAGATTCTCAACATTTGGTGAAGGCATCTTTGCTATCTTCTCAGGAGACTTTGCTAAGGGTGTAGATATCCTAAAGGGATCATTTAAAGGATTAGGTGATGAGATCAGATCTGAAGCGAAAGCAGCAATTGATTTAGAGAAAGCACAACAGGCTCTAGAAGATAGACAGATATCTCTAATCAAGGTAAATGCTCAGAGAAGAGCATCTATTGAAAAGTTAAGGTTAGAGGCAGAGGATGAGAATAAGACTAATGAGGAGAGAGCCAATGCACTTAGAGAGGCTGCTAAACTACAGAATGATATCGCAGATGATGAGATATCTATAGCTAAGGAAAGAGCAAGAATCATTAGAGAGAGAGTTGCTTTAGGAGAATCATCAAGAGATGACATTAGAGAACAGGCAGAAGCAGAGGCTAGAATCATTGAACTAGAAGCAGAAAGAGATAGAAGATTAAAATCTTTAGTAACTAGATTGAATGCTTTTACTAAGGCTCAGGATGAGGCTACTGATTCATTAGAGAAATACAATGAGGATCTCACTAAGGTGGCTTCTAAAGAGATTGAGTTTGCAGCTAATACTAATGCGGTTACATTAGAGATGCACAAGAATCTAAGAATGAGTATGACTCAGATAGATCGCCAATATGCAGATGTAGCAGATGGTATCAGAAAAGATTCTCTTAAGAAGACTAGAGATCAGAAGATGGCTGAATTAGACATCATTGCAGGTACTCTAGGATCATTAAGTCAATTAGCAGGAGAGAATGCTCAAGCAGGGAAAGCCCTTAGTGCAGCAGAGGCTATCATCAATACATATACAGGTGCTACGAAGGCACTTGCTCAGGGAGGTATCTATGGTGCTATTGCAGCAGCAGGAGTTGTGGCTTCAGGTATTGCATCAGTAAGACAGATATATGCTACACCTATTCCTGCTCCGACAGGAGGCGGTAGTGGTGGATCAGCACCTAGACCACAGATCTCAACACCTAATTTAAGCCCTAGATTGACATTAGACACTCAGGTATCAGATCTAGGAAATCAGATCAGTCAGTCATTAGAGAAAACACCTGTGAGAGCGTATGTTGTAAATCAGGATGTGCAGAGTGCAGAGAAGATGGATAGAAAGATTAGAGAAACGGCAATAATAGGATAGATATGAAGTTTTTTGAGTTAGTATTAGATGAGGAAAAGATGTTGCATGGGATAGATGCAATAAGCATCGTTGAGCATCCTGCAATAGAGGAGGACTTCATCACAATGAGTAAGGAGCAGAAGATGGAATTCAAAGAAGTAGATCAGGAGAAGAAGATCCTGATGGGTGCTGCTATGATTCCAGAGAAGCCAATCTATAGAGTAGATGGTGATCAAGAATATTATGTATTCTTTACGAAGGAAACGATTAAGAGAGCCTCTGAATTATATTTGATGAATGGTAAGCAAGGAAACGCTACACTAGAGCATCAGGAAAAGATATCAGGCTTATCATTAGTTGAGAGTTGGATCATTGAAGATTCTGAGAAGGATAAGAGCAGAGCCTATGGCTTAGACTATCCTGTAGGAACTTGGATGGTTAGTATGAAGGTCAATAATGAAGATATCTGGGAGGAATATGTCAAAAGTGGGAAGGTCAAAGGATTCAGCATTGAAGGATGGTTCATGCAGCGAGAGTCTGCTATTGAAATCAATACAGAACTATCTAGAATTGAATCAGAAGAAGCAGACCACCTGCTCTCACTTTATCTTCTGGGAATAGTCAAAGGTTCTGTAAAGAACGATAAGAGATACAAGAATGGGAAGAAGTTGGAAATGGAATCATACAGAGACTATCCTGATTCAGTTTCTAACAACGCAAAGAAGGGAATCGCACTTAATGAGAAGCAAGGCAACAAATGTGCTACTCAAGTGGGTAAAGTCAGAGCGCAGCAGTTAGCCCAGAAACAACCTCTATCAGTTGAGACTATTAAGAGAATGTATTCTTATCTAAGTAGAGCGCAAGAATACTATGATGAGGGAGATACCACATCCTGTGGTTATATCTCATATATGTTATGGGGTGGATTATCTGCTAGGAGATGGGCAGAGAGTAAATTGAAGGAATTGGATCAGTTATGAAAATGACCCAAAATCTTAATAAATAGTTGTTTAATTAGAAAAGTTCAAAGAAATGAATCTACAAGAAGTATTCAAGAAGATTGAAATGGCTCTTACTCCTCAAGATGCTGCACCTGAAGTTCAGGAAGTAAATGAAGAAGTAAAAGTTGAGATGGCTACAATGAAACTCGCAGGAGGAGTTGTAGTTGAAGCAGAATCGTTTGAGGCAGGTGAGAATGTATTCTTACTAGGTGAAGATGATGAGAAAGTTGCTGCTCCTGTTGGAGAGCATGAGTTAGAAGATGGTAAGATCCTAGTCATAGAAGAAGAGGGTATTATTGCTGAGATTCGTGAAGCAGGTGAGACTGAGGAAGTTGTTGAAGAAGAAGCAACAGAGGAAGTTATGGAAGAGCAGGAAATGGCTTATGTAAGCAAAGAAGAGTTCACTGCTGCTATTGATGAGATCAAAGAAATGATTGCAGGTATGATGCCTAAGGAAGAGCAATCTGCTGATGAGGTTTCTGAAGAAGTTGAAATGAGTACAGAGGAAGAAGTTACAGAAGTAGAGATGAGTGCTGATGAGGCACCTGCTGCTAAGAAGGTAGCTGCTGCACCTGTAGAAAAGAAACCAGATATGGTGAAGTTCAGCAATAAGGCTGGTGCTACTACCTTATCTCGTGTAATGAGTAAATTATCCTAATTTAAATAAAGAAGAAAAATGGCTACAACCACTTCAATCACTACCACATATGCTGGTGAATTTGCAGGGAAATATGTTTCTGCTGCATTATTGAGTGCCGACACTATTGAGGGTGGCGGTATTACTATTAAACCAAATGTCAAGTACAAAGAAGTACTAAAGACAATGAACTTGGATGCTATCACTAAAGATGCAACTTGTGATTTCTCTGATACTTCTACATTGACATTGGCTGAGAAGGTACTTACTCCTAAGGAGATGCAAGTAAACTTGGAATTGTGTAAATCTGACTTTGTATCAGATTGGGAAGCGATCTCAATGGGTTACTCTGCTTTTGATGAGTTACCTGCTAACTTCGCTGATTACCTAATCGGTTATGTTGCTGCTAAAGTAGCTGCAAAGAATGAAACAAACATCTGGTCTGGTGCTGATGCTAACGAAGGTGAGTTTGATGGCTTTACTGCTCTATTAGCTGCTGATGCTTCAGTTGTAGATGTAACAGGTACTACTATTACTGCTGCTAATGTTATTGATGAGTTGGGTAAAGTAGTTGATGCTATTCCTGCTGCATTGTATGGTAAAGAAGATCTTTACATCTATGTATCTCAGCATATCGCTCGTGCTTATGTTCGTGCTTTAGGTGGGTTCGGTGCAAACGGCTTAGGAGGCAATGGTGTTGCTTCTAATGGTACTACTTGGTACAACGGAGGCGATCTAGCCTTTGATGGTGTTAAGTTGTTCGTTGCTTCAGGTATGCCTACTAACGATATGGTAGCTGCACAGAAATCAAACTTGTTCTTCGGTACAGGTTTATTGAGCGACCACCAAGAAGTAAAATTACTAGACATGGCTGATCTTGATGGATCACAAAATGTTCGTGTAGTAATGCGCTTTACTGCAGGTGTTCAGATTGGTATCGGTGCTGACATCGTATACTATACTTAATAGTTGATTGATTAACCTAAAAGGGGCAGGTAGGCTAGTGCTTGTCTGCCCTTTTTTTTTATACTTATAGAATATGGCATGTGCTTTAACAAAAGGAAGAAACGAACCCTGTAAGGATGTAGTAGGTGGTATCACTGCCGTTTACTTTGCAGACTTCGGGACATTAGGTGCTATCACCTATGATACAACAGATACGGATGTGATTGATGCATTCGGAGGTACTCCAGATTGGTTCAAGTTTGAAGTGAAAGGAAACTCTAGTTTTGAGCAGACTATTACTTCATCTCGTGAGAATGGAACAACCTTCTTTGATCAGGTATTGAATCTTACATTCAAGAAGATGAGTAAGCAAACTCACAATGAGTTGAAACTGATCTCTTATAATCGCCCTCATGTAGTAATTGAGGATAACAACGGCAACAAGTTCTTAATGGGCTTAGATTATGGTGCTGATGTTAATGGTGGTACTATCGTAACAGGTGCTGCAATGGGTGATCTTTCTGGATATACTTTGACTCTTAATGGTCAGGAGAAGATTCCTGCAAATTTCGTAGATGCTACGATCACTGCTGATGCTTCTGTGATTAATGATATCTAAGATCAGATCCTTATAGAATCAAAAAAGCCCTTCCATTACGGAGGGGCTTCTTTTTTGGTAGCAATGCTACCTAAGAGAGATGAACTATGCAAATGTAACCATTATATTCCTTTTGGGTTTTATAATTAGATGATTATTGTAGAAGAAAATACAACTCCACAGATAACTATGTATCTCAGGGACTTTGCAACAGAGTCTTTTGAGATGGAGATTATATCTGAGGATCAAAGAGTAGAGAAGGTAGATACTGCTATATCTGGGACATATGATGACTTCAGAAAGGCTCTAACCTTCTCTTATGATGTTTCTGCTTTAGTAGCAGAGAGTTTTTATGTTGTCAAGATTTGGGAGGTGGGTAAAATCAAACTACTTTCACAAGACAAGATGTATATTATTCCTTCAGGATCTTCAGTAGCAACATATCAGCCAAAGATGGCTACTACAGAAGAGACTATGGATAACGAGTTTAAGATTTATGGAGAATAGTCAATTCAAGTTTGTTCAATTATCTAGTTATACTAGCCCTGTCGTAAGTGAGAATCCTCGCAAGGGATGGGTAGAGTATGGAGATGATAATGATTACTTTCAGTATTTGATAGATAGATTCAATGGATCTCCTACAAACAATGCGATAACTTCAGGAATCATTGACATGATCTTTGGTCATGGTATTGATGCTACAGATTCAGGTAAGAATCCAGAAGGATATCTTCAGTTGAGAAAGTTGATCAAGGATCAGGAATTGAAGAAAGTAATCAATGACTACTATATGCTAGGCAATGGTGCTTTTCAGTTGATCTATAATCAGAATAAGAGTAAGATCGTTGAGGTATATCATATGCCTGTGGAGACTCTTAGAGCAGAGAAATGTAATGAAGAGGGAGAAGTTGAAGCGTACTACTATGCTTATGATTGGGAACAAGTTAGAAGCAAAAAAGGTGTTGATCGCATTCCTGCTTTTGGTTATGGCTCACAAGGAGATAAAGTTGAGATCTTATACTTCAGACCTTATCGTAGTGGTTCTTACTATTACTCCCCTGTTGATTATCAAGGTGCATTACCTTATGCAGAATTAGAGGGAGAGGTAGCTAACTACCATATCAATAACATCAAGAACGGACTTGCTCCTTCTATGATTGTGAACTTCAATAATGGAGTTCCACCAGAGGAGGAAAGAGATAATATTGAATCTCAGATTAAGCAGAAGTGGGGAGGCTCATCTAATGCAGGGAAGTTTATTCTTTCCTTTAATGATTCAGCAGATACTGCTGCTTCTATAGAGCCTGTTCAATTATCAGATGCTCATAATCAGTATGAGTTCTTATCTAAGGAATCACAACAGAAGGTATTGGTAGGTCATAGAATCACTAGCCCTATGTTATTTGGTGTTAAGGATCAGACAGGATTAGGTAATAATGCTGATGAGATTAAGACTGCATTCACTTTGTTTGATAATAGTGTGATCAGACCTAAGCAGAATCAGGTGATAGATGCCTTAGATCAGATCCTAGCCTTTAATAATGTCTCATTGAGTCTATACTTCAAAACATTAACTCCTTTAGAGTTTACTGAGATTGAAGATATTAATGATGAGGAAGTAATAGAGGAAGAAACAGGAATCAAACTAGCAGCAGATCCTGAATTCACGAAAGATGATGAAAAGGAATGGTTAGAACACCTAGCTGATAAGGGAGAAGATATCAATGAAGAGGAGTGGGAATTAACTGCGGTGCAGGATGTCTTAGATCCAGATAATGAGGATCAGATCGTAGAGGCTATCACTTCTGTGAATATGGCAGCAGTTTCTTCATATGGTGATGCTGAGGAGAGATCTTCAGGAGATGCAGGGATGTTTAAGATTCGCTATAGATATTCAGGATCATTGAGTGCTAATAGCAGAACATTCTGTGTTGAGATGGTTGGATTATCTGATTCAGGTAAGGTCTATAGAAAAGAGGATATCAATCAAATGAGTTTCTCTGGAGTTAATGGTCAATTCTCGCCTAAGGGCAGAAGCACATATTCTATCTTCAAGTATAAGGGAGGAGCATATTGTCATCACAAATGGCAGCGATTGATCTATACTAGAAAGAGATCAGGAGGTAAGTTCTTACCAAAGAGCCAGACAGAGGCATTAGAGAATGATAAGAGAGTAGCACCTTCACAGGCGGCAGCAGCAGGTGTACCACAGAGTAAGATTAATCCTAAGGATTATGATACTGCAAATACTCGCCCTATAGATATGCCGCACA
>Ga0206682_10004705_pt1 | contig 10995 bp, 19 predicted proteins | sample M240m12015metaG_FD_155444 | JGI IMG/M metagenome (GOLD analysis project Ga0206682, IMG submission 155444) | Ammonia-oxidizing marine archaeal communities from Monterey Bay, California, United States - M2 40m 12015 | ecosystem: Environmental > Aquatic > Marine > Intertidal zone | place: USA... | reverse complement strand
AAATTAGTGCCACTTTCCTGTTGCTAAGCAAGTGGCCAGCTCCCCGCGATTATGCAGCTAGTGCTAATCCAGATGGTTTATAATTGTCATTTGCAATTATTATGTTTGATCTATGCGCGATCATCCGGTAAACTCCACTTCACTACAACACCTGTCGATCCTAGTTCAGCCCCATCAAAAATACACATTATGTACTTGTGGTGGAGCTGCGCGGTACTGCCCCGCGGTCCAGTATGTGTTCACGTTGCTTCAACGTTTACGTCTTATTTATACATTATACTACAAAAGAAGCGTAATGTACACAACTATTTTATGTTATTTTTAATAAAAATTGACCGATGCGGCCTACAAATGGTAGCAATGCTAATGCCATAAGCAGATTCATACCAGTATGTGCAATGGCAATTCGTAGGGTATCTCCCTTTGGCATACCATCAGATACAAGCAATCCTGCAATCCAAATAGTTCCTGTTGTGCCAATGTTTGCACCTAATACACAAGCGATTGCTGCTGGCAGTGGAAGTGCACCTGCCGCTACTAGGGCAATAATCGCTGTAGTAGATAGTGACGATGATTGCCATAGAAGTGTCATAATAATACCGCCGAAGAACATATAAATTGGATTACCTAAAAACCAATTAAGATGCTCCATATTACCCATTGATTTCATTCCACCTGAGAATGTTTTGAGTCCGACATAAAATATAACTAAGCCAACAAGCGCAGTAATAACAGGGTTACCTAAATCCATTTTACTTACCTTTTTCCATAATTTTGTTTTCATTATTTCACTTTATCTATTTGTTCTTGAGTCACAATACCTTCACCTAATAATCTTACTCTATTAGCAAGGTGTGCAGCATGTGTCTCTTCTTTAGATCCTCCAGTGTAAGGTACGCAGTGACCTTCTTCTGTCATAACTTCAGTGACCATTCTTCCGTCTTTAGCAACAAAGTCACCAAGTACCCGGCCGAACTTGCCCTTCATGTCTTCACCATTTTTATTAATTTGTGTGCGTAGAATACTTGTTTCTCCAAGTAGCTCTTGTAATCTAGCCTTTGCAGCTTTACCAAATAGCTTTTCTACTTTATCACTTGTACGTGATTCGGGTGTATCAATACCCATGATTCGAACTCGCTCATCTGCCATGATAATACCGAATCCTAAATCGATGTCCACATCAACTGTATCCCCATCGATCACTCGCACGATTGTGCATTTGTATTCATACATTGTTTGACTCCCTTGTACGTATGTTTTATTTATACAAGGGAGTCTTACAGTGTTAAAAACTAAAGCTTACGCCTACTGTCGTATCTTTATATTTCCAGTCATTATCAGCAGTAACTGTCACATATGCAGTTGCCATACCGTTTACTGAATAAGAAGCGTTTACTTCTGATCCAACAAAGTCAAAGTTTGAAGCACTTGAATATGCACCTTTTACTTTAGGTGTTACCATTACACCAAGCATATCAACTTTTACACCAGCATCATATGCCCATTTTTCAGTTGTTACGTTATACTCAGTTTTGCCGATTACAGCTGGACGTTCCCAACCTTCGGCTGCAGCAGCACCTGCAAAAGTTACAGCCGCAGCGGCTGCTAAAATTACATGTTTCATTTTTTATTCCTTTTTGTTTAAAAAAATGAGGGGACCTATATAAGCCCCCACACTATACTTTTTGTTTTTTATGACTTACAAGTCTTTCGTATCAGTCAGCATTAGATACTTTGCTTCTTCATGGTAGCCCATTCTAGAAAGCTCAGATGCAGCTCGTGCTTTTCCTACGGATAGGAAGAAGTTGTTGAATCCACTAAAGAGTCCACCCACTGGTGCAAAGGCATATTTCATTACTGCTTCAGTCATTAGAAACGTCTCCGTAAATCGTCAGTCTTATTATGAGCAACGTTCCAGATGTCTCCGCGACATATGCCGATATCTGCAAGATCTTTATCAGCTAGCTTATTAAGCTCCTTAATAGTTTTTCTTGCTTTTGAAGTATCCTTGCGTGTTGTGTTTAGATCTTTAAATAGTTCAAACAGAGCTCTAATTGCGTTCTGTAAGAAATTCGCTTGTGTTAGTATTAGTTGTGTCATTGGTAGATTCCTCGTTTTTTCCAATATTAATTTTACGAGGACGCTGATCTTCAGGGATAATAACTTTCAACTCAATTGCTAAGATACCATCGATGATGTCAGCTCCGTGCACTTGCACGTGTTCAGACAGCCTAAAGGTACGTTTGAACTTCTTCGTGGAAATACCACGGTGAACGTATTCGCGACCTTTTTTCACATGCTCACCTGTGATAGTGAGAGTCCTTTCATGCATTTCGATGTTAATACCATCTTTACTGAAACCTGCTACCGCTAATTCAATGAGGTAGTCGGATTCACCAGTCTTTAGAATATTATGGGGCGGATAGTGATCGTGGGCATGTTTGGTAACATGATCCAGTTCTTTTAGTAGATGATCAAATCCAACGAAAGCGGATGAAGGGAATAGTGTAGTATTAAATTTGCCTGTCATAATTTTCTCCTTTTGCAAGCAAGATATTTTAAAGGAACCAGATACTCTGCGTTCCAAGGTTATTTATACATTTTAGATAATCAATTTCGATTCATTTGTAATGATTTTCGAAAACATTGTTTGATATTGCTTCTTAAGCGTTTCTACTGGATCTACCATAAACATAACATAGCTTCGTGGAATTTCCATTCCATCTTTAGCATCTGAATATGCCATAAACGGCGCTAGACCTAAAGAGTTAGCTTCTGTTGGAATCAAGATAGCAACATCTGATAGAGTCAAATGATCCTTGTTACTTGAGTCAACGGTGCATAGTAGTTCTTCGCCAGTAGATATACGGACGATTTTAATATCACTCATGATTTATCCTGTAATAATGTTATAAATTTCTTTCCAGTTTTTTACACGTGGACATAATCCCTTATAGTCAGCATTAAATCCGTGTGCAATTAGCAAACTGTTTAAACCAATGCGCAAACCTAAATCAGCGTTTTCTGGTTTATCTTCTATCCAGTAGCATCCGCTACTTCTATATTGTTCTAGTGCGTCGTCTTTATCTGCACCAGTATCTAAACATACTATTTCCTCGAACGCAGTAGGTCCGAATAGAAGTTCTAAATTTTGTTTTCGCAATTCAGCTGCGGCCGGATTAAGGCTTAAGCTTGTAATACAGCGGAAAACATATCCATGTTCTTCATGTAGTTTACGTACATATTTAATTGAATCTCGCAGTGGGGAAAGAAATCTCATGTCAGCACTAGTATTAAAATGCTTTACAAGTTTTTTACATTCTCCGCGATCTATACCAAACATTATTTCCATATCATAAGATACAATATCAGGGGATGCTCGCTTATATCCTAAGCTATCCATCCATTTGGTAAAACCATGAACCCAGTCAACTAAGACTCCATCACAGTCAGTAAGTATTACTTTTTCTTTCATCATATAAATCTCTCCTTTTTTTCATTATAGTGCTATTATACCACAAATGAATAAGGATGTACACAGTTAATTTCGTTTATTTGAATTATTTATTGCCAATGTTGTATTTAGGGCATAGTTCCCACTTTGCCTTTTCTTTATAAGATACAACTTTGATCTGTCTCAGCGGTGCCTTTTGCAATGCTTCTTTTTGAGAAAACTCTACTAGTCCCCAATCACTGAGCAATGTTGCAATAGTATTACGTCGCTGAATATCATTCTCTAATAGATTAGAAGGTTTACCATCTAACAGGAATAGCTCTTTAAAGTGGACAATAAAGTATCGTCCTTGCTTATGTAGAATATGACAAGACTGAAATAGCTTGTTGTCATGGCGTGATGCCACACCAATCCTAGTTAGAGTTTCTCTTACTTTTAGAAAATCATCTGGTTCGTTGAGGGTAACTTCCAGCATGATTGCTGGTGTCCACTCAATTGGTTTACTTTCTTCCACCTTTATACACCTTCATCCTTAATTCTTCAATTTGTTCTTTTGATAATATTGTCAAAACTTGGCGTGCTTTTTCATTGCTATAGCCATAATATTCTTTAACAACTTCAATGTTATTAAGATTTGCCGGTTTAGCCCATTTGCTAAAACGTTTCCTCTTTCTAACAGTATTTATCAAAAAAGAAAATTGGAGTTTATTATCTAGGTGGTGATATCTATTCATCTCATTAGCAAGTAGAATGGTATCATGGAAGTAAGAAAGAGAGCGGTTTACCATGAATGCATTGTATGATTTCTCAGACAAGTCATCAACCATTATATCTTTCTTTGTAGTATTGATAGCATTAAGGTATTCAAACGGATTCATTGAGTATCCTTTCACGCAGTTCGGTAGTAGACCATTGATGGTTACGCGCGTTGTAGTATATTTCAAGTCCAACTTCTCGTGCGGTAAAATCTTCATTACGATATTCATTACCAATAATACGAAGATCTATATTATTATTCATAATTAAAGCATATAGATCATCTTCAGTCTCATAAGGTATAATCTCGTCGACATACTTACAAGCATCAACTTGAACAAAACGTTCATACATTGACTGAACAGGTTTATTCTTTTCTTTGCGATCTATGCTTGGATCTGTTTGAAGTGCAACGATTAAGTGATCACATTGATTACTTGCATCTTTAAGCATTAACACATGACCAGCATGAAATAGATCGAACGCACCTGCGGTGATACCTACTACTTCCATTCTGCACCTGCCATAATCTCAGTCATACATGCAACAACATTCATCTCGTGATCTGCGACGAATGCGTTTTTATATTGGTAATCAGCAAGTATGAGTACAACTTGTGGAATAGATTGTGGTTGTAAGTGATCAGCCATCTTATCATAAACAGCACGAAAGATAGCTTGAGGCTCAGTATCAATATTGTTTACAACCCATTGACGCATGCCTTTAAAGTCTTTACCTTTAAGCTTTTCCATAAGTGATTTAACATTGTTGTCTCCTAGATTGACTAGAACACCAGCATCAATAGATCCACTGACGGAATAACGTTGGCATTCATTTAAGACACGACGCCAGTCTGGGAAGTAACGTTCGACAAGTTGTGCTAAGACCGCCTTGTCGAACGCCACATTCTCGGCTGTAAGAATATCCATCAGTCGCTTGAAGAACATGCCAGCAATTGCAGGCTTTTGATCATTCGGTATAGCGAACTCGTAGACAGAACACCGAGAATGTAAAGGTTCAATGATTCGATTCTTAAAGTTACATGTCATAATAAAACGACAGTTATTTGAGAACTCTTCAATGAATCCACGTAAAGCGGGTTGGGTTGATTGAGGATTAAGGTAATCAGCCTCATCCAGAATTACTACCTTATAACCGCCCTGTAACGATACACTAGAAGCAAACTGTTTGATTTTGCCACGAAGTGTATCGATGTTGCCTTCTTCAGAACCATTGATTATAATATAATCAAGGCCAAGTTCATTACATAGAGCTTTAGCAACTGTAGTTTTACCTACACCTGCTGTACCACTAAATAACATATTTGGCAATTGTTCTGTCGAAACCATTTCATTGAATACTTTTTTCAATGAGGTTGGTAAGACACATTCGTCAATTTTAGATGGGCGATACTTTTCAACCCATAGAAATTCATTAGACATTCACGTACTCCATAATATAATATAATACATTATAACACATATCGGATGATATGTACATAACTAATTTGGTCAGGGTGGCTGGACTCGAACCAACGACTTCTACATTCCAAGTGTAGCACTCTACCAGACTGAGCTACACCCTGTAAGTGAGGTGTTTCCACCTCACCGTTTATTTTACGATCGATTCGTATAGATCTTCAATCTCTTCCTTTTGCTGCTGAAACTGAGCAAAATTCTGTTTATGATAGATCTTTGCCAGTGCATTGATATACTTCTTATCGATAGCAACATCATCAGCAAGGGCATTAGCAGCTTCTTTTTGAAAGTCCCGTTCAGCATCAATACGTGTCATTGAGTTTGACATTTCTTTCATGCATTCAAGAACCTTTTTACGATCTGCTTCGTTACTCAGCATTAGCAGTATCTGGTTCTGCAGCTGCATCGCCTTCAGGTTCTGCTGGCTTGTTTGCTTCAAGGAAAGCATTGATTCGATCTCGGACACCGCCGACTGATGTAAGTTCTTCTCCACGGAAGGCTCCTCGTGTTGATGCCACGTCAATAATTTGAATAGTGGCCTGCAAATCATTAAGACCCAGCTGAACTGCTGCTGTCTCTGTGGCTTCAGGTGTTACGTTATTTTCTTCGCTCATTATTAATCTCCGTAAGATGAGTTTTTCTCTAAAGCAACCCAGTATTCTACTGATTCTTTAGTATGTTTAAAATGTGAAATTAGCTTTTTAGTGATAGCAACATCATAGTCCCCATTGATAAACTTAAAGTTTGCGATATTGAATACAAACTTAAAGCCCTCTTCGCTTCTCGAGCAGCCATCTAGTTCGATTTCAAATGTGTTAGATGTTGCATCATTAACATCAGTAACAACAATTGAAGCTGTATTCTCTCCAGGTTTACCAGTGATTACTGCAGTATTTATACCTAAAGCAGAGGCTGCTTTGCGAATTGCCGCCATATTTTCTTGTGTTAATGTAAATGATACATCAACTGATGGCATAACAACATCTTTAGAAGGTGTTGTCAAGATAGATGGTTCAGAAAAGAAGTACTTAATAGCTTGTCGACCTTGTGAGATCTTAACTGATTTGTACTCATCATCAAAGGTTAACTCAGGATCTTCGAACATGCCGAGTGCACCTAAGAACTCATGAAGATCATAGATACCTATCTGAGATGGAATATCTTCAGCAACTGTTGCTGATGACAAAATAGTTTTAGATTCAGACATAGTCTTAATCACATTACCTGGATTAAGAACAATCTGACTGTTGATTGCGGCAAAGTTCTTAAGACTGCCAATTGTTTCATTCGATAGTTTCATACTTTCTCCATAATGAATATAGGTTATTATACCACACTTTTAAGCTATTGTACATCATTATTTTCTTTATCATGCACATATAGTGCAATTAATGTATAATGCAAAATTTTAAACAGATCTTTTCGATGCTCTGTTACATCTCCTTTTTTTCCATATCGTTGCAGATACTTATCAACATTACCTAAACAAAAACCAGTGCCGTTACCACGATCAACAATTACTTCATTTGCTTGAAACTTAGTTTGTCCATAATGTTGACTATATGTGGAGTTCACATATTCAGTGAACTCCTTTAATAGTTTATCTTCATTAAACTTGTATTCCATTATTATCCTTCTGTTGAGTAAATTGCGTTATCAAGAATGTTATCTATATCAACACCAGAAAGCTCAGAGCTTTCATCTTCTGTTGATGTTGTATCATCAATCAAAGCATATAGATCTTTAAAAGCTTCTTTTGTATCATTGTCAAAGCGACTAATACAAAGATCGATTGATTTAGTACGATCATCAAAGATAGAAAACGTTTGTACGATATGACACAAACGACGTGTTGATACGATATCGTCTACTCCGCCGTCTTCAAATGTTTTACGAATAGTCTCAGACCATTGAGTTAAACGATCGGCAAAGTCATTATCTTTACAATCAAACTTATCCATATGCTTTATGATAATCTTCTTTTCGATTGCCATTGAAGGATAAGGCTGTTCAAGTGTAATAGTAAAACGCTCAAGGAAAGCTTCATCAATAATAGTTGCTGCAATAAAGCGGCCGTCTTCAGAACCTTGACCTTTAGTATTAGCAGTAGATATTACATTGAATCCTTCAGCAGGTTTGATAACTTCACCAGTCTTTTTGATCATGATAGGTTTGCCTTCTAGCACACCTTGTAAACACATGATCTTATTTGAACCACGGTCGATCTCATCGATCAGCAACAGAGCACCTGCTTCCATAGCTTTAATAACAGGACCTTTTGCAAAAACGGTCTCACCGTCAATAAGGCGGAAGCCACCAATCAAATCATCTTCATCTGTTTCAGGAGTGATTTGAACACGGACGTACTCTCGGTTTGTGCGAGCACATGCTTGCTCAACCATAGTAGTCTTACCATTACCAGATAAACCAGTAATGAATGTAGGATAGAATGATCCAGACTTAACAATCATTTCTACATCTTTTGAATTTCCCCAAGGGACATAATACTGGTCTTTTGCTGGTACAAAGATCTCGTTGTTAACAATAGACTGTACTGCACTTGCCACGGATTTTTTCTCGCTATTAGGGATTTGACGTAGAGGCACTACTACTGACTCTAAGTTATATACACCGCGTCGAACCTTTGGGAACGATGTAGTATATTTATATGCTTCGCCATCTTTTATGCCAAGTTCACGAGCAATTGCTGTAACCTGTGCTGGACGAAATTCTACTTGATCAGCAAAGCGTGATGCAAGTGTAGTCGATAATGTTTTTTCAATCAAGTTCATAATATATATCCTCTTAGTTAGCTAGGTATGAGATCAGGTTCCACCAAGTGTATTGCGGACCAAAGCCAACATCGATCCATCCTAAAGCGAATATAGCGATAAAGGCAAAGCCCATGTATTCTGATATCTTTTCACGTAAAGTCATAACTGTCTCCTCAATTATTATGGTACCATTCTACCATAGTTTAAAGCCTTTGTACACAGTTAATTTCACTTTTTTTCATTTTATTTTAGTTGTAACATTAATGTCACACTATGCCACCAGCTTAGCAAACTGAGTGGCAAGTACACGATTCCCTTTCTTTGAAGATGCATGCTTCTTAAATGCCTTTGTGATCTGAGCTTTTGTAGCATGTGGTGTTACAGATAATTCATCATTTTCAGTATTTAATGAATGTCCTTTTAGTATAAAGTATTTGTCATATCCTAATGTATTGTCTGCTGACCAGAACTTATCTTTATTATAAGCCTTTCTAGCATCTGCTATATTTTCATCTGTGGTGATTTTGTCGTTATACCTATAAGTTCTATAAACTTGTCCTTTGAATTCGTACATATCTTTACATACAAAGAAACCAATAACAGATACACCAGGAATATTTTTAAGTTCTGTAAGTAGATTAGAACCAACACTATAGCGAGAATTTGATTTAACGATTTTGTTATTAAACTTAATCGCAAGTGCACTTCCATATGTTCTAACGTTATGATCATAAGAAGGTGAATATGTATACAAGCTGTCACCTTCTCCATCAGTAAGAAATATAGCATTTACTTTTTGAATTGAGTGCTTTGCTTTGAATTCTTTGATGATAAACTCTGAACAAAGAATTGTTTCATACAATGGAGTAGATCCTAGGTTCTCAGCATCTGATGCAAATGCACATCTCCAACTTGTATCAAGAATAACAGATTGTTTTAGAAGTGTATCACGAGCTTCTTTCTGATCAGCTCTAGATAGGGAAGAACTAATTAATTCAAAGATGCTACAGTTTTTCTCTGAGATATGATCAGGAAAACTTCCAATGCTCTCACGATCACCGTATACAGAAGTAAAGCCATAGATAGAAAATGGAATGCTAACCTTTGTACAGAAGTCAGCAAGAACTACTGCCTGACGAATAACTTTACCAATAACATTTGACATAGATCCAGAGTAATCAACGAACATAACCATGCCATGTGATTTTGAATCTGCTAACTGTGTAACACGACGAAAAATATCTTCGTTATACTTATAGCTATGCAAGGCATTTACATTGATAGTTCCAGATTTTGAAGTTTGTGCACGCTGCAAACGATATGCTGCTTTACGCATTTCAAACTCACGAGCCATGACAGTTACTACGCCTTTAGTCTCTTGCTCAAAAACTTCAATTGACTTAACTTCATCTTCATGCAATTTAGGATCAATTGAGTGCTCTTCAAGTTTACGAAGTCTAGCCTTTTTAAGATCAGCATACTTTATAATACAAGCATCAACTTGAGCTTTACAAAAGCCATTTGTATATAGATGCTGTCTTCCAGACTCATCTTTGTCAAGAAGATCTTCTTCGCTTTCACGGAATGCAGCGTCAGTTTCTACTACATCAATATCAGTATTTACTTCTGAACTTTTTGTTGAGGATTTATATTCTTCGTTGGATTCTTCGGAAGCGGATGATTCAGCTTTGACCAACTCTTGTCCAGCTTCATCTTCTTCTGAATCCGATTCAATTGCCTCTGAACTGTCCATAGTAGAATCGTCCTCCGAAGAATCGTCACCCGTTGGGAAATCATATTCTTCATCAGAGAAATCAATCTGAGGACTGGCCGATACATCTTGCTCATCATCTTGTTGCTGCTCCTTCATAAAGTCATATAATGCTTTACATGCTTTAATAACGTCATCCCATGTTTCTACAGCCATAACCTGTTCAACAATAGGTGCTTCTAATTCAGTAAATTCAACTTCAACAAGATCGCGGAGCTTAGCTTTGATGTTGATACGATCAACAACAGAGTATGAGGAGAGAGAACGCCCCGCGATCTTGAAGAAATCCTCGTCGTTCAGTACTGCGTATCCACGTTTAAATGAGGAGACAAGACCTGGATAGGTACGTTGAACGAGCTTCTCAATACGTACGTCTTCAACAACGTTTATGTATGAGCGAGGAATGCCGGGGATTTCAGTAGTAGAACTATGCCATCCGTCGGCAGGTGTGTATAATGCATGGCCAACCTCGTGACCAACTAATAATGTGTGTACGTCTTTGCCACGGTCTTTCCACAATGGAAGCCCAAGCACACGCTTTTCTACATCAAAGAAAGCGGTTTGGTAATTACCGTATTGTACACTGATATTCTCTTTAGCAAGTAACCTAGCTAGTATATTTGATTCACTAATCATGAGTCTCTCCTCTCAATTTATGTATCCATTATACCACAATCTGAAAGGGATGTACACAGTTAATTTAGTTTATTTTGCATTTATTTTGCTAAAATTGTGTTCTTTTATGAATTCTATCTTAGATCT
>Ga0206682_10004704_pt1 | contig 10998 bp, 9 predicted proteins | sample M240m12015metaG_FD_155444 | JGI IMG/M metagenome (GOLD analysis project Ga0206682, IMG submission 155444) | Ammonia-oxidizing marine archaeal communities from Monterey Bay, California, United States - M2 40m 12015 | ecosystem: Environmental > Aquatic > Marine > Intertidal zone | place: USA... | reverse complement strand
TTTACAATGCCTTGACACCCATTCCAAAACTGCCTATTTTTCAGCCCGCTATGGTCAATTTTGAATTGGTGGACAGCACCATCCAACACCAAAAAAAGTACCATCGTATTGCCGATTTTTCATTGACCAATCAAAACGGTAAAACGGTTACACCTCTGGATTTTAAAGGAAAAATATATGTAGCTGATTTCTTTTTTACCACCTGTCCGACCATCTGTATTGCAATGACAGACCACTTGCTGAAGGTGCAAAAGAAAATACGCAATAATCCCAATGTGCTGTTGCTATCTCATTCGGTAACCCCTCAAATCGATACGGTCGCTCAACTAAAAAAATACGCCTTGGAAAAAGGAGTTGTCGATTCCAAATGGTATTTGGTGACAGGCGATAAAAAAGAAATTTACGAATTGGCCAGAAAATCCTATTTGGCGGTCAAAGACGACGGAGACGGTGGTCCCTTTGACATGATCCATACCGAAAATTTTATTTTGGTGGATCCCGACCGAAGAATTAGAGGTTTTTATGATGGAACTGATATTGTGGAAATCAAGAGGTTATTGGAGGAACTGGAGGTTTTGATTCAAGAATACTTTCCTTCCTAAATAATCGGTAGTTTTCGCCACAGATCGGTCAAAATTTATAATTTTGTTTTTTTAAAATGATTCTAAATAATGTTCCCTCTTGATCAATTGGCCCTTGGACAAAAAGCAATAATCGAGTCGATTGAAACCGATTTTTTACCATTAAAACTAATTGAAATGGGGTGTCTTCCAGGGAATGAAATTTCATTGCTCTATTTGGCACCATTTCGGGATCCACTTTACCTAAAAATCGATGAATCCCACTTGGCCATCAGGAAAGAGGTTGCCCGCTATATTATGGTAAAACCGCTAACGGATGGTTAAGAACATCAACGTTGCCCTGATTGGCAATCCCAACACTGGAAAAACCTCTGTTTTCAATGCCCTGACGGGTTTGAATCAAAAGGTGGGGAATTATCCCGGGATTACGGTCGAAAAAAAACAAGGCAGTTGCAGGTTGGATCGCACCACCAAAGCGAGAATCCTTGATTTGCCTGGAACCTACAGTCTCAATGCTTCTTCTATGGACGAGAGTGTGGTGGTTGAGTTACTTCTCAATAAAAATGACCTCGATTTTCCAGATGTTGCGATAGTGGTTACCGATGTGGAAAACCTCAAGCGAAACCTTTTGTTGTTTACTCAGATCAAAGATTTGGAAATCCCAACAATTTTGGTGATCAATATGTCTGATCAGATGCAAAGAAAGGGCATCAAAATTGATTTAGAAAAACTAGGGGAAAAACTCAATACAAGAGTGGTTTTAGTAAGCACTCGTCTTAACTCGGGAGTGGATCAGCTCAAACAAATTTTGGTGGATTACCGTACTCTTTCTACCCGTCCGATTTTGGATCCCAATTCAATTGACCAAGCGTATTTTGAAAGTCTGGGGAAAGCCTTTCCCAATCAATCTCTTTACAAATTGTGGTTGGTGATCACACAGGATGTGAATTTCACCAAACTGGAGCGGCAAAAAGTTGCGGATACTGCACATCTTAAGACCCAGCCCAAAAGCTATCTCAAAAAATTACAACAGCGGGAAACGATTAAACGTTATCAAACGATCAACCAAATTCTCAAGGAAACCTATCAAGTGAATCGACAAGAGGCAACAGACTTGAGAAGTAAATTGGACAATCTGTTGATCCATAAGTTTTGGGGCTATGTCATTTTTTTCTTGATACTACTGACCATTTTTCAGGCCATTTTTGACTGGAGTAGTATTCCCATGGATTTTATTGACAGCAGTTTTGCTCATTTGAGTGAATGGACCAAAGCCCAAATGCCCGCGGGGGTATTGACGGATTTGATTGTAGAGGGGGTAATCTCTGGTTTGGGGGGTATCGTGATTTTCATTCCACAAATCGCTTTTTTGTTTTTGTTCATTTCCATTTTGGAGGAAACGGGTTATATGAGTCGTGTGGTATTCTTGATGGATCGCGGTTTGCGAAAATTTGGTTTAAGTGGAAAAAGCGTGGTCCCCTTGGTTTCTGGAACGGCCTGTGCTATTCCTGCCGTGATGGCTACCCGAAATATCGAAAACTGGAAGGAGCGATTGATTACCATTTTGGTGGTGCCTTTTACGACTTGCTCTGCCCGACTACCCGTCTATATGATTCTCATTTCTTTGGTCATTCCCGATGAACGCCTAATGGGTGTTAATTATCAAGGCTTAACACTGATGGGGCTCTATCTTATAGGGTTCTTGATGGCCATTGTTTCTGCTTCCATTCTGAATGGTTTTCTAAAATCCCCCAACAAATCCTATTTCGTGGTCGAAATGCCCAATTACAAGCTTCCTTTGCTCAAAAACGTAGTACTTACAGTTTGGGAAAAAACCCGTTCGTTTGTGGTGGAGGCTGGTAAAATCATATTGGCCATTTCAATTTTATTGTGGTTTATGGCTTCTTTTGGCCCAGGAAAAAACTTTACCCATGCAGCGGAAATTGTGAGTCAAGAGTATGCATTGGAACCGTTGGAAGCTTCGGAGTTGGAAAATAAAATTGCTTCGTTTCGGTTGGAAAATTCCTACATCGGTATCTTGGGAAAAATGGTGGAACCCCTGATTCGACCCTTGGGATATGACTGGAAAATAGGAATTGCCCTGATCAGTTCCTTTGCTGCTCGGGAGGTTTTTGTGGGAACCTTGGCCACCATCTACAGCGTGGAGAGTGACACAGAAGAAACCATCAAAAAAAGGATGGCTGGAGAAATTCGAAATGATGGCACGGCTCTTTTCAACCTCCCTACAGGTATTTCTTTGATGTTGTTTTACGCTTTTGCCATGCAGTGTATGAGCACCTTGGCCATTGTCAAGAAAGAAACCAATAGCTGGAAGTGGCCTACGATTCAACTTTTTTCAATGAGTATCATTGCTTATATTGTGGCTTTGATTGCCTATCAAACCCTTAAATAATGGAGATTTTACAATATGGTTTGGCTATTTTTTTAGGAGGCTGGTCCCTGTATTACCTGATCAATAGATTTAGACCTAAAAAAAACAATCTCACAGCCGATCAAAGCTGCGGGACAGGGTGTGGTTGTAAACCTAAGGATGATAATCTATCCTAATATCCTAATAAAATATAAATAATTTCTCCAAACAGAACAAATGTGTTCTGTAAGATTCTTACCACAAAACTTAGCTTAAACATGTAATTAAGTTTAAAAGTGGGAGCATCGGACGATTTTTTGATTGTTGAATTGGGTAAAAGAATTTCCTTTCTCAGGAGAGAGAAATCTCTTACACAAGCACAATTGAGTGATTTGGTTGAGATGGAAGAATCTGCTTTAAGAAGAATTGAATTGGGAGGAACGAATCCAACATTTAAAACCCTATTGCGATTATCCAAAGGTTTGGAGGTTACGTTAAAAGAGTTGTTGGATATTCCACTGTCCTAAGCTTTCTGCATCAGGCTTTCAATTTCATCAGGATCTTTAGGAATGTCTTTCATCAGATTGATAGGAGGCCCTTGTTCTTGAATGACGACATCGTCTTCAATGCGAACGCCAAAACCTTCTTCGGGAATGTATATTCCAGGCTCAACGGTCAGAACCATATTGGCTTGCAGAGCAGCGTCTACTATCCCATAATCGTGTGTGTCTAGCCCCAGATGGTGGGAGGTGCCATGCATAAAGTATTTTTTATAGGCAGGTTTTTCGGGATCTTGATTTTTGACGGTGGTTGTGTCGAGTAGCCCCAACTGAATTAATTCGTCGGTCATGATTTTACCGACTTCTTGATGATATTCTTTGATTAATATTCCAGGAACTAGCAATTGCATGGCTGCTTTTTCGACTCTTAAAACAGCTTGGTAAACTGATCGCTGCCGCTGGCTGAATTGACCCGAAACGGGAACGGTTCGGGTCATGTCGCTGGCATAATTTCCATAGGCTGCTCCAACATCCATAAGTATCAAATCGCCAGATTGACACTGGTTGTTGTTGTCAGTATAGTGGAGAACGTTACTGTTTTTTCCCGAGGCAATGATGGGGGTGTAGGCAAATCCATTGGACCGGTTTTTTAAAAATTCATGGGCATACTCGGCTTCGATTTCAAATTCCCATACTCCTGGACGGATCATGGGCAATACCCTGCGGAACCCTTTTTCGGTAATGTCAATGGCATTTTTGATTTGGTTGATTTCCTCAATATCTTTTATAGACCGCAATTTTTGTAAAATAAAATTGCTTTTGGCGGTGGGGTGATTGGGAAACTTGGCTTTGGCCCATTTGATAAAGCGATCCTCTCGGGTTTGGGTTTCGACCTTGGCCCTGTAATGTTCGTTGGTATTGAAATAGAAAATTTGGGCTTCAGAAGCCAATGTTTTAAAAAGTTTTTCAAAATCATCTAACCAAATTACAGTTTCAATACCAGACAGTGCAGTAGCTTGTTTTTTGGTTAGTTTTTGACCTTCCCAAACAGCGATCAAATCGCTTGTTTTTTTTATAAATAGTATCTCTCTTTGCTCGGACCTTGGTGCATCGGGAAACAACAGCAGTATGCTCTCCTCCTGGTCAATGCCACTGAGGTAGAAGATGTCCCGGTGTTGTGCAAAAGGTAGGGTACTGTCCGCACTAATGGGGTAGATGTCATTGGAATTAAATATTGCCAAACCTCCAGACTCCATTTCTTTCATAAAATATTCCCGATTTTTGGAATATAAATCTGACGATAGTGAACGGTAGCGCATCTGTCGTTTTTTGGGATTTGACAACGTAAAATTATTAAAATTCATCTGAGTAGCACAGATTTGGGTATTTTTTGTTTAATAAAAAAAGGAGTTTATGCTATTTTTAAGTCAAATAATTAAACACATAGAAGAATATGAGTAAGTACCAAAAATTTAAGCATCTAGGTTTTTCTATTCAACGTTTATGGACTAATTTTGTTAAGATAAACCAAAACTAATGATATCTACTACGATCGCTAGAAAGGTAGCCATGGCCCTATCAGGTCTTTTTTTAATACTTTTTTTGGGACAGCATTTTACCATCAACATTACTTCAGTTTTTAGTGAAAATACATTTAATTTTCTCTCGGATTTTATGGGAAATAACCCTGTAGTTCAGTTTGTATTACAACCTATTTTGATATTTGGAGTTGTTTTTCACTTTGTTATGGGTTTTATTTTAGAGCTCAAAAACGCCAAATCGCGAAGTGTGAAATACGTTTCCTTTAAAGGTTCTGCCAATGCGAGCTGGGTGTCGCGGAATATGATCATATCTGGAATTGTAGTACTTTCTTTTTTGGGTTTGCACTTTTATGATTTTTGGGTGCCAGAAATGAATTACAAATATGTCGAGTTTCTCCCCCAAGACCCAGATCGTTACTACGGAGAATTGGTTCACAAATTTCACAGTCCAGTAAGGGTGATCCTCTACGCGATATCATTTGTCTTTTTGGCATTGCATCTTTACCATGGGTTTGCTTCTTCTTTTCAATCGATGGGACTCAATAACAAATATATCCGCGGACTCAAGTGGTTTACGGCGGCCTTTGCATTGGTCATCCCTGCAGGCTTTATATTCATTGCAATTTTTCACCACCTAAACGGATAACCAAATGGCAAAGTTAGATTCAAAAATACCTCAGGGAAGTTTGTCTGAAAAATGGACCAATCACAAGAGTAATATCAACTTGGTGAGTCCAGCCAACAAACGCATGATCGATGTGATTGTGGTTGGGACAGGCTTGGCAGGCGCTTCTGCATCTGCGACTTTGGCAGAGTTGGGCTACAATGTAAAAACATTTTGTTTCCAAGATTCTCCCCGAAGAGCGCACTCGATTGCTGCTCAGGGAGGGATCAATGCGGCCAAAAATTATCAAGGCGATGGTGATTCTACCCACCGTCTTTTTTATGATACTGTAAAAGGGGGAGACTATCGCTCTAGAGAATCGAATGTGTACCGTTTGGCAGAGGTGTCTACCAATATTATCGATCAATGTGTTGCCCAAGGGGTTCCTTTTGCTCGAGATTATGGTGGTTTGTTGGACAATCGCTCTTTTGGAGGGGTATTGGTTTCCAGAACTTTTTATGCGAAAGGACAGACAGGACAACAGTTATTGTTGGGAGCCTATTCGGCGATGAACCGACAAATCGGTCGAGGAAAAATAAAAATGTACAACCGCCATGAAATGATGGATTTGGTTTTGGTCGATGGGAAAGCCAGAGGGATCATTACCCGTAATTTGGTCAGTGGCGAAATCGAAAGACACAGTGCTCATGTCGTAGTTATTGCTTCGGGAGGTTACGGTAACGTATTCTTTTTGTCTACCAATGCTATGGGAAGTAATGTTTCTGCTTCATGGAAAATTCACAAACGCGGAGCGCATTTTGCCAATCCGTGTTTTACCCAAATACATCCCACTTGTATTCCTGTATCTGGAGAACATCAGTCGAAGCTGACCTTGATGTCAGAATCCTTAAGAAATGATGGAAGGATATGGGTGCCCAAGAAAATGGAGGATGTTAAGGCCATACGAACGGGTCAACTACAACCCACAGAGATTGCAGAAGAGGATCGTGACTATTATTTGGAACGTCGCTATCCTGCTTTTGGTAATTTGGTACCACGTGATGTGGCTTCTAGAGCAGCAAAAGAGCGTTGTGATGCAGGTTATGGCGTAAACAAAACCGGGGAGGCGGTTTATTTAGACTTTGCCGCTGCCATTACTCGTTACGGAAAAGAGCAGGCTCATGTGAAAGGCTTGGACGAAAACGATGCGGTTTTGATCAAGAAATTGGGACAAGAGGTGGTCCGTGCCAAGTATGGTAATCTTTTTCAGATGTATGAAAAAATTGTTGATCAAGATCCCTACGAAACGCCCATGATGATTTATCCTGCCGTGCATTACACCATGGGAGGTGTTTGGGTAGATTACAACTTGATGACTTCCATACCGGGTTGCTATGCCATTGGAGAAGCCAATTTTTCGGATCATGGGGCTAACCGATTGGGTGCCTCAGCACTGATGCAGGGCTTGGCCGATGGATATTTTGTATTGCCTTACACCATTGGAGATTATCTTTCTGATGATATCAGAACAGGGCCCATTTCTACCGATTCTCCAGAGTTTGATGCCGCAGAAAAAGAGGTGAAAGACCAATTGAAAGCGTTTGTCAACAATGAAGGAACGAACTCGGTGGATTATTATCACAAGAAGCTGGGTAAAATCATGTGGGATAAGTGTGGTATGTCGAGAAACGAAAAAGGACTGAAAGAAGCCATTAAAGAAATCAAGGCGCTAAGAGAAGATTTTTATAAAAATGTAAATGTTCCTGGAACGGCTGATGAGTTCAACGAGCAGTTGGCCAAAGCGGGACGGGTTGCAGATTTCCTTGAATTGGGTGAGTTGTTTGCCAAAGATGCTTTGGAAAGAACAGAATCTTGTGGAGGCCACTTTAGGGAGGAATCCCAAACTCCAGAGGGGGAGGCCCTAAGGGATGACAAAAATTTCACTTTTGTTTCCGCATGGGAATACAAAGGCGAGCCTTCCAAGGCCCAACTCCACAAGGAGGTTTTGAAGTATGAAGAAATTGAAGTAAAAACACGTTCCTACAAATAAGAACACGATGAATTTGACACTTAAAATTTGGCGACAAGCCGACGCAAATGCACAAGGGGAAATGGTATCCTATCCCATTGCCGATGTTTCACCCGACATGTCCTTCTTGGAGATGATGGACATGCACAACGAACAATTGATCGACAAAGGGGAAGATCCTGTGGCTTTCGATCACGATTGTCGAGAAGGCATTTGTGGAATGTGTTCCATGTTTATTAATGGTGAAGCGCATGGACCCGACCGATTGGTAACTACTTGTCAGTTACACATGCGTAAATTCAAAGATGGAGATACGATCACTATCGAACCATTTAGGGCGAATGCCTTTCCTGTGATCAAAGATTTGGCCGTGGATCGTTCCGCTTTTGATCGCATTCAGCAGGCGGGAGGTTTTGTGAGTGTGAACACTTCGGGAAACACTCAAGACGCCAATGCAATTCCAATTGACAAACACGATGCCGACAAGGCTTTTGATGCTGCTATTTGTATTGGTTGTGGTGCTTGTGTGGCCAGTTGTAAAAATGCATCGGCCATGCTTTTTGTTTCGGCAAAAGTATCACAGTATTCTCTTTTGCCTCAAGGAAAAGTGGAGGCCACCGATAGGGTGCTGAATATGGTGAGTCAAATGGATGAGGAAGGTTTTGGAAACTGCACCAATACCGGAGCTTGTGAAGTAGAATGTCCCAAAGGAATTTCTTTGGAGAATATCGCCAGAATGAATCGAGAGTTTTTGACAGCCTCTCTTAAAGGATAATCTTTCAACTATGTTTCCTTATTCAAGATTTCTAATTTTGGGGGTAGTCCTGTTGCTTATTTTTTCATGTAAAAACCAACCCCTTAGCCTAGATATTCAAGCAGAGATTATCAGTCCTCGAACCTACAAAATACCTCAAGCCGATAAAGCACTTGTGATCGATGGAAAAGACGATGAACCGAGCTGGGAAAAAGCCCCATTTTCAGAAGACTTTATCGATATCGAAGGGCATAAAATACCTACCCAAAAGACCCACATCAAAATGCTTTGGGATAAGGAATTTCTATATGTCTATGCTGTGTTGGAAGAAGAGCATATTTGGGCGACCTTAAAGAACCGAGATACCATTATTTTTTACAATAACGATTTCGAAGTTTTTATCAGTCCCTCCAATAGTAATCACAACTATGGGGAGATTGAAATTAACGCTTTGGGGACAGTTTGGGATTTGTTGTTGGATCGACCCTACAATACCCAAGGGAATCCTATTTTTAATTGGAATATCCATAATCTTAAATCGGCAGTACATGTTGAAGGAACCCTTAATAATCCAAATGATACCGATGAGTTTTGGTCGGTGGAAATGGCCATCCCGATGAATGCATTGATAGAGTTGAAACGTTCCCCAAAGGGACAAGTACAAATAGGAGAACAGTGGCGTATCAACTTTTCAAGGGTGCAATGGCAACACGACTTGATCGATGGTCGTTATTACAGAAAAAAAGAAAACGACAAATTTCTTCGTGAAGACAACTGGGTTTGGTCTTCACAGGGGGTAATCAATATGCATTTACCCGAGCATTGGGGGTATATTGAATTTGCTGAGTCGCCTGAAAAAGAGGAGCCTTGGATGCATACAACCAATGCTCGAACAGAACAAATTCTGTATGCCGTATTCAGAAAAATAGCCTATGGACCCTTGAAACACTTAAAGGAGGATCCAGCAGGAAAAATCACTCCCATTCACCTTGTGGGCTTGGAAGACCAAAAATTGAAAGTAACTCTTTTAAGTACTTATACTGGTTTTGATCTGGCCTTGGAAGATCTCACTAGTGGATCGGTTTATACGATTAATGAAAGGGGTTATATCAATCGACCACAGTAAAACTAAGTCTTGGGGAATTTATTTCATCTTCTGCTACTGATGAAAACCAAGGCTAACATAAAGTGTTTCTTTCTTTAATCACAACTGTTTTTTAGCTTTAAATAAGACTATTAAAAAATCATCTGGTAATTTTTAGTAGGACTAGTGATTTTACAGGATGTTGTCGATCTATTTCTGAGTTTATTATATTAGTATACGATTCAGTTATAAAAAACCAATAGAAGCGATATGTATCCTTTAACAAATAAAATTTCCCGATCTGATTTTTTAAAAACCTCTGGTGCAGCATTGGGAGGAATGTTCACCCTTTCTCACTATGCTTGTATAGGAGAGATGGGTTCCCTGAAGCAATTGATGATTGAGGGAAAAACTAATTATAGCTTGGTCTTGCCATTTCAGGCTACTGGCGAAGAAAGGCAGGCAGCCGAAAAGTTGCAGCTGTTTTTGTCGAAAATGACCCAGAGGATAAATATCGTTAACGAGCAGGAGTATAATGGAAAAAATGCGATTTATTTGGGTAATACCGATTTTGCAAAGGCCACAGGGGTAGAATCGGCAAGTTTGGAAGGGGAGGCTTATGTTTTTAAACGTATGGACAACAATTTAATTATCAGTGGTGGGGGCGAAAAGGGTTTACTTAACGGAGTATACTCCTTGTTGGAGTCTTTTGGTTTTAGAAAATACAGTGCAGATGATGCAGTGATGATCCCTAAGGAGGAATCACTTAGGCTTCCCGAAGACGAGTTGAAGGTCCCACGGATTAAATACCGAACGACCAATTATTATGATGCTCGCGATGAAACGTATGCCACATGGCATAAACTTTCATCAACCGATTCTTGGGGTCTGTTTGTTCATACTTTTGAGGTATTGGTTCCGCCCGAAAAATACGGTAAAAACCATCCAGAATTTTATTCTTTGATTGATGGAGAGCGAAATACTGTAACACAGTTGTGTCTTTCCAATGAGGAAGTTTTTCAAACCTTGGTTAGTGAACTCAGAGAGAGAATAGAAAAGAATCCCAAAGCAAAATACTGGTCTGTCAGTCAAAACGACAATGATAAGTGCTGTCAATGTGGACCTTGTTCTGCTTTGAATAAAAAATATGGCAATTTAGCCAGCGGATCGATGATCTGGTTTGTCAATAAAGTCGCGCGGGAGTTTCCCGATAAAATCATCTCAACTTTGGCCTATTGGTATACCCGAGCTGCTCCCAGCCATATTGTGGCAGAACCCAATGTGAACATCATGTTGTGTAATATTGAAAGCACTAGAGAAAAACCTGTTTTTGACACAGATCCAGCCTTTACCAGTGACTTGCAGGATTGGGGAAGAATGAGTCAGGACATACTGATTTGGGATTATAATATACAGTTTGCAAATCCCATTAGCCCTTTTCCCAATTTGCATACGATTGGACCCAATATCAAATTTTACATTGAAAATAATGTTCGCGCGCTTTTTATGCAGGCAACCGGCAATAAAGGAGAGT
>Ga0206682_10004697_pt1 | contig 11021 bp, 10 predicted proteins | sample M240m12015metaG_FD_155444 | JGI IMG/M metagenome (GOLD analysis project Ga0206682, IMG submission 155444) | Ammonia-oxidizing marine archaeal communities from Monterey Bay, California, United States - M2 40m 12015 | ecosystem: Environmental > Aquatic > Marine > Intertidal zone | place: USA... | reverse complement strand
GCAGTATCTGTCACTGTCGCAGCGCTGGTGTATTACTGCGGACAAAAGGGATCAGATGCTCAAGTATCTCGGGCAAAAATGGCGCGAATTCTAAACTCGAATTGGGGATCAATGTGGTAGCTGCTCTACTGTTCGTTATAGGGTGTAAATAGTCTTTATAAGAACCATGATGCAAAATTAACGTCGCTGGGACAGTAAGTGCAGCTAAATTTCGATCTTGCATACCTAATGCTGTTTGATCGCCGGCTGAGCGGAGATGGGTTCCAGAGGTCTTCATGGATGAAAGAAAATCATCAATATGAGTGTCGAAAAAAGCTTTTTTATAATGCTCCTGATTTCGCTCGAGGTAAGCCGACCATAGCGGTGTTTTGCCTAAATCCTCCATCGACGAGATTGATGAATCGCTGATATGCGTCATCGTTGTTAGCGACTCAGTATTTAGGTATTTAAAAAAATATTCTTCCGAGAGTCGAGCGGCTGCCAAAGGCCCGCCTGTCAGTGGCGCTAGTACCAATGCCGCGATATCTTCTGGGTATTTGCTAGCGACGACAAGGTTTGAACGTCCACCTGAAGACATGCCATATAAAGTGGCCGGAGCGACGTCTAAATGCTCAATAAGAGCGTGTAGGTCTTCTCCCTCTTCGATCATTTGGGGGGAGTCGCCAAAGTTAATACTAGACCGTCCCAAATTTCTTCTATCATAGATAATTACCTTAAAATCTGGCGCTGCTACTGCGACGTTTCGTGCAAAGTTTCCAAAGCCGTCTGTATCACCGTTCCCCCCTGGCGTAATTATTAAAGGCAGTTTGCCGTCGGGATTGAAGATTTTGACATGAAGAGTTACGTCACGTTTGGGCCTAAGATCAATATCTAGCGTTTCAACCTCGACCTTGTCCGCTCCGTTGACTAAATCTGCTTTGAAATAAACCTCAAACCAAGAGTTGTTGCCCGCGCCACGGAATAGCGTCACGTCCATTACATCATTTTGGACATCAACAGCTTCTGCTCCAGTTGTGCCTACACTCATGATTAGTGCGCAAGCTGCCATTAAGCCAGAAAACATTGAAGTATATTTTAATCGAAGCATAGTCTTGATCTCTGCAGTGATTTAAAAGGGGAGCCTCAATCTTGCCTACCGACCGTTAGGTAGTCAAGTTTTTGATGTAGATATTCTTAACAAACTTTCAGAACGCTGATAGCGGTTTTGTGGCCTCGCCGTTAGTAGATGCTTTAGTACTGACGTAAGGCAATGGAGGGAGGACTGAATTATTTTTCCAAAATATGCCTATAGAATATCTGCGCCGCTACAACAACAATCTCCACAGCCCTGGAAAGCCCCCGGGGGTGTAATTAGGACCGCCCTTGGTTGTATTCACCTAATCGAGTGAAGGCAAAGAGTGAGTGCAGATAAGTGGCTTGAAGAAGGGTATGTGTAGCTTCTGGATATGTCGATGCGCGAACAAATGTAGTCTGTGCGTAGTCTAGATCTGTTTGAGGCGATCTAGGGAGCGAGCCATTCTCCCTAAGTCATTGAATTAAATGGTGGGCCTACTAGGACTCGAACCTAGGACAAACGGATTATGAGTCCGCTACTCTAACCAACTGAGTTATAGGCCCGTATACTTCGTTACTTTGCGCTACTCGTCGTTGCGACAGTTATTCTCATTCGGTCACGTACCTGTAGTACGCTCCCTCTTTCGAAAACTCCCGCGCCTCGATTAGCACAAACTCACTCTGTCTACACATACTTCGTGGTGTTGCGCTACTCGTCGTTGTGGAAATTATTCTCAGTCAGTCACGTACCTGTAGTACGTTCCTTCCATCGAAAATTCCCACGCCTCGAACAGCGCAAAACGTTTTCGTCTACCGCGTCGCTCGAACATCCTTGCGGCGTCTAACGAAGAGAGGCGCATTATAATGCGCCTCTCGGTTTGGTGCTATAGCTGGCTGAGGTTAACTACTCGTCTAGGAAGCTACGTAGGTGGTCGGAGCGAGTAGGGTGACGCAGCTTACGCAGAGCCTTGGCTTCGATCTGGCGGATGCGTTCGCGGGTTACGTCGAACTGCTTGCCTACTTCTTCTAGCGTGTGGTCGGTATTCATGTCGATGCCGAAACGCATGCGGAGCACCTTGGCTTCGCGCTGTGTGAGGCTGCCTAGGACATCCTTGGTCGCTTCGCGTAGACCTTCTTCGATTGACGAATCTACCGGTGAATCGACTGTCGAGTCTTCGATGAAATCGCCGAGATGCGAGTCTTCGTCGTCACCAATTGGGGTTTCCATCGAGATAGGCTCTTTGGCGATTTTGAGAACGCGGCGGACTTTTTCTTCGCTCATGTCCATGCGCTCGCCTAATTCTTCTGGCGTTGGCTCGCGGCCTTTCTCGTGCACCATTTGGCGCGAGATGCGGTTGAGCTTGTTGATTGTTTCGATCATGTGCACCGGAATACGAATAGTGCGCGCTTGGTCGGCGATCGAACGAGTGATGGCCTGACGGATCCACCAGGTGGCATAGGTCGAGAACTTATAGCCGCGGCGGTATTCGAATTTATCTACGGCCTTCATGAGGCCGATGTTGCCTTCCTGAATGAGATCGAGGAATTGCAGGCCGCGGTTGGTGTATTTTTTGGCGATCGAGATGACGAGACGCAGGTTTGCCTCGACCATCTCTTTCTTCGCTCGGCGTGATTTCGCCTCGCCAATCGACATCTGTCGATTGATGTCTTTGATCGTCGCGATGTCTAGCCCGGCTTCTTCCTCGAGCAAGCGTAACTTCTTCTGAGCACGTAAAATTTCGACCTTCACATTGCCCATAAGCTCAGAGTAAGGTTTTTTGCGGCGAACCATGTTCGCAACCCAGCGCTCATTCGTCTCGTTGCCAGGGAAGCTTTCGATGAAATCTTTGCGTGGCATTTTTGTGCCGCGAACACACAGGCTCATGATGTGGCGCTCGTGGCGGCGCACACGTGTGAGTACTGCGCGTATGTGGCTTAGCAGAGGCTCAAACTGACGCGGCGTGAGCTTGAACGACTTGAATAACTCGCCGAGCTTCTCGAGCTCTTTCTGTGCTTTATCGTCATCGCGGCCGTGTTTAGCGACCGAATTGCTGGTGCGGGTGAATTGCTTGCGCAATGCGGTGAAGCGTAGCTTGGCTTCCTCTGGGTCTGGGCCAACCGTCGCTTCTTCATCATCGTCGTTGAGGTCGTCTTTGGCGCTGGCTGGTGCGCCAACAGGGATCTCTTCGTCGCTAACGTCTAGGTAGCCAGTTATTAGTTCGTTGAGGCGGCGCTCTTCCGAGTCGACCAGCGCGTATTCGTTAAGCACGTGTTCGACAGTGCCCGGAAAGTAGGCCATCGCCTTCATAAGCTCGCGCAGACCTTCTTCGATGCGCTTGGCGATGACGATCTCACCTTCGCGCGTGAGAAGTTCTACCGTGCCCATTTCGCGCATGTACATGCGGACAGGGTCGGTGGTGCGGCCGGCCTCGTTCTCAACGGCGGCAAGGGCGGCTGCGGCTTCAGCAGCTGCTACGTCGTCCGCACCTGAGTCGCCGTCGTCGTTAAGCAATAGCGCGTCGGCATCGGGGGCTGTTTCGAATACCTTAATGCCCATGTCGTTAATCATCTGAATGATGTCTTCGACCTGGTCTGGATCAGAGATCGACTCGGGGAGGTGATCATTAACCTCTGAATAGGTTAAATAACCTTGCTCTTTGCCTTTGGCAATGAGGATCTTGAGATTGGATTGTTTCGGTAGCAAATCGGCCATGAAATCTCGTCTCGCCGGGTGCAAGCCTGGCAGTTAGGTTAGGGTTTACCTTCGATCGTCTGAGTGCTTCGTTGAGCTGTTTGCCGGGGCAAGCCGGACATTATAATCGCAAGCAGGCGTTTTGGATAGTTTTACAGGCGTATTAGGCTATTCAACGCGTTGTTTCATCGTGCAGATCAGACGCGCTCGCCACCTTTTTAACTCCGGTTATCGTCGCCTAAGCTGTCGCTATGATCGTCGCTGAATTCCATAAAGGGAGGCGGCTCGCTTAGAGGGGCCGAGCGGGCCCATTCGTCGGATTCTGCAGCGCTTACATCGCCATCGCCAGCACGCAGGTCAGTCTCTGCAGCGTCGCCCTCACTAAATACGTCAATAACAGGCGTACTTTGAAGGAGTTCGCTTCTTTTACGCGCTAATTCCTCGCGCATCTTCGCAATTTTTTGCTCTTGCTCGATCTTAAGAAGAAGCCTGTCCACGATCTCGGCAAACTCGTTGCCAGTACCTTCGACAGGAGTAATTTTCTCCTGCCTTAAGAGTTGAGTCAGTTCGCTGTAAAACTCGGTTCCGGCGCAGTAGCCTAGCAGTGCATAAGTATCGATATGGGGATCGTTGCGCACCATTTCAATGAGTTTGGCGAGTACGGTGGTGGTCGTGTCGCTACTCTGAGCAAGCGGGACGATATCGCATTCGCTGTCGAGCGCAATTTCGGGGTTGCCGAGCAGCAGCTGAATAGCCTTAAGACTCGATGGCGCTCGCTTGATCAGGGGCGCGGCGGCGATGCGAGGTTGGTTTTGCCAGCTGCGTTGTCCAGTGCCGCGATAGCCAGTTTGGCCGCCTGACCGCGCATCTTTCTGCGGGTTATAGCCGTAGCCCGCGTCGCCTTGCTGGGGGTTCGAGTAGCCCCCGGCATGCTCGTGTGGCTCGGACCGGCTGCCGCTATCGCCATAACCTTGATAGGGCCGGTTCGGCGGTGGCGTATCCCCGTTAGGAGAGTGCTGCGTTTGGTTGCGGCTTTCGGCCGCCTTGTCGATTAATCCGTTGAGTGCATCAACCCCAATGCCTAATCGATGGGCGAGCTGCTCGCGCATGAGCAACGCAAAAACACCCTCGGGCAGCTGTGTGACAAGCGGCTGAGCAAGCTCGCGCAGCTTGCCGCGGCCTTGATGACTGTCGAGGTCTAGGTCTGAGCCGAGCTTGTCGAAGAAAAATTGCTCGAGCGGCGTCGCATTATCGATAAGGGCCTCGAACGCTTCTTGGCCTACCTTACGTACAAGCGTATCGGGGTCCTCACCCTCGGGCAGAAACAGGAAGCGCACTTGGCGCCCGTCTTCCATCTGTGGGAGAGTCGCCTCAAGCGCTCGCCACGCCGCGGTGCGGCCGGCCTTGTCGCCGTCGAAACAGAACACGACCTCGGGCACCATCCTAAATAGACGGGTGAGGTGAGCACCGCTTGTGGCGGTGCCAAGCGTGGCCACAGCGTAGCGGATGTTCATCTGGGCGAGCGCGATAACATCCATATAGCCTTCGACAATGAGCAGGCGTGCAAGCTTGTTAGATGATTTGCGCGCCTCGAATAGGCCATAAAGCTCGGAGCCTTTGTGAAAGACTGGTGTCTCGGGCGAATTGAGGTATTTGGGCTTGTCGTCGCCGAGCACGCGCCCACCAAAGGCGATCGTTCGGCCGCGTGCATCGCGAATGGGGAACATGATGCGATGTCGGAAGCGGTCGTAGCCCTTGAATTGGCTTGCGGCGCTCTGGGTATTGCTTTGCCCGTTTTCGCGTTCGATTACCATGCCAGCCTTAAGCAGATTGCTCTCGCGTTCAGGAGTTGAGGCGCAGGCCTTGAGAAGATTGTCCCAGCCGGGCGGGGCATAACCGATGCCGAAATCGCGCGCGATAGCGCCACTGACACCGCGCTGTTTCAAATAGTCGACGGCGCTCGCGCGGCCCTCGTGTTTGCGCAGCTGGAGTTGAAAAAAGCCATTCGCCTCTTCGAGGAGCGTGTAAAGATCAGCGTTTTCGGCGCGGCGCTTGGTTGCCGCCTTGCTCTCTTCGCGCGGGACCTCCATGCCGTTATCGCGGGCAAGTGATTCAACCGCCTGCGGGAAATCGACCGAGTCGAAATTCATGATAAAGCCGATGGCATTGCCGCCGGCGCCGCAGCCAAAGCAATAGTAAAACTGCTTTTCGGGTTGAACGCTAAAAGAAGGGGATTTTTCGTTGTGAAACGGGCAACACGCAGAATAGTTTTTGCCACTTTTTTTCAGAGCCACACGCTTATCGATCACGTCGACAATGTCAGCGCGACTCAAAAGATCGTCGATAAAGCTTTGCGGAATAAGGCCTGCCATGGGCTGAATGTGGTCTCTACTCTGTGCTCAATCATTCGAAATGAAAGACGTTAGCTGTCTTGCCGTTGAGCCCTGTGTGGGGTGGTCAGATTATTGTAGCGAAATTTACGTCGCTCTGTCCCTAGGTCGTTGCTGGCACACTATCAGAAAAGGCCAAAGGTCAGCACAATTCGCTAAGCCGGGACGCCTGCGGCGCTGAGCAGAAGGGATGTCGTTCTCAGTAAGCAGGGCATACTAGGCGAAGAGGACTTGTCAGAACTCGCTGAAACGAGGCGCTATGGGGTTGAAGCGCCCTTGGGTTCGAGGTGCCTTTAGATTAAGGCGCCTTTATTTCTAAGTGCTAGGCGAGGAGAGCTTTAATCCTTGCGCTTACGGCGCCCATGTCAACACGGCCGACGACCTGCGGTCGGACGATAGCCATGACCTTGCCCATCTCTTGCATGGTAGCTGCACCTGACTCTGCGATGGCTGCTTTGATTATTGCCTCGGATTCGTCTTCGGTGAGCGGTTGGGGAAGAAATTCTTGTAGCACGACGATTTCGTCTTTTTCAACAGCGGCGAGCTCGTGGCGGTCGGCTGCCTCAAACTGCTTAATCGATTCGCGGCGTTGCTTTACCATTTTATCGAGGATCGCCGTCACTCGCTCGTCATCTAGTTCGATTCGTTCATCTACCTCAACACGCTTGATCTCTGACAGCGCAAGCCTGATAGCGCCGAGGCGAAATTTATCTTTCGCACGCATGGCGTCTTTCATTGCTTCGGTGAGATTACTCTTGAGGGCGCTGTCTGCCATGGTGGCTAGTATCCTTGGACCGTGTAATGGGGTGTGATAAAGCTAGTAGAGCTGACGTCTGGCGCTGCAGCGACGCAATCAGGCTCTAGTTTGCCAAGAGGAAAACCTCTCGAGGCAAGGCCAAGCGCGTCGGATTTGCAGCCGCTAACGAATACTCGGCGCCGCGGCGGCAAGTGTCTAATGGACAGAGATTAGCTATCTTTGCGGCGACTCGCTGTGTTGCCAGTCACGCTAAGGGTTAGAAGCTTGCCTAGTCGAAGCGCTTATCCAGTCGAAGCGCCTGTCTAGTAAAGACGCTTAGTCTTCTTGTTTTCGCGCTGTAGCTTCTTCGCGTGGCGCTTAACGGCAGCAGCTGCTTTGCGCTTACGCACGGCAGTAGGCTTTTCGTAGAATTCGCGGCGACGAACCTCGGCGAGGACGCCTGCCTTCTCGCAAGATCGCTTAAAGCGACGGAGGGCTACGTCGAACGGCTCGTTTTCTTTCAGTTTTACCTGTGGCATTGAACTAAACACCTACCTTAAATAATGTGATTCAAATTTATTGAAAAAACGGGGTGCTGGCCGATAGCGACCCACTCCGAATTTCAGGGGCGGTAATATTAATGCGCGAGCAGCTCAATTGCAAAGGAAAACTCGGTGGATGCACGTTTAGCAGTTAATCAGCTCGCGCGCTCAAGGCGATAAGATTGATCGATTTACTGATAACCAAAAACTGCAGCTTGGGGCGGAGGACTTTCTTTGGCATGATTGCCACTCCTACTTCATTATCCGAGAGATAAGTAATTGAAAGTACTAGGTATAGAAACATCTTGCGATGAAACAGGCGTTGCCATTTACGATAGCGAGGTAGGCTTGCTCGCCGATTGCCTCTACAGTCAGGTCGAGATTCATGCCAAATACGGCGGCGTGATTCCAGAGCTCGCCTCGCGCGACCATATTAGAAAGACGCTGCCGCTGATCGAAGAGGTCATCGAAAAAGCAGGCATCGATGCTAGCGAGATCGAGGGAGTTGCCTACACTGCAGGCCCTGGATTGGTCGGTGCTCTGCTCGTCGGTGCTGCCATCGGGCGCACGTTGGGGATGGCGTGGGACGTGCCGACGATCGGCGTTCACCATATGGAAGGCCACTTGCTCGCGCCGATGCTCGAGCCCGAGCCGCCCGAATTTCCGTTTGTGGCGCTTCTCGTTTCAGGCGGCCACACGCAGTTAGTCAAAGTCGGAGGTATTGGTCGATACGAACTGCTCGGTGAGTCTTTGGATGATGCCGCGGGTGAGGCGTTCGACAAAGTCGGTAAGATGCTCGGTCTGCCTTATCCCGGCGGCCCACATGTTGCTAAACTTGCACAACGCGGCGACCCAGCGCGGTTCAATTTCCCGCGCCCGATGATTAACCGTCCAGGCCTAGACTTCAGTTTCAGCGGTCTGAAAACGTATGTGCGCAATACCATTACAAGTCTGCGCGATGAGTCCGGCGAGCTCGCCGAACAGGATGCAGCAGACATCGCAAGGGCATTCGAAGAGGCCGTGGTGAATACTCTGTCGATAAAGTGCAGGCGTGCGCTCGAAGAGACCGGTTACAAGAAACTTATTATTGCGGGCGGCGTTAGCGCGAACCTGCGCCTTCGTGAAGTATTAGAGGAGGCGATGGCGAAAGTTGATGGGCGCTTGTTTTACGCGCAGCTTAAATACTGCACCGACAACGGCGCGATGATCGCCTATGCCGGTTGTCAGCGTTTACTGGCGGGTGAGCGTGATGATTTAGAGATTCGGGCGCAGCCGCGTTGGTCGTTGGAATCGCTGGCTGCGATTTAAAGCCGATTTTCCTCGGTCAGCGCGACTGAACAGTACCGCCATTTTGCACAGGATTATTTATGGATATTGTCTACATCCGCGAGCTCGAAATCGACGCCATCATCGGCATCTACGACTGGGAACGTGAAACAAAGCAGACCGTAAGCATCGACCTCGAGATGGGCTGCGACAACACCAAAGCCGCGGCCAGTGAAGACATCGCCGATGCGCTCGACTACAAATCGGTTGCTAAACGCTTGATTAGTTTTGTTGAAGGCTCGGAATTTTTACTAGTTGAGACGCTCGCCGAAAGGATTGCAGCGATTGTCTTAGAGGAGTTTTCTGTGCCATGGCTAAGGCTGCGTTTAGGTAAGCCGGGCGCGGTCACCGGATCGAAAGACGTTGGTGTTATCATAGAGCGCGGATCTAAATAGCAACACCCAAACAAGGACTTGTTAACGTGACTCTTAAAACAACGCTTGCCCTGAGCCTCGGCAGTAATATCGATGCGCAGCGCAACATTTGCCTCGCGCTTGATGCATTAGCGAGTCAATTTTCGGCGCTTCGCTTATCGTCGATTTACGAGAGTGAGTCGATAGGCTTTGCCGGCGACAATTTTCTTAATCTTGTTGTCGCCGTCGAGACAGAATTAAGTTTGGTGCTGGTGCAGGAATTTCTAAAGCAATTGGAAGAAAGCCAGGGACGCGATCGTACCCAGGCTAAATTCTCGTCGCGGCCTATCGATGTCGATATACTTTTTTATGGCGATGATAGCGGTGCTGCGCTCGGTATAGACCTACCGCGCGCCGAAATTACTCGCAACGCATTTGTGCTCCTGCCTCTTGCCGAACTCCTTCCTAAGACACGCCACAAACCAACGGGCCTAACCTACGAAGCGCTGTGGGCGAGCTACGACAAAGACAGCCAAAAGCTATGGCCTATCAAGTTTGCTTGGCCCTGAGTCGCTTCCGTAGTCCTAACGAAGACTGCGCCCACCGTCCACTTTAATTGTTTGGCCGGTTAGGTAGGTGGCTTCGCAGGCGACGAAATACACTGTGTCTGCGATGTCCTGCATCTTGCCCAACTTAGCAAGCGGAATCCCTGCAAGCATTGTCTGACGGCCAGTTTCGACGGCGGGATCATTGTCGTCTTCGAGGGAAGGGGGCCATAGAATCGCGCCGGGCGATACGCCGTTGGCGCGCACATGTGGTGCAAGCTCGATGGCGAGTGATTTGGTCATCGCCTTAAGCCCCGCTTTGGCTATGCTGTAAATCGGGTGTTTGGGCAGGGCGCGATCGGCGTGAGTATCGGTCAGATTAACCACCGCCCCAAAGTTAGCCGTAAGTTCGGCGCTTAGTTGCTGGGTCAGAAAATAAGCGCCGCGCAGATTGCTACCCACGAGATCGTCCCACTGCGCTTGAGTCGAATCGCCGTAAGCGGTGGGATAAAACGACGAGGCATTGTTGATGAGCACGTCTAGCCTTTTGTGGTGAGCGAGGACATCACGTCCCAAACGGCTCACAGATGCCTGATCTGTCATTTCGGCAGGCCAACAGCTAGCTGAATCGGCGCGGATTGCGTTGAGTTCATCGATCAGGGCTTGTGCAGCGGTAAGCGAACTGCGGTAGCTGATGGCGACGTCGAAGCCTTTGCTATGGAATGTGCGCGCGATGCAGGCGCCGATGCGAATCGCGGCGCCGGTGATTAAAACGACCTTAGTTGCCATGGTAACTCTCTGGACGAATATGCAGGAGACGTTCTTCGACGGCGGCGAGTCTTAGCTCGCGCACGAAGGCGCCGATGTCGGTGGGTTTGGATTCTTTGATGGCTGCGCCCACGTCGATCGCCGTTGCTGCCTCGGCGAGGCTTTGCAGAAACGCGCGCTGGGGATACTCGCGGTTTTCGAATCCGGTACGACCACGGGCATCGGCTTCGCAGGCGAGCAAAAATTTATTCAAGCGCTCGGGGCGTCGAAACACATCGATCGCCTCGAGCAGGGTCAGCGCTTTGTCTGCATCCACGAGCGCAAGCCTGTGCAGTTTTGTGTGGTGCTCGCACACAAGCGCTGCGAGTTTTGCGAAATCATTAGGAACTTTTAGGCGTGCCGCAAGGGTATCGAGTAGGGGCAAGCCTAGTGTTTCATGGCCTTTATGACTCGGCCAAAGCGCCTTGTTTGTCGCGCCCTTGCCGACGTCATGCACGAGGGTTGCATAGAGTATCTGCGGATCGTCGCTGAGCAGACGCGCCTGCTGCAGGCACATCAATGTGTGGATGCCGGTGTCAATCTCGGGGTGAAACTTGGCCGGCTGTGGCACGCCAAA
>Ga0206682_10004694_pt1 | contig 11023 bp, 10 predicted proteins | sample M240m12015metaG_FD_155444 | JGI IMG/M metagenome (GOLD analysis project Ga0206682, IMG submission 155444) | Ammonia-oxidizing marine archaeal communities from Monterey Bay, California, United States - M2 40m 12015 | ecosystem: Environmental > Aquatic > Marine > Intertidal zone | place: USA... | reverse complement strand
TAATATTAAAAATATGAAATTAATATTAAATTCTAATAAGTATAATACAGATGAAGAATTTTCTACATACATATATAATAAATTTGTAAAAAATTATAAAAAAGCATTAAGTAATAATATGTATACACAAGGTAATTTAATAAAAAGTCAATATTATTTGAATATTTTACAAAAAAATAATAATAGTAATATAAATAATTATATAGATATTGGTTGTGGTAATTGTAATGTAAGTTATTTATTTGGTAAAAAATTAGGTATAAAAGAAAAAAATATATTTGGAGCAGATATAAAACAATGGTTTCATTATGAAAAAGATACAAGAAATAAATTAATTAATTTTATTGAATTAAAAACAGGAGAAGAATTACCAATAAAGAATGAATCTTATGATTTAGTATCTTTATTTATGGTTTTACATCATGTTTTTGATAAACCACAATTAATAAAAAATATTAATAGAATATTAAAAAAAAATAAATATTTATTAATTACAGATCATGATATACATGATATACATGATAATGATTTAGTAGATTTAGAACATTTTTTTTATTCAAGATTATTTGAAAGAGATCAAGATTTTTATAATGATTATTATGGTGAATATTTAAATATTGAATCAATGATAGATTTATTAAAATTAAATAATTTTAAAATAATAAATAAAGGATTTTATAATATTTATAAAAATAAAATAGAAATTACATCAACTAGATATTTTTATATTTTAGTTCAAAAAATTTAAATAATCTAACTATATAATTTTTCAAAACATTTTATTATAATATTAATTAGTGATTTTCTTGGATGAGATTTTTTAAATTTTTTATTATATAATTTTTCATATAAATCTTCTAATTTTAGATATCCATAATCATGATTATAACTAATTGTATCAACTAATTGTATTTTTTCATTATATATTTCTAAATCATTTCTAATGAATTCAGCATTTAATATATTATAATCAAACATTATATTATGACCAACTATAAATCTAATTTTAAATTTTTTAAAATTCTCATTCAAATTAGATAAAATCTCATTAATATTTTTTCCTTCATCATTAATTGTTTCATTAGTAATTTGATGAACTTTTTGAGCATATTTATTTATTTTAAAATCACCTTTAATAATAGAATGATTTGAATATTCTATTTCTATTTTTTTTGTTTCTAAATTTAATTTACCTATTTTATAATACAAAGAAATTATATTAGGCCAACAATTTAAATTATCTTTAGTAGTCTTTTTATGTCTTCCCTTTGGTAAACCATTTGTTTCTGTTTTTAAAAATAAAATAGTTTTCATATATTTATATATTATTATTTTATATATCTTTAATTAAGTTATATAAATATCAATTTTTTATAACTTTTTATAAAATTATAATTCTTTCATAAATATTTATAATTTTAGTGATATCGTTTTTATAAAACTTTTTTGTATCTATTTATTTTTCACCATCTTTATATATAATAAAAAAATTGAAATTTTTATATTTATATATATATATATATTTTATATTTTATATTAAATTCATAACAGCATTATAGTTATAATGTATAAGGCAAAAAAGGAATACAATCAAGCATTCAACGACATGAATGATGAATTTCTATTAGAGTGTACTAGACTAAAAAAAACAGGGGACTACAAACGATTATGTCAAGTGAAGGAAAACAAAAAGGAATGGTTAAAGAAATATTTGGAAGAAAACCCTCAATGTTGTGCCCGCAAAAGTGTGTATCATAATGAGCCCCCAAAAACAAAATCTACCATTCCATCTGACATCCCAAAGGTGGATGAATGGGAAAGGGTGCCAATGGAAGGAAAGGTTAATGACAATGATTATCTGTTTCGGAATGTTTTTTATAAAATTGCGATGTTATTTACCATAATTCTTCTAGATAATCTACCAACAATACCACCATCTCAGACATTTTTGGATGAACGAAGGAACGCTGTGGAAAGTACTATTAAGAATCTCACTGTGCAATGTAATCTGTCGGCTGTAATTATAGATAGGTGGTACAAAGGAAAGTTTATGAAGTACTTGTGGTCTGGTAATAAGTATGAAATAAGCATATATTTCCCATCGACGAAGGATACTACATATAATAAACCATTTGGTATTAATACTTTTACCGAAATCATGCAGAAACTGTTCATTAACGAATTAATGCAGAGAATTATACGAGGAAAGAACAATACATCATCAGAGAGCCACCTATATTTTTATCAAAGAGTGTACAGATCTCTTATTAATAAATTTTCACTAAAAGATGCTGTAGAAGATGCTATTAGAAATGTCAAACCAACAAAAGCAGTTAGAAATGCCAAACCAACAAAAGCAGTTATAAATGCCGAACTATCATATACTTCGCATACGAAACTCAAATTTACTTGTTATCATTCTTTTTTTCAAAAAGTGGCCAATAGAGATGATAATATTATTATACTTACACAAAAAGCAATGGTTTTTTATAAGGAATTTGTGTTAAAAGTTCTTTACGAAAAGAATTTAGGTATTGATATCATCAAAAAGGTTCTCGATATTGCTTGTTAAATATTTTCTTTTATTTTGAACTGTTGTATAAATATATATATATATATATATCATAATATTTTCTTTTATTTTAAATATTATATCATATTATAAAATTATATAATATATAAATATATAATAATTATATATAATATAAATGAATATTCCTAAAAATATTATATTAACATATAAATCTTTTAAAAATCTACCTCCAGATTTTGAAGAAAATTTATATTTAATAAAAAGATTTAATCCCACATTTAAATTTTATATGTTTGATGACAAAGAAATGGAAGATTTTATAGAAGAAAAATATAAGAAATATTATGACTTTTTTAAGAAACTTCCAAAAATTATAATGAAAACAGACTTTTTTAGACTTTGTGCTGTTCATTATTATGGAGGATTTTATTTTGATATGGATGTGAGAATTACAAAATCATTAGATGATTTATTAAATAACGAAATTATTTTTCCTTTGGAATGGACAATGTCCGAAGATTATTTTATTAAGAGATATTCATTTAAATATAATAAACAAAAACATATGCTTGATCAAATTGGTAATTATGCTTTTGGATCAAAAAAAGGTAATATGTTTTTTATTGACATCATTAATAATATAATATTAAATTATCCAAAAAATAAGATCAATATAACAGATAATAAAATATTAGCTTTAACTGGTCCAGATATTTTAAATAGAAGTTTTTGGTTATATAAAGATAAATATAATTTTACTATATTAAAAGGATGTAATAATGATCCTTATAAAATACGGGACTGGGGATCTAATACATGGCATAAATTTGGTATTTATGGTGAACATCTTTTAAATCATTCATGGAAAGAAGATAAACATATAACATATATTAAAGATAGGATTTTAGAAGATAATATTCCACAATTTGATAATAAATTATGGAATAAATTTATTGAAAATACTTTACCTAAAATTAAAAATGTAAATGAAACAATTTCTAAGAATGTAGATAATTATGCTGTTATAGTAGAACCCAGAATTCATATTCATTTAGAATATGTTATTAAAAATATTTTATATTTTTTAAATAAAAATTGGGGAATGCAGATATTTTGTGGTAATAAAAATTATGAGTTTGTTAAAAAATTATGTCAAAAATATCCAAAAATTATTATTACCAAACTTAATACAGAATCATTTAATAAATTTAGTCATACATATTTATGTAAAAGTTATACATTTTGGAACAAGGTAAAAGGAAAAAGGATATTATTTTTTCAAGTAGATTCAATTTTAAGAAATAATAATATTGACGATTATTTAAAATACGATTATATTGGTGCCCCATGGAAACAAATATATTTAAATTCATATGTTGGAAATAATGGAATATGTATTTTAAATAAACAAAAAATTAAAAACATCTGCTATAAATATATTAATGACAATAATATAGCAGATGTTTTTAATTGTATAAATTTTCAAAAAGAGAAATATAATATAGCAGATTATAATACTGCTAATCATTTTTCTGTTGAATCAATTTTCAATAAAAATCCTTTATGCATACATAAACCATGGATATATTTAAATGAAAATCAAATAAATATTTTATTAAATAATAATATTTATTCAAATGAAAAAATTATAAATGATAATAATGAGGATGATGATGTAGTAAATGATAATATAGTAAATAATAATGTAGTAAATGATGTAATAAATAATGTAGTAAATAATGTAGTAAAAAATGTAGTTGTAAATGATGTAATAAATGATGTAATAAATAATGTAGTAAAAAATGATGTAGTAAATAATGTAGTAAAAAATGTAGTAAAAAATGTAGTAAAAAATGTAGTAAAAAATGTAGTAAAAAATGATGTAGTAAATGATGTAGTAGTAAATGATGTAGTAAATAATGATGTAGTAGTAAATGATGTAGTAAATACTAATGTAGTAAATACTAATGTAGTAAATACTAATGTAGTAAATACTAATGTAGTAAATACTAATGTAGTAAATAAAAATGATAATATGAATATTGATGATATTGACGATAGTATTGTTGTTAATGATGTTGATGATGATGATAATGTTGATGGTGAATATATATATAATAATTATGAATATATATAAAACAGATTACATATAAACAATTATATATATATATATATATATATATATTATAAATGTCACAAAATTTTAAAGATATAGATCAAATAAAAAAAAATATAGAAATGATAATAAGAATAAGAGATACTACTAATATTCAAATTATAAAAAAACATTCAATTGAAAAATATAAAGAAACAATGAAAAGCATTTTTCCTATATTTGCAAATGAATATGCTACAATATTTAAATTAATATTAAATAATGATGATTTAAGTAAATTATACTATATGATTGATAGTATTAATCAAATAAAAAAAGGGAGAGATAAAGATATAGTTGAAAAAGAAATAGGAGAAAAATTAGCAGAAGAATATTTATATCCTATAGTAGGTAAGCCAGATAAATAAATTTATTTTTATACTATATTTTTTAAAAGCCTTCATCTTCTAAATTAAAGTCATCATTATCTACTTCAAATTTTTGATATTGTGTAGGTCTTCTTTCAAAGAAATTAGTTTTACCTTCCATACTAATAGCTTCCATAAATGAGAAAGGACATTCTTTAATATTAAATAATTTTGAATAACCTAATTTAACTAATAGACTATCAGCTACATATTTAATATATTCCGTCATTTTATCACTATTCATACCAATTAATTTACATGGTAAAGCTTCACATATAAAGTGTGTTTCAATTTCAATAGCTTCTTTAAACATTTCATGAACAATAATTTCGTCCATACGATTTACTATTTTTGAATATAATAGACAAGCAAATGTAGTATGTAATCCTTCATCTCTAGCAATAAATTCATTAGATGAAGTTAATGCTGGTAGTAAATCTTCTTTATTTTTAGATACTTTATGTTTAATCCAATAAATAGCACAAAAAGAACCACTAAAAAATACTCCTTCTACGATAGCAAAAGCAATTAGACGTTGAGCAAATGGTAACATGTTAGCATTTTTAATCCATTTTTCTGCCCAATCTTTTTTTAATTTAATGGAAGGAATAGTCTCTATAGCATTAAATAATTTTATCTTTTCATCATCGTCTTTAATTAATGTTTCAATCATTGTTGAATAAGTTTCAGAATGAACATTTTCATTAGCTGCTTGATAATCATAAAAATATTTAGCTTCAGGAACTGTTACTTCATTAATAAAATTTTCTTGTAAATTCATATTAACTATTGTATCTGAAGCAGCAAAAAAAGATAAAATCATTTTAATAAAATATTTTTCATCTTCATCTAATTTACAAAAGTGTTCATAATCTTTAGAAAAATCTAATTCTTGAGTTTTCCAAAAACATGATTCTGCCTGCTTATACATATTCCATATATCTTGATGTTTAATTGGAAAAATTGTATAACGAAATTGATTCTTTTCGGTTAGCCATTCTTTACTCATTATTATTTGATTATATATTATATACAATATATTATTCTAAATATTATATTATATCAATTTTTTTCTATATACCAATTATATATAATGAATTTAAAAAAAATATTAAAAGACTATAAAGACTATAAAAAAAAAAGAAAAATAATGGAAATAAAAGAAATAGACAGTAAAGTAGAAAAAGTTAATTTATGTATAATTATTCCATATAGAAATGATAAATTTATTGAAAGAGAAAATCATTTAAAATGGTTTATTAAAAAATCTAAAATATTTAATGAAAATGTTAAAATATTAATTATAGAACAAAGTAACGATAATAAAAAATTTAATAGAGGAAAATTATTAAATATTGGAATTGAATTATCAAAAAATATAGATTATTATATATTACATGATGTAGATCTATTTCCAGATAAAGAATTATTAGAATATTATTATACTTATCCTAATAAACCACTTCATATAGCAAGAGTATGGACTAGTAAATATACCGGTTTTACTTATTTTGGTGGTATAACTTCAGTATCAAAAAAAATGCTAATACAATCAAATGGTTTTCCAAATAATTTTTATGGTTGGGGTGGTGAAGATGATGCTTTATATAATAGAATTGCTAAAAATAATAATATAATTTATGTTCCAAATAAAGGTAAAGTTGATGAGTATGAACATATCCATCAAGGTAATTTAAGTAAAAAAGAAAATATTAATAAGAAGAAATTAATATTAGATGATTTAAATAATTATAAATATAATGGTTTAAATAACTTAAAATATAAGAAAATAAAAGAAATTATTATTAATAAAAATATTAAAAAAATAACAGTTACATTATGAATTTTCTATTGATATGGTATTATTATTAAAATTTGAACTAACTAAACTATTTCTATTTTTAATAACTCTTTCTTTTATTTTATCTATTAATAAATCTAATTTAGATCCAATTACTTCATCATCTTTATAAGTAAATTTTAAACAAGATAATCCAGAAATAGATTTTTTTAATTCATCTATTAAAGAATCTGATTTTTCTTGTTCTAATGTATTATCATCTATAAATTTAAAACAATGTAATAAAATAAGATTTATATGTCTAATAGTATCATTTCTATTATCATCTGTTATATGTCTAATTAATGGTTGGCAATATCGTTTATCTATATTAAATAATTTATTTGATATAATTAATTTTTCTTTTTCTTTAATTTTTGATAATATTTTTAAATTTAATATAACATCATCATAATTCAAAATATCAAAATCATTATTTTCAGTTTCTATATTATTATTATTATCAATAAATCTAAACATATATTATTATATATTATATATTATTATAAATTAAATATTTTTTAAATATAATTATTATATAAATATAAATATTATTTAAATAAATTAAATTTCATCAACATCGATTCCCTCATCTTCAGAAGTAGAATCTAAACCCATTGCTTTAAAATCAATATAAACATTATCTTCATTTCTTTTCTTCTTTCTTTCTTTATCTTTTTCTTCTTTTTCATCTTCTGAATCATAATTAAAAACAATAGAATTATATAATTCTTTATCTTCTATATTTTCTACGAATTGATTTCTATCAAGTTCTTTTAATTTTTCTAATTGTCTAATTTCTTTATTTTCATATTTATGTTCAACATTACCTGTAGAATCATTATTTTTAGTAATATCATATTTAATTAATACAATATCTTGTGCATTACACCATACCTTTTTAATCATTTTACCTCGAATATGACAAGTTCTTACTTTCTTATCTTCAGTTTTAACAATTAAAACGGGTGGTCGTCCACCTGTCCGTCTTTCTACCATACCATATAATTCATCTGATTTAATTAGTACTTCTTTTTTAGTTTTAGGATCAATAACATATCTATCTTTTTCTTTAATTCTTAAAGCTCTTTTATCTAATTTTTCACTACGATTAGCTTTTGATTTAGCTTTATTACCACCTCTTTTATTTCTTGGCATATTATTTACTTAAATTAGTATAACTATTAAGTAAATAATTTATAAATCAATTTTTTATATATAATAGTAGTATTATTTATTTATTTTATCTTCATATATTTTATGTCTATGGATTTGTTCTACTTGATGCTACAGTATTAATAACATTCTTTTATATATAGTATTTTCCAAGTAAATAATATCAAAATTAGAAAACATTTATATATTCATAACATCAAAATCCTAATGTAAATATTTTAATTTTAAATATTATTGTATAAACAAGATAAAAATTTAATAATAATATTAAAATCTATATATATTTTATAAATGAATAAAAATAATGAATTTAATTATTGGATAAATATACAATTTGGTGGAAAAAAAAATAATGAAAAAAAATGGGATAGTTTAGAACACAATGGTGTAATGTTTCCAAATAATTATAAATCACATGGTATTAATTTAATTTATAATGGAAAAAAAATTAAATTAAATGATTTAGCAGAAGAATATGCTACATATTATGCTAAATATTTAGATACTGAATATATAAATAATTCACGATTTAAAAAAAATTATTGGAAAGAATGGAAAAAATTAATTAATAAAAATTTAAATATTATTGATTTTGAGAAATGTGATTTTAGATTAATAAAAGAATATTTAGAAAAAGAAAAAGAAAAGAAAAATTTAATGACTAAAGAAGAAAAATTAAAAGTTAAAGAAAATAATGATAAATTAGCTGATAAATATAAATTTTGTATGATAAATGGAAAAAAACAACAAGTTGGTAATTTTAGAATAGAACCACCTGGATTATTTTTAGGTAGAGGTTGTCATCCAAAATTAGGTATGTTAAAAAGAAGAGTTTTACCAGAAGATATAACAATAAATATTAGTAAAGGAGTTCCTTTACCAGAAATTAATTTAGATGATGATTATAAATGGGGTAAAGTAATTCATGATAATACGGTAAATTGGTTAGCATCATGGAAAGATAATATAACTGGTAAAAATAAATATGTATTTCCTGGAGATCAATCTGATTTTAAAGCTAAAAGTGATATTACTAAATTCGATTTAGCTAAAAAATTAAAGATAAAATCTGGAGAAATAAGGAATGAAAATAATAAAAATTTAGTATCAGATAATTTAGTAAAAAAACAATTAGCTACTGCTTTATATTTTATTGATAAATTAGCATTAAGAGTAGGTAATGAAAAAGGCGATGATCAAGCAGATACAGTAGGAGTATCATCACTTCGTGTTGAACATATAACTTTATTAGATGATATTAATTTTAAAATTAAATTAGATTTTTTAGGCAAAGATTCTATACGATATACAAACAAATTTACAATTAATGAAAATGTTTATAAAAATTTAAAAATATTTTTAAAAGATAAAGCAAATAAAGATGATTTATTTGATAAAATAAAAGCAGATGATATAAATAAATATATACAAAGTTTTTTACCAGGTTTAACATCAAAAGTATTTAGAACATATAATGCTTCATCGTTATTTCAAAAAGAATTAAATTTAATTAGTAAAAAATTTGAATCATATACTGAAAATGATAAAATAAATTTAATATTAGATGAATTTAATAAAGCAAATGCTAAAGTTGCTTTATTATGTAATCATCAAAAAAAAGTTTCAAAAGGATTTAATGAAAATATAAATAAATTTAATGAAAAAATTAAAGAATTTAAAAAGAAAAAGAATGAATTAGAAGAAAAGAAAAAAGAAAAAACGGGTAATCAGGCAAAAGGACTAAGAGAAAGAATAAAAAGAATTGATGAAAAAATAAAATTATTAAAATCTAAAAAGAGTAGTAAAATAGAAATGAAATCTGTATCATTGGGAACATCAAAAATAAATTATATAGATCCAAGAATAACAATTGTATTTTTAAAAAAACATAATATAGATATAGATAAAATTTTTACAAAAACACTTCAACAAAAATTTCATTGGGCATTTGAAGTTATAACTGATTATATATTTTAGATTATTATTATATCTAAATATATATATATATATATTTAGATATAATATAATTTAGATCATCTTATACAGAACGTCATGATTATATAACGTATTTAGTTAATAAACTTGATATTATATTACAATTAGATGAAAAATTCGGTAAAAGAATTACTTTAACAGGTAGACCAGTACCTATAGAATTAACCATTATTATAGAATATCTAAATTGGGTAGTATATAAATGTAATAAATGTTTTAAAGAATTTAAACAAAAAGGTCAATATAAGAGGCATTTACAAAGAAAATAGAAAACAATTATAAAATATATTCCAATAATGGAATGGAATGGAATATAATATAAAATGTGATTTTTGTTTTAATATATATTCTACAAAATTTAATCTAAATAAACATCTTAAAATATGTAAATTAAAATCTGAAGATGATACAAACATAAATTATATGAATTATTAATTAAGGATTAAAATAGAAAATTAGAAGAACAAAATTTATATTTACAACAATAGATTTCTTTATTACAAGAACAATTAAAATTATCAAGAAATAATAATATTAATAATAATTCATTTAATAATATTAATAATAATAACAGTAATAATACAATTAATTTTTTAGCTTATAATAAAACTAATATATCACATATTACAGACAAAGAGTTTGAATATATTATGAATATATGTAATATATGTGTTCCTCATTTAATAGAAAAAACACATTATGATCCAAAGAAACCAGAAAACAATAATATTTATATAAGCAATATCAAAGATAAATATATTATGATATGGAATGGTATAAAATGGTATTTAAAAAATAGAGAAGAAACATTAGATGATATATATATATATATATATGAGAATAGTTCAAATATATTAGAGGACAAGATAGAAACATGTGAAAGTAATAATTTTCAATATGATCAGGTAGCAGTAAGTAAATTTTATAAATTTTTGGATAATAAAGAAAAAGAGGAA
>Ga0206682_10004693_pt1 | contig 11023 bp, 11 predicted proteins | sample M240m12015metaG_FD_155444 | JGI IMG/M metagenome (GOLD analysis project Ga0206682, IMG submission 155444) | Ammonia-oxidizing marine archaeal communities from Monterey Bay, California, United States - M2 40m 12015 | ecosystem: Environmental > Aquatic > Marine > Intertidal zone | place: USA... | reverse complement strand
AACTTAAATCAAAGCCTACATTAGTAGGCTTTTTTATTTCAGTAGTTTTATACCAATAAGAATAATTACAACCTCAGAAATAAACATACTTAGATAAAAAGAGTTCGGAGCCCCATTCGTAGCAATATTTACCATTCTCATCACAGCAAAGCCAGTCATAAAAATAACAACGCTCCATATCGCTGTTCTTTGAAAATCTTCAATGAATCCAGCAATAACCCATAGAGTAGCAATAAGTAAATATATACCATAGCTATCAAACTTAGTTACGTATACTAAAGCTGAGGCTGTAAAAAATAGATATAAGGATCTGATCACTTGCACTCAATTAGATATCGTCAGATATAGGGCCTCAACCTTTTCTCTTGCCCACGGGGTCTTTCTTAAAAATTTTAATGATGACTTAATAGAGGGATTGCTCTTGAAGCAGTTGATATCAATTTGTTTGGAAAGAGCTACCCACCCATAGTAATCAACTAGGCTTGTGACTATTTTTTCTAATGTAATTCCATGCAATGGATTATTTTTCTGCATCTACTCATCATAACATTGAGAGCTTAAAACTCTCCCAATGTATAATAAAGAAACTTTGAATTAACAAAATTTTATGAAAATTATACTTATTACTTTAGGTTTGCTGGTTTTAACATCCTGCAATATACCTATTGTTCCCTTTATTTAGACCTATAAATTATATGTGTTTTTAATATTTGACATGCTCATTCTAAATGAGAGAATAAATATTCAATTACATAATTGGGAGAATTATGAAAAACATATTTAATTTTATTTTACCTTTAGTATTTATTGTCAGTTGCTCTATGGAGGATTCCAACGAGGTATCTACAGAAAGTGTTGATGATCGACTTTCAAAGGTCTATTACACCGAGTTTATGCCATGCACGGCAGGACCAGATTACACATCTGAGAATATGACTAAGATGATTTCTGAATGGCAAAAGTTACTTACTAATGAAAATCTTCAAGGTGTTTGGGGTTATGCACCAGCTGTAGCTACCAACTCTTTTCCAGATAACGGTTGGTGGGAAATCCAATGGGGCTCAAAAGAAGAGGCTCAAGAAGCATGGTCAGAATGGTCTCAAAATGAAGAAGCTGCTGCATGGAATGATAAGTATGCATCTGTATTACAGTGCGATGAATCAATGATCAATGGTTTTGAAAGTGTTTTTCCAATAGCTTCAGCTCAATATAGCGAGCTTCCTGATTCAGGATATTTTTACAGTGAAGTTCATATCTGTGAATTAAATGATGGTTCTACCCAAGAAGAAGCAATCAGTTTCCTTTCAGGTTTTACAGAGGCAGTCTCTAATGCAGATTATTCAGACACTTCATACCACTTAGGAAATTATTTTAATACTGATGGAAGTGGCGGCTTCCTATGGGCCAATTTTACAAATAGTGAAGAATCAATGGATAAGGCAAATGCTTCATTTGAGGCAAGTGTAAGGGAGTCTATGTTCCCAATATTCAGTACATTTGCATCCTGTGGAGAGGTTCCAGATTTGTACCATGGCTTCACTTTGTATAACGCAGAAAATAAAGATTTCATGCCAACATTCCCATCTAACTAAGGAGAGCTTTAAATGAAAAAACTTTTATTATTAACCTTGTTGGTACCATCTTTTTTGATGGCTATGCATCACAAGTCTGAACCTATAATTTTTTATTTAGATATGGATATAGCTGAAGGCAAATCTGAAAATGTTCAAGAGTTTGTTGATTATCTAGTAAAAACAGTAAAGAAAACTGAGCCAAAGACTATGTACTATAAGTACTGGATTTCAGAAGATAAAACTAAAGTATCTTTGATGGAGGTCTACCATAGTAATGAGGATGCTTTATTTCATATGAATGCATTCGATAAAGCTTCGCACAAACAAAAGTTCATAGACACATTTGTCATTACTAATTTTCAAGTGATGGGCGATACAAACGATGAGCTTAAGGAGGCCATGTCGGCTTTCACGAAGGATCATAGAAGCTTAATGAATGGCTTTAAAAGGTAAATTTTTATAATCAACGAGGGCCTATTAAGTTAGGCCCTTACATTTATGCCTAGCCTCAATAAGGTATTTATTTTTTAAACTAGGGTTCAAGGATTCTACTTCGTAGTTTCTATTCATTAAATCAAGAATCTTATATATAAATCTCATTTCGTTTTCTCTATCCCAATTCCACAAAGTATCTAGATCGATTACGTAGAAAGTATTTTCTGAGTTTTGTTTTAGTTGGCTTAATAGCTCTTTTACTTCATCGTCGTCACTAGTTTCATTAAAGATAACCAACCTTTCTTTTTTAGACTGATCGGTTTTTAATATTTGTATTAAAGCATCATTGATACATACAGATTGCTCTGATGAAGTATCTGCCTTTGAATTGAGCACAATACATATTATTGCTAATATTTTGATGTGTTTAATCATTAGGCAATCATAATATATAAATAAATTGTTGTATTATGATTAATCAAATTTAAAAAAAGGGGGAAGCATGGAAAAAGTATTAGTAACTGGAGCTACTGGGTTTATAGGTCTTCATTGTATACAGCAGCTACTTGAACAGGGGTATGGAGTTAATGGAACTCTTCGCTCAATGCAAAGAGAGTCTGAAGTAAGACAGTCGCTTGAAAAGCATAATACATCTTGTGAAAACCTGACTTTATTTCCTGTAGATTTAATGAGCGATGAGGGCTGGGATGATGCCATGTCAGGTTGTGACTATCTTCTTCATGTTGCATCGCCATTTGTACTTTCTAATGAGACTGAGGAATTTTTTGTTAAGCCAGCCGTGGAGGGTGCATTGAGAGCTTTAAAATTTGCTGACAAACATAATATTAAAAAAGTAGTATTGACCTCTTCCTTTGCTGCTGTTGGAGATACGTTTGATGGCACAACAAGCTTTGATGAAACCCATTGGTCAGATACCTCTAATGATAGGATGACTTTTTATTCTAAGAGTAAAACCTTGGCCGAGAGGGCTGCATGGGATTATGTAAAAGAAAATAATGTAAGTTATAAATTAACTGTAATCAATCCAGTTGGAGTACTAGGACCATCACTGTCAGATGATGTTGGTATTTCTAATTCGATGGTTTTAAGAATGCTTAATGGCTCTATGCCAGCTCTTGCAAAAATTCACATAGGTATTGTGGATGTAAGAGATGTAGCAAAGGCTCACATATTAGCTATGAAAAATACTGAATCGGATGGCGAGCGATTTATTGTTTCTGAAAAAGAAATGTGGATGAGTGATATTGCTAATGTCTTAAATGCAAATGGCTATAAGGCTCCTGAAAAAAATATGCCAAATTTATTATTGAAAGTCATGGCTTTGTTTAAAAGTGATTTAAAGACGATTTCTAAAATGGCTGGAAAGCAAAGAGACTGTCATACAACAAAGGCAAAAGATGTGCTTGGATGGAATCCAATTACAGCAGAGGAATCTATTCTTGCTGCTGCTAAACAGATTACTGATTACGAACTAATTTAGATTATTCCTGGAATAATTGCCTTTCTATTTTTAGGGTAATCATCAAATTTATCTTGATACCATTTGTGGTGAGCTATGGCTCTTGGGAAAAGATTGGCTATTGTCCAGATTAAAAAAACTAATCCAGAAATACTCCAGGTTAATATTGCCCAACCAATCCACTCTATGATCTCTCCAAAATAATTTGGTGCAGATATGTATTTATGTAGGAATTTATTAGGTAGGTGATAGCCTGGACCCATTTCTTTTCTTAAACCCACTATTAAGTAGTCAGATCTGATATTGATAAACATGCCGATAAAAAATAAGGATAAGCCTATAAGAAATGTGTTTGATGAAAGCCAATCAGAAGAGTAGCTTGTAAAGTAAAAAATACCAAAAGCCTGAACACAAACATTCACTAAATTAAAGCAAAACGCTGATATGGCAATGCTTATTGGCATTTTAGGGTTAGTCATATCAATAACAAATGGATAAATAAATGTTCTGTGCGTGTAATGAGTTAACCAAATCATCAAGAAGACTTCATGTACCAAATCTAAGTCATTCCTAACTACTAAACCAAATATGATCATCAATATAACGCAAGGTGACTCCATGATTACCCAGCCAGCTCTTGCTGAAATATTTCGACCCCATCCTTCCTGGATATGACGACCATAAGGTGCATTATTGAAAAATAGATATATAAATGTAGCCACTGCTACAAGAATCCAAATGAGAATAAATATATTGAACGAGCTCATATAAACATTTTAAGTTAAGAATATTAAAAAGTTTACAGATATAGAAGTTAAACATAAACTGTAGATAATGAATTTGGGGAGAATTTCATGAAAGAATATGATTTTATTATTTTGGGTGCCGGCTCTGCTGGGTGTGTTCTAGCGAATAGACTTAGCTCCAATCCTGATTTCAATGTTTGCTTAATAGAAGCAGGCTCCAAAGATACAGATATTAGATTACATGTACCATTAGGCTTTGCTTTTTTAGGTGCTGGTAGTAAATATAGTTGGAACTACAACACAGAACCACAGAAAGAATTTGCAAAAGTTAAAGTCCTTGAGCCTGCAACTTCTGTTGTTGACTCTACTGGTGGTGTCCATGAAGTTGAATCTGATAGTGAAGAACACAGAAGAGGTTATCAACCAAGAGGGAAGACTCTAGGTGGATCAAGTTCTATTAATGCAATGCTTTATGTAAGAGGACATAAATGGGACTATGATCATTGGTCAGAGCTGGGTAATGCGGGGTGGTCATATGATGAGGTGCTGCCATACTTTAAAAAAGCTGAACACAATGAAGTTCATCAAGATAGCTATCACGGAACAAATGGACCATTAAACGTAGCTAATATAAGGCACAAAAATAAACCCGTTGATGATTTTGTTGAAAGCGGGGCATCAATATTTGGGCTCAATGAAGACTTTAATGGTGAAAACCAAGAGGGTATTGGATACTATCAAACCACTCAAAAAGATGGGAAAAGGTGCAGTGCAGCAAAGGCATATTTAGTACCAGCATTAGAAAGAGAAAATTTAACTGTTCTCACAGATACCAATGTAAATAAAATTATTGTTAACAATGGCAGGGCAACAGGGGTATCTTGCATTGGTGAGGATGGGAATGCTTTTGAAGTAAAAGCCTCAAAAGAAGTTTTATTGTCATCGGGCGCGTTTGGATCACCTCAAGTTTTACTTAGATCAGGCATTGGACCAGAACAAGAAATAACAAAGCATGGTATTGAGCACAAAGTAGAACTTCCTGGTGTTGGGAAAAACCTTCAAGATCACATAGATTATTTATCAGTCCACAAATATAAATCTCTTAATTTATTTGGGTTTTCATTAGGAACAATATTCTTTAAGTACCCTCTAGAGTTAATAAAATACATTTTAACTAAAACTGGAATGTTCACCTCAACTGTCGCGGAAGCAGGAGGATTTATTCGATCAAGAAATGACATTACAGTTCCGGACATCCAACTACACTTTGCTCCAGGAATGGTAGTTGATCATGGAAGGGTAAATGTATGGGGCACAGGGCTAAGTTGCCATACTTGCTTGCTTAGACCCAAATCAAGGGGAGAGGTTACGCTTCAATCAGCAGACCCTTCTGATGATCCAAAAATAGATCCTAAGTTTTTATCTCATCCTGATGACATGCGAGATATGGTAGCTGGTTACAAAAAGATGATGAAGGTAATGAATAAAGAGCCATTATCAAAGTATACAAGCAGTCATGTGCAGAGACCTGTTGATTTGGATAATGATGAGGATATTGAACAAGCCATAAGAGAAGAAGCAGATACTGTTTATCATCCAGTTGGCACCTGTAAGATGGGAGATGATGATATGTCAGTAGTCAATGAAAGGCTAAAGGTGCATAAAGTTTCTGGCTTAAGGGTTGTTGATGCCTCTATCATGCCAACCTTGGTAGGTGGTAACACAAACGCTCCAACTATAATGATTGGTGAAAAAGCCTCAGATATGATTCTTGAAGACTGGGCGTGATGAATTTTAAAAGAATATTTTTAATCATATGTTTTTTGCCATTTGTCAGTGCAGAAATAGTTATTGATGTTAGGACTCCAGTTGAGTGGTCAGAAGGGCATCTTCAAAGTGCAGACAATATTGAATGGCAAAATATTTTAAGTATTAAAGAATCCATTTCAAAAAATGAGAAGATATATCTTTACTGCAGGAGTGGAAATAGATCTGGTAAAGCTACAAAAATATTAATTGATGCTGGCTTCACAAATGTAACTAATGCCGGCAGCATGTCCCAAGCAGGCGAACTCCTAGATTTAAAAATAGTAAAAAAATAGATACATTATTTGTATACTATAAATGTATACACTGCACACATTTACACCTAAGATGTTTGCAGTGCTTACATAAGTAAGTAATTATTAATTAAATCCCCTATAAAAGGTATAAACATGAAAAAACTTACATCAATTTTTACTATCACAGCTTTGTTATTTGCTTTCCCTGCTTTTGCTGCAGATATGAACTTTACACCAAAGGCTGATATTTCGTTTTCAGGTAAAATCGCTACTGTCAAAACATCAAAGAAGTATAGAACAGTAGAAAGCTGTCAGGCTTTGTGCACTAGCAGATCATCTTGTGTCGCATTTACGTTAGATACATCTAAAGGAAGCTGCACAGTTCTTAAAAGCGTAACTAAAGAAACAAAAAATACAAACGCTGTTTCAGGTCTTAAGAATTAGTTTTTACACATATACCAAAAAAAGGGTCTTTCTAGACCCTTTTTTTATACCTAAATTTATTTATAGGTTTACAATTAATTCATGAATAATTTTTTTAATCTCTTTAAAAAAACTCCAACTAAAAAAAAATATAAAAAAATTCTATCTCTTGATGGTGGTGGGGTTAGAGCAATTGCAGGCATAGTCTTTTTAAAAAAACTAGAAGCAGCATCAGGAAAAAAAATATTTGACTCCTTTGATATGTTTGTAGGTACTAGTGCTGGAGCTTTGAATGCTGCATGTTTTGCTTATAAAGGCATGTCTGCTGAAAATTTAAAGAGATACTGGGATAAAGATTATTTAGATCGAATAATGAAGACTTCTTTTTTTTGGGATACAGCCTCTTTGATACAAGCAAGACCAAGATATGAAACCGAGGGTAGGGTTGAGGTCCTCAATGAAATTTTTTCTTCAGATCTTTTGAGTGATGTTCAAAAACCTTTAGTCACACTTTCTTATGATATCGAGAAAAGAACTCATGTTATACATAGTAACTTTGATTCACCTGAGATAAGTATTGTTGATGCTGTTTGCGCATCAAGCGCTGCTCCCATGTATTTTCCTACATACCAAATGCAAAATGGAGCATGGATGATAGATGGAGGTGTTGTGACAAATAACCCTTCCATGATTGGTTTGGCTCAAGCCAAAGAGTACTTTCAAACTGATAATATAAAAATACTTAGTATAGGCGCTGGTCTTAATAAGAAAAAAATTGATGGAGAAACATCATCTCTCTGGGGAGGTGTTGGCTGGTTGAGAAATGATATTATGGGAATGATGCTTGATTCAGAAATTCATCATGATATTTCCGAGGATATTTTAGGGGATTCTTACCTTCGCATTAATTCATCTTTAGGAGATATAAATAAAATTCTTGATGATAGTTCTGATGATAATCTAGAAAAAATTCACTTAATGGGCATGGAATGGTGGTCAGATTTCGGAGAGCAAACCCAAGACTTTCTAAAAGATTAAATTAATTAACAAATAATAAGATTTTTATTGTAAGATACATTTTTTTTAATTATTGGATACTATGAATATATACGTTGGAAATCTTTCTTGGGGCATGAGCGACCAAGACCTTGAAAATCTTTTTGCAGAACATGGTTCTGTAACATCAGCAAAAATTATTACTGACAGAATGACTAATCGTTCTAGAGGTTTTGGTTTTGTTGAAATGAGTGATGGCGCAGAAGCAGCAATTGCAGCTCTTAATGACACAGAAGTAGAGGGCAGAAAATTAGTTGTTAATGAATCAAGACCTCGTGAAACTAGATAAGTAATCACTTAATCTTAAACAAATTCATTATTAAAAAAACCAGCTTTTGAAAGGCTGGTTTTTTTTTACTTTTCAATTTTTTATCTTTCAAATAATGTAAATTATTTACATTATTTTTTAATTTTTGTATATTCTTGACGTTTTTATAACAATGTTGTTTAATGGCCGCAGTTTCTATATATAACAGGGGAATAATCCGTGAATAAATACTTATTATCTTTGATGGTATTGCTACCATTATCAATGACAACATCTATTTCTGCTCAAGAAGAAGAGTCTGAAGATTCAGCAGTTGAAGAGGTTGTTACAACTGGTATCAGATCAAGTTTGATCGATGCTATTTCTATTAAAAGAGACAACGTTGGTGTTGTCGACGCTATAACAGCTGAAGATATTGGTAAGTTTGCCGATAGAAATATTGCTGAAGCATTATCAAGATTGGTTGGTGTTACAACTAACAGAGATAATGGTGAAAGTACTTCTGTAACTGTTAGGGGTCTAGGACCAGAATTTAACTTGGTTACTCTTAATGGAAGATCAATGCCTACTGTTCCGCCTTTATGGGTTGGTGGTAGATCATTTGACTTTGGTGATATTTCATCATCAGGTGTTGCTGCTGTTGAAGTATATAAATCAGCTAACGCAATTCTTCCTACTGGTGGATTAGGCGCAACTATTAACATGGTTACAACAAAGCCATTAAATGCAAAAAATACTTTTGGTATCTCTGCAAGATTAATGAAGCATGACAAAGTTGTCACTGGTGACTCATCAACTCCTGAAGTTGATGTAGTGTTCATTAGAAATGGTGAGTATAACGGTGGTAAATGGGGTTTCTCAGTTTCTGGTTCGCATCATGTAATGCATAACAGAGAGTCTGGTACAAATGAAATAACATGGTTACCAAGTCCTATAATTAATAACGTTCCTGCTAATGCAGCTTTTAACTCATCAAATGCAAGAGCGGATGGAGCTTTCTTCTACCCAAGTGGTCTTCTTTATCAAAACATGGATAACGAAAGAGAAAGACAAAACCTTCAAACTACTTTCCAATACGAGCTTGGCAGAGTAACAGCTACTTTAGATTATACTGTTTCATCAGTATTCTCAGAGCAGTTCGGTGTTCAAGCTGGTTCATGGTTATCTGGTTGGGATACAACTGCTTTAACTATTAATCAAAATGGTGCTGTTACAGCTGGTGAAGTAAATGGTACTTACTTTGATGGTGGTATTTTTAATAATAATTTCCGTTTTGCAGAAGATAATACAAATAACAAATCTATTGGTTTAAATCTAGAATTCAGAGTAACTGATGATCTTACATTATCAGTAGACTATCATGATTCATCAGCTGCCTATAAAGGTAATCCTGGTGGAAGTGCAACAAGTTCAGTAACATTTGGTAACGGATGTTGGGCTTCATGGGACTGGTACCCAGTCAACGAAGCTTCAGCTTGTTTCAGAGATAGATCTTTTGATTTCAATCAAAATTCAGCTGGTGGATTATCATGGGGCGTTGATAAAAACTTCCAGGGCGTAAGTACTGGTGCTACTGAGTTCGATTCAAGCGATATGGGTCCTAGAGAGGCATATATCAATTATCAAGAAAGAAGAAGTGACTTAGATCAGCTTCAAATTATTGGTGCTTGGGAAAATACACAAGGCTTATTCATGGAATCATTAGTTTCTGTGGACTTTGGTGTATCTCAACAAGAAACAACATTCAACAGCCAAAAATGGTTTAACTATGTAAGAACTGGCCATATCGAAAATGGTAATCCGGTTAACATGACGTATGCATTCTTACCTGATGATGTTTTAAATAAAGTTTCAATCAATAACTTTTTGGGTTCAGGTAATGACTTCTACTACTTTGATATGAGTAAAGAAGATATGTTCTACTGGTTTGGTAGAGCTGGTTTTATCGGTGATTTAAATACTGGTGACGGTACTTGGTGGAATGCCTTTGGTCCTGGTTCAGACTGGCCTGCATCATGTTATAGAGACGATGCTTTTGATGCTAATGGCAACCCTAATGGTTTAGTTACAACTAGTATCTACGATGACAAAACTTCAAACTGGGGACAGTTAGAAGGCTGTTACGGTGATAGAGACTCAAGATCAGTTATTACTGAATCACTTGATGCACTTTTTGTTAACTTTAACTTTGAAACTGTAACTGAAAAAGGACAAGAGCTTAGAGCTCAGTTTGGTCTAAGATATGAGGAAGAAGATAGATCATCAACATCAGATACTGTTGTTCCTACAAATACAGTTCATAGTTTAGGTGCTTTCACTTATGGTGATAAGGTTGGTCTTATTACTGGTCCTGCTTCATATACTGGTTATGGTTCAAATGACTATGTTCTTCCAAGCTTAAATGTTTCATTTGAGCATGCTGAAAACAGAGTAATTAAATTTGCAGCAAGTAAAACTATTGCTAGACCTGCTTTAGAGCAAATGGACACTTCAGTTAATTCAAGCCCATTTGACTGGAGAATGCCTACAACTCTATCAACTGGTAATCCAGCATTAGAGCCATATGAATCAACAAACTATGATTTAGCATATGAGTACTACTACAAAGAAGGTAGCTATGTTGCTGTAAACTTCTTTGTTAAAGATATTGAAGGCTATCACGGAGCTGGTTTTGAGCAAGGCTCATTCAATGGTGTTACTGATATCACTAGAGGCCCTAGAGCTTCATTAAACGTTCCTGAAAATGATGACGCTTTATGTCAATGGACTGCACCTCAAGGCTACTGGGCTTGTGGTTGGTCTAATGCGCTAGACTGGGCTTGGTTAAATAACACAGGCTTTACATTTGGTTGTAATGGTGCAGCTGACTGTTTTGCAGATCCAGGTAATGGAAATGCAGTATTCCAGAGTAACTCTGATGATCCTTTATACATCTTTAATTTAGCAAAACCTATCAATCAATATGATGGAACGCTTGA
>Ga0206682_10004688_pt1 | contig 11028 bp, 8 predicted proteins | sample M240m12015metaG_FD_155444 | JGI IMG/M metagenome (GOLD analysis project Ga0206682, IMG submission 155444) | Ammonia-oxidizing marine archaeal communities from Monterey Bay, California, United States - M2 40m 12015 | ecosystem: Environmental > Aquatic > Marine > Intertidal zone | place: USA... | reverse complement strand
TCTGCCTGCTGAAGCTTTAGATATATCAGCATCACCTGCTACTGCATCAATTAAGTCTGATTTATTCATATTAAATACTCCTCTATGTAAATTTATTTAATAAATACCCCTCTATGAAAAGCCTTTTAAGCCTAAAAGTCAAGTAAATAAAGGGTTTTAGTGTGCTTGGTTACTTTCCTGTTTCGTATTTGATTTTTTACTAGCTTTAGTTTTTATACTTGAGCTGCTTTTTCTTGTTGGTGACGGCTCTGTTAAAAGAGCATGAGAAATTACCTCATCTATCCACTCTACTGGAATTATATTGAGCGAGTCTATTATCTGTTTGGGTATTTCTTGAAGATCCGCTTCATTTTCTTTGGGGATTATTACATTTTTAATTCCGCCTCTTTTTGCAGCCAATAACTTTTCTTTAAGCCCACCTATTTTTAAGATTTGACCTCTTAAGGTGATCTCTCCAGTCATTGCTGTATCTGCCTTTACTGGAATTCCAGTAAATGCTGAAATTAAAGATATTGCCATTCCTCCACCCGCACTTGGGCCATCTTTTGGTGTTGCGCCTTCTGGAACATGAATATGTACATCATACTTTTCATAGAAATCTGGTTTTATTCCAAGAGAATCTGCTCGAGATCTCACCACTGTAAGAGCTGCCTGAATTGATTCTTGCATTACATCGCCAAGTGATCCAGTTTTTATAATGTTACCCTTACCGGCAATGTGAGAAGCTTCTATGGTTAAAAGTTCGCCGCCAACCTCAGTCCATGCCAAACCTGTTACCTGACCAACAGCATTGTCTTTTTCAGCTATACCAAATTTAAACTTTTTAACCCCAGAGAATGACTCAAGATTTTTTTCAGTAATTGATGTTGGTTTAGAGATAACTTTTTTAGATAAGAGTCTTTCTTTAACTACCTTTCTTAGAATTTTTGCAATCTGTCTTTCTAAGCCTCTAACACCAGCCTCTCTTGTGTAATATCTTATTAATGAAAGAATTACTTCTTTTTGTAATTTGATCTCATTTTCCTCTAATCCATTTCTCTTCATTTGCTTTGGTAAGAGATATTTTGAGGCAATATTAAGTTTTTCATCCTCTATATAACCAGGAATTCTTATAATCTCCATTCTATCTAATAAAGGTGTAGGGATATTTAAGCTATTAGCTGTGCAAACAAACATTACTTCAGAGAGATCATAGTCGACTTCTAAATAATGATCACTAAAGGTATTGTTTTGTTCTGGATCTAAAACCTCTAAGAGCGCAGATGCTGGATCGCCCCTATGATCCATTCCTATTTTGTCTATCTCATCTAATAAGAATAGAGGGTTTTTAACACCAACTTTTGAAAGTTTTTGAATTATTTTTCCAGGCATTGAGCCGATATAGGTTCTTCTATGCCCTCTAATTTCAGATTCATCCCTTACCCCACCAAGTGACATTCTTACAAATTTTCTATTAGTTGCCCTAGCTATGGATTCACCAAGCGAGGTTTTTCCAACTCCCGGAGGACCAACTAGACATAAAACTGGAGCCTTCATAGATTTAACTCTTTTCTGAACAGCTAAATACTCAATAATTCTTTCTTTTACCTCTTCAAGCCCATAATGATCCTGCTCCAAAATATCAAGAGATGCCTGTATGTCTGTCTTTACTTTAGACTTCTTTTTCCAAGGAACATCAACTAAACAGTCTAGGTAGGACCTAATAACAGATGCCTCTGCTGATGATGGTGACATATGCTTAAATTTAGCTAACTCACTTTTAGCTTTTTTAAGGGCATCTTTAGGCAATCCAACATTATTAATTTTTTTTTCTAGCTCCTCTAGTTCATCTCCTTCTTCACCAATTTCACCAAGCTCTTTTTGTGCAGCTTTAATTTGCTCATTGAGATAGTATTCCCTTTGAGATTTTTCCATCTGTTTTTTAACACGCTCTCTAATTTTTTTCTCTACATCAATAACATCAAGCTGAGATTCAATAAACATTAGGACTTTTTCCGATCTGTTCTTTAAATCGGGTATTTCTAGTATTTCTTGTTTTTTTTCTGTTTCAATTGGAAGATGGCCCGTTATGGTATCTATTAACTTTGATAAATCATCTAGTGAGTCAACTGTAGAAACTATTTCTGGTGGTATTCTTTTTGTTATTCCAATGTAGTCTTCAAATTTAGCTTTAATGAACCTTACTAGATTAGAAGAGTCTGCTTCTTTTAATGGAATATCATTTATAGTGACAACTCTTGCTACGTCGTATCCCTCTTTTTCATGAATACTCTCTATAGAACATCTCTTGAAGCCCTCTACAAGAACTTTCATAGTTCCGTCAGGTAATTTAATTAATTGGAGTAGATTGCTTATTGAAGCGCTTTTATACAAATCATCATATTCAGGATTTTCTAAAGCAGGATCAACTTGACTAACAAGAACCAACTTCTTATTTGAAGACATTGCTATATTTAAAGCTTCAATAGACTTGGGCCTTCCAACAAATAATGTAGTAACAATACCAGGGAAGACTACAACGTCTCTTAAGGGGATTAAAGGGAGATCAGATTTTATTTCTTTCATATACCCAATATAGGGATTGTTATGAAAATATCAATTAGCAGATGATGATTTTTTAGATGTGTTTTTTAGTAATTTAATAGGTTCTGATTTAGACATAACAGTATTCTCATCAATTATTACTTTTTCTAAGTCAGGATTGGGCAAGCCAAACATTGTTTCCATTAGCAAGTCTTCCATTATCGATCTTAAACCTCTGGCTCCAGTTTTTCTTTTTATGGCCTGACGAGCTATCTCTATCAATGCCTCATCTCTAAATGTTAATTCAACATCATCTATTTCAAATAAATGCTTATATTGATTAACCAATGCATTCTTAGGCTCCTTTAAGATTCTTACCAATGCATGCTCGTCTAGCTCATGCAAACTTGAGATAACAGGAAGCCTTCCAACAAATTCTGGTATTAAACCATATTTAACTAAATCCTCAGGCTCTAAATTATCAACATTACCGGTAATAGGGAGTACATTTGATTTCTTACTAACCTCTGCACCAAAACCAATACCAATATTGCTATTTCTTTGATCAATAACCTTATCTAATCCAGAGAAAGCCCCACCACAAATAAAAAGAATATTAGAAGTATCTATTTGAATAAATTCTTGTTGTGGGTGTTTCCTCCCTCCTTGAGGAGGAATAGAAGCTACCGTACCTTCAATTAACTTAAGAAGTGCCTGTTGAACTCCCTCTCCAGATACATCTCTAGTAATAGATGGGTTATCAGATTTTCTTGCTATTTTATCAATCTCATCTATATAAACAATTCCTAATTGTGCCCTCTCAGGATCATAATCAGATTTTTGAAGTAACTTTTGAATAATATTTTCAACATCCTCACCAACGTAACCAGCTTCCGTTAAAGTAGTTGCATCAGCAATGGTAAATGGAACATTTAAGATTTTTGCCAGTGTTTGTGCTAGAAGTGTTTTACCACTACCTGTAGGTCCAAGCAAAAGAACATTACTTTTTTGAAGTTCAACTGCATCTTTTGAATTATTCTTTCTTAGCCTTTTATAATGATTATATACAGCAACTGACAGGACCTTTTTTGCAGATTCTTGACCAATGACATACTCATCGAGCTTATTAAATATTTCTAATGGAGATGGGAGTTCATCTAATGAGATATCTTCTTCACTTTTAATCTCTTCTTCGATGATGTCATTACATAAATCAACACATTCATTACAAATATATACGCTTGGACCAGCTATTAATTTCTTTACTTCATCTTGAACTTTGCCACAAAATGAACAATTTAATTTATCACCAGATGTCTCACTTGCCATTAACAGCCTCTCTCTTGTCCAAGACACTATCAACAAGGCCATAATCTATTGCTGCAGTGGTATCTAAAAAGTTATCCCTATCTGTATCTTTTTCTATTTTTTTAATTGTTTGTCCTGTGTGTTTCGCAAGAATCTCATTAACAACTTTTTTCATATGTAGTATTTCTTTTGCATGAATCTCAAAGTCAGATGCTTGACCTTGAAAGCCACCAAGAGGCTGATGAATCATTATTCTAGAATTTGGGAGAGCAAACCTTTTGCCTTTATCACCACCAGCAAGTAGGATCGCTCCCATGCTTGCAGCCTGCCCTATACACAAAGTAGAAATTGAAGGAGATATAAACTGCATAGTATCGTAAATAGCTAAGCCAGCTGAAATAGAGCCGCCTGGAGAATTAATATAAATAGATATATCTTTTTCAGGGTTTTCTGATTCTAAAAAAAGTAGCTGAGCAACAATTAAATTAGACATGTAATCTTCTACAGGCCCAGATAGAAATATAACTCTTTCCTTAAGAAGTCTTGAGTAGATATCAAATGATCTTTCGCCTCGAGGTGTTTGCTCGATGACCATTGGGACTAATGCTGACTGTATATCTTTCATAATTATTTATTAGCTAGTTCTGAGAATCTTATCACCTTATCCCTAGATTTAAGGGCATTTTGTAAATTTTCAACTAATTGCTCTTCCAAAGCCATCATTCTAAATTGCTCTAATTGCTGAGGTTGACCTGCTATCCATTGTTTGAATTGATCTACATCTTTGTATTTAGTAGCCTCTTTATCAATAAAAGCATCTAATTTATCTTTATCAACAGTAAGCTCAAAATGATTTACAAGCTCTGCAAATAATAGATCTAGCTTTACTCTTTTTTCTGCATTTTCCATAAATGAATCAACTGGAAACAAGTCATCACCGGCATTTTCTTCTGAATGACCAATTCTCATTAAAGCATCTTTACGCATTAAATCAGCTTGTTCTTTTACAGTTACCTTTGGGACACTGAAGCTATTTGTTTTGAGTAAAGTTTCATACATAGATTCTTTAGTTAGATCCTTTTCCTGTACCTCAACTTCTTTCTTCATTCTACTTGAAATTTCAGCTTTAAATTCTTCCTCATCCTTAACTTCCATATCGAGTTTTGAAAAAAGCTCACTATCTACTTTTGCTACTTTTAATTCTTGGATTGTTTTTAAATTAATATTAAATTCAGCCTCAACACCTGCGAGATCTTTTTTAAAATAGTCATCAGGAAACTTAGATTTTATTTTGAATTCAGATGGTTCTTTTCCAACTATTGAATCCTCAAAACCAGGAATCATAGAGTTACTACCCAAGACAAGCTTGAAATCAACTGAAGAGTTTCCCTCAAATTCCTCTCCATTAATCATCCCAGTAAAATCTATTATGACTTGGTCGTCTTTTTTTGATTTCCTTGAAACATTTTCCCATTCTCCGTACCTTTTAACAATATCTTTTATAGCTAGGTCAATATCCTCATCTTCAATAGAGATAGATATATTTTCATATTTGGTCCAACCACTAAGCTTTGGTGATATTTCAGGAAAAATTTCAAAAGTTGCTGAGTAGGAAATTGGCTTTTTAGGATCTTCACTATCTATAGATACTTCTGGCGCAGAGGCTGGTCTAATATTATTTTCTTTAAGTGCCTCAGGGTAGGATTTTTGAATCAACTCATTTACAACATCAGCATGAATTGATGGGCCATATCTTTGCTCTAAAACATCGTTTGGTACCTTACCCTTTCTAAAACCATCTAACTTTGCTTGACCTTTAATGTTATTAATTTTTGATTTAAATTTTGAATCATATTCTTCGACTGGAACAGAAACGGTTAGTTTTCTCTCTAAATTTTTAAGTTTTTTTAGTTTGCTTGTCATTTAATTTACCTTTTTATGTGGGGCGAGCGATGGGGTTCGAACCCACGGCCTCCGGAGCCACAATCCAGCGCTCTAACCAACTGAGCTACGCCCGCCACGAAACGAAACATTATAGATTAAAAATAGTAATTATTAATTATTAATTCACTAAAAAACAAAATCAACCTTAGTTCATTTATATATAGTTAAACTTAATAAAATAGATTACTATTTTGTAAGGGGATGCAAATGAATAATTTTTTAAATGATACAACAAAATTCGTAAATAAAGCCTTAAAGCTTATACCTATATCCGATGGTCTTGCTGAAAAAATTATAACCTGCAATTCGACTTATACCGTGAGATTTGGTGTTAGGTTAAGAGGTGATATACATACATTTGAAGGCTGGAGATCAGTTCATTCAGAACATATGGAACCAACCAAAGGGGGTATAAGATTTGATTTGGATACGCATGCCGAAGAAGTTGAAGCTCTTGCAGCCCTTATGTCCTATAAAAATGCAATTATAAATGTTCCTTTTGGTGGCTCTAAAGGAGGGCTAAAAATTAACCCGAATGAGTGGGAAGATTTCGAAATTGAAAAAGTTACCAGAAGATTTGCTCAGGAATTAATAAAAAGAGATTTAATAAGTCCATCTCAAAATGTGCCCGCACCTGATATTGGCTCATCATCTAGAGAAATGGCATGGATTGCAGATGAATACCGCAAAATACATCCTACAGACATTAACGCAGCAGGATGTGTTACCGGGAAGCCTGCTAATAAAAATGGACTAGAGGGTCGTGAAGAGGCAACTGGAAGAGGTGTTCAGTATATTGTTAGAGAATTTTTTAAAAATGAAGATTTATTAAAGATAGTTGGATTTACTTCCTCAATGAGTGATAAAACTTTTATCATTCAGGGGTTAGGAAATGTAGGTTATCATGCCTCCAAATTTATTAGCGAAGATAATCAAGTAAAGCTTATTGGCATAGCAGAATATAATGGAGCGATCTTTAATCAAGAGGGTTTAAATGTTGAACATGCAAAGAAATTTTTTACAAAACATGGAAGTTTTGAAAAATATTCAAAGGGTACTTTTATAAAAGACCCCTCATTGTTACTGAAAAAAGAATGCGACATTTTGATTCCTGCAGCAAGAGAAAATGTTATCACTGAAAAAAATGCACATGATATTAAGGCCAAACTAATAGTTGAGGCAGCTAATGGCCCTATTAGTTTCAAAGGTCACTCCATTCTTAATAAAAAAAAGGTTTTTGTTATTCCTGACATTCTTGCTAACTCTGGTGGTGTAGCTGTAAGTTACTTTGAGTGGGTTAAAAACCTTCAGCACATAAGATTTGGCAGGCTGGAAAAAAGAAAAAATATCATTCAGCTAAGTTCTTTAATTGAAGCAATTGAATCTATGACAAACTCTTTAATGCCTGAGAAATACAAATCAGAATTATTGAATGGCGTAAATGAGATTGACTTAGTTCGTTCTGGACTAGATGACATGATGATTGATGGTTTTCAAGAAGTAAAAAAAGAATTTATTGAAAACGATAAAATTAGTGATTTCAGGACTGCTGCATTTAAGGTTGCTATCGAAAAAATTGCAATGTCTTATGATTCAATTGGTTTGTAAGGAAAAAATTCTTTCTTATTTCCAGACTCCCAAATACTATAATTAATCATAATATTTCGTAACAACTCGCTTTCCAAGAATCTATTTAACCATCTTTGTATTTCTGGAATTTCCTCTAAAGCATCAAACCAATTAGTATCTGCAATTCTAAATTGCCTAACAAAAGGAAGAATACATATATCAACCATATTCATCTTATTGCCAAAGACCCAAATACCTTTTAAATAACTAGATTCTAATTCTTTTAAAATGGTTATACATGAATCTCTGTGGTGTAATTTTTCATTAGAGACATACCTTGAAGAATATTTATACCTATCTAAATGGTATTTAAAATCATTATCAAATATTGCTATTAATTCATCTGAATAAGATACTTGCTCAACTGAAATATTTTTATTAAAAATATTTTTCTTCCGAAGAGCCCAATTAATAATATCTAGGCTTTCATCATAAACTTTCCCATTCTTATCTATAAGAACTGGAACTGTGCCCTTGTCTGATACCTCAAGCATTGACAATGGTTTGTTGCTTAGTTTTATTTCTCTAATCTCGCAGATTGTATCTGTTAAAAAAATAGCCATCCTTGCTCTCATTGCATAAGGGCACCTTTTAAATGAATATAAAATAGGAAGTTCCATTAACTTTTTTGTACTAGCTCCTCTTTAGGACCAATATGTTTTGTATTTCTTTCTTTTGCCAGATCAACTTGTTTCTGCCTGCTCATGTATCTACTTTTTTGTTCCTCAGTAGTTGAATCAAAGCAACTAGGGCAAGCCACACCCTTAATAAATTTTTTAGAGTCTTTATCATTCTGGGTTATTGGCATCCTGCAGCCATGACACATATCATATGTACCTCTTGTAAGATCATGTTTTACTGAGACCCTATCGTCAAAAACAAAACATTCGCCTTTCCATAATGATTTTTCTTCTGGAATATCTTCAAAATACTTAAGAACTCCACCTTTTAAATGATTAACATCCTCGAAACCATCACTCATCATAAATGAGGATGCTTTTTCGCAACGAATTCCACCAGTACAAAACATTGCTATCTTTTTATTTTTTTTATCTTCTTTGGAAAAGTTCTGATTTTTTACCCATTCAGGGAAATCTCTAAACTTAACAGTTTTTGGATTAATAGCATTTTTAAACGTCCCTATTGAGCACTCATAATCATTCCTTGTATCAATTAAAATAGTATTTTCATCATCTATCAAATCATTCCAGTTTTTTGGCTCTATATAATTACCAGATATATTTACAGGATTAATAGCCTTATTACCAATAGTTACAATTTCTTCTTTTAATTTGATTTTTAGCCTTACAAAAGGATTGATATCAGCCTCTGAAAACTTAACATCTGTATCTTTGAAATTTTTTAGTTGCCTAAGGTATGCAATTGCTTTATCTATATTTTCTTTAGAGCCTGAGATGGTTCCATTTAAACCCTCACACCCTACAAGAATAGTTCCAGAAATAGATAAATTTTTTAGATTAGTTCTAATCTCAATTTGCACTTTTTTAGGATTAAGAACCTCAGCAAATTTATATAAGGCAGCAACTTTAAACATGATTAATTAAAAAAATATCTAATGTTGAGCTTACAAAGATACCTAGGTGAGGTCGATAAAGCCGATCTTATCAAAGAAATAAAATAATGCATTTAACAATTATATATAAAAATGGCGCGCCTGAAGAGATTCGAACTCCTGACCCACGGATTAGAAATCCGTTGCTCTATCCAGCTGAGCTACAGGCGCATGGTCGGGGTAGTAAGATTCGAACTTACGACCACTCGCTCCCAAAGCGAGTGCGCTACCAGACTGCGCTATACCCCGAAGGTGCAAATATTAAAGTTAATAGATAAAATAAGCAATCATCATATGCATAAATATTTATTAATGACATAATATTTGTATGACAGCAATTATATTAGATGGTAAAAACTTAGCTCATATTTCTGAAGATAGTATTAAAAATGAAGTATCTGATCTAAAAAATAAAGGCATTAATCCAACACTAGCAACAATTCTTGTTGGCAGTGATCCCTCCTCTGAGACATATGTTCGAATGAAAAGAAATACTTGTAAAAGAGTCGGTATGGAGTCTATTGCTGTTGAGCTTCCTGAGTCGACTACTACTGAGGAGTTACTCAGCTCAATAAATAGTCTTAATAATAATGAAGGGGTTCATGGGATACTTCTTCAACACCCTGTCCCTTCTCAAATTGATGAAAGAAAATGCTTTGATGCGATAGATATTAATAAAGATGTTGATGGTGTTACATGCCTTGGTTTTGGAAATATGGCAATGGGTTTGCCTGCTTTTGGCTCATGCACTCCTGCAGGAATAATGAGACTGCTTGAGCACTATGAAATAGAAATTCAAGGAAAAAATGCTGTTGTTGTTGGAAGAAGTCCAATTCTTGGAAAACCAATGGCTATGATGCTACTAAATAAAAATGCAACAGTAACTATTTGTCACTCAAGAACTCAAAAAATAGAAGAAATTATTAAGCAAGCAGACATTTTGGTTGGGGCTGTTGGAATTCCTAAATTTATAAAATATGAGTGGATTAAAGATAATGCTGTTGTTATAGACGCTGGTTATCACCCAGAAAAATGTGGTGACATTGATTTGGAGAATATTGAATCTAAAGCGTCTGCATATACGCCAGTGCCAGGCGGTGTGGGCCCTATGACGATCAATACTCTAATATTACAAACTCTTCAGTCCGCACAAAAAATTAAGACTTAGAGTCCTCTTCAGTCTGAACAACTTCTTCTGATATTTCTTCAACCTCAGCCGATTCAATAACATCTTCAGAGACATCTTGTACTTCATTTACGTCGCCATCAACAACTTCATGTGAATCTTCCTCAGACTCTTTAGACTTCTTAAAAGGGAAAGGCTTATCATCTGTTTCAAACAGAAGAAACTTCAGAGTATCACTTACAAACAAAAATAATTGATTGTTAAAATCAGATAAAGACTCATTAACCTTGGAGGTGAATAAGTAAAATAAGAACTGAATAAAGGCAAGACCAATAGATACAGAAATAACAAAATTTAATACAAATGCATATAAAAACATAAAGACAAAACGAGTCCATTTTCCTAATTTAAAAACTTCTTCTTTAACTTCTTCTCTATTAATTTCCATAATTTAATTTCCTCTATGTTTAAATTCTACATCAACTTCGTTCGGATTATTAACAAGATCATCAATCAATGTCTTGGTTTTGACTGATTCATAAATAATATTATACAAAGAATCGACAAGTGGCATTTTAATACCAAGGTTCGATGATTCATTTTTAATAACTTCAAGTGTTCTGATGCCCTCTGCTACTTGACCTACTTTTTCTTTCGCACTTTCTAAATTTAAACCAGTTCCTAGATGATACCCAAGTTGGTAATTTCTTGAAAGGTTTGAAGTGCATGTTGCAACTAAGTCGCCCATACCTGCAAGACCTAGAAAGGTAATTGGGTTTGCTCCCTTCGCTACTGCAAACCTACTCATTTCTGCCATACTTCTAGTTAAAATTAATCCTAATGCATTTTCACCAACTTCCATGGAATCTGCCATGCCACATATAATGGCATAGATATTTTTCAATGCTCCTGCTAACTCTACACC
>Ga0206682_10004686_pt1 | contig 11030 bp, 6 predicted proteins | sample M240m12015metaG_FD_155444 | JGI IMG/M metagenome (GOLD analysis project Ga0206682, IMG submission 155444) | Ammonia-oxidizing marine archaeal communities from Monterey Bay, California, United States - M2 40m 12015 | ecosystem: Environmental > Aquatic > Marine > Intertidal zone | place: USA... | reverse complement strand
AAGGAAAAGGCATGGACATATAATTATATGGACCTTCTAGATGGATGGCTACACTGTTTTAGAAATCCAGATAAATATATATCTAAATCCTTACCTAAAGCTTTAATTTCAGAATCAGATTTTACTAATTATAGTCTTTATAAACCAGATACATCTGTAAAAAAGATATATGACTATATATACGTTTGTCCTAAAGATAAAACAGATGACTGTTATGGCTGGGTATCTGAAAACAAAAATTGGAAATTAGGTATAAAATGTATAAAAATATTAAGTGGTAAGTTAAAATTAAAAGGTTTAATTGTTGGGAGAAAAGGATGCCCTATGCCTAAAAACTGTGATCATTTATTAACAACTACCGATTTTTTATCTCAAAAAGAATTAATTAATAGCTACAGACAATCAAAATTTATTCTGCTACCTAATAAAACAGACGCATCTCCTAGAGTTCTAACGGAAGCATTATGTACTAATCTACCTGCATTAGTTAATTATCATATCATTGGTGGATGGAAATATATTAATGAAAAAAATGGGGTTCTATTTAAAAATCTCGATGATATTGAAAATGGAGCCAAACATATTCTGAAAAATATTGAAAGTTTAGAGCCAAGAAAGCAATACTTAAATAATTATGGAAAAGAAAAAAGTGGTAAAGTACTGAAATCATTTATAGAAAATAATTTTAGCAATAAAATATCCTTTAATAATGTAGACTATCTAACTTTATAACTTAATAATTATTCATATTGTATTCTTCGAGTTGTTCCTCGTAATCATTGCGCGAATCACGATACTGTTGATTATAGGTTTCCTTTTGGTCGTCTGTATAAGAACCCCAAATCTTACCTAGTTCCTTCATAACATCACACATCTGTAGGTCTGGTTGCTTATCCTTGACCTTTCCTCGGAACTCATCGCAGAAAATTAGAAACCCTGTTTTTGGCCTCTTAGGAGCATTAGGATCTTTGTGTTTCTTAAATTTAGTCTGGGGTCCTAGAAACATCTCAATCAGTTCATCTGATTTATCTACAGACCCTAGTTCGCGAGCTACTTTACGAATCAAATCTTTATGGGATTTGTACCACATCTGGTTGATATCAACAGTCATGTTATGGAAGGGAAGACTCATCTTATTATACTTATATATATTGCCTTTTCATTAAGTCAATTTTATTAATATATATTATTTATTACAAATACCCCTATAATTATACCAATTACTCAATAAAAATAAAATATAGTATATTTTTATATGAATCAGAGTAATCTTATAATACTAACTTTTATAGTTACTGGGCTATGGGATGTTGTTTTGAGAATAATGGCCGAAAACTATGAAAAACTACCGTCATATTTTAAAACACATAAATTCATTAGATACCTAATCCCTTATTTTAAAAAACATACACTTCTTGCAGCCGCATTAATAGCAGCATTCGTAGGCGCGACGACCCAATATATAATACTAAATCTAATTAGCTTTCCATCTAAAAAAAGTTCTATAACTGAAATTATGAAATTCTTACTAGTATCATTTATAATAAGTGGACTATATGGATTTATTATGAAATGGAGTAAATTATTTCCACACTTAGAAGAAACTTACTACAAACAACTTGGACATCTAAATGGTGCATATCATGATGGTGTTTCTGGATTAATCGTTCAAGTTACACTATTAATACTACTTAGGGTATTAGTTTAAATATTTTAGAACTAATATCGAGAAACAATCAATATAATTATCCCATATACATTGTGTATCTTTTAAAAAATCTTTTTGTTCTAGTAAATTCCAACCATTTTCTGTAAAAAGTTTTATTATTTCCAAATCAGATAAAACAAACTCTATTTTGGGTTTTATAAACCGACCAGAATAATAATATTTTATTTGTGTTTTGTTTATAAATTTTACAAAATTAGAACCACTTACTATAATATCGTTTTTAGATATAATTTTATTTAGTAATCTTTTGTTTAAAAATTTAATTATTATTGTTGTACCACTCTTACAAACTTGAGAAAGATTTTGAATAAGTTTATTATGATCCGAACAATAATGTATTGTATTTAACATAAGCACAACATCTATATTGCTTATATGTATATTCTGTTTATTAGTGTATTTAGTCCAATTATCATTAATATCTACTAGGCTAAATTCGTTCGTATTTTCCATCATAGAAATATCACAATCAAATCCATGGTATTTATTGCAACCTGAAATACGTTTGGTTTTATTAGAAGAGAACCCACATCCTATATCTAATATATCTTTTTTATAACATATCTTACAAATAAGTCTATTTAAATAGGTAATATTTCTATCTACAAATGAAAAATCATTCTGTTCGTAGTATTTTGGAATATCATCAAATACTAAAATATCATTAATCGTCCAGTCATGTTTAAAATAATTATCTATTTCTCCCACTATATATCTATTATTAGGCAATACTTTATCTAAACGTTCTTCTCCTACATACCATATTTTATTAATTTTATTATAATAACATCTATATATCCTATTGTTAGTTAATGATTTACCGTAATATATATTTTTAAATTTAATAGAATTATGATAGTAAAATGAATTATTCCTAAATAATAAATCTAATGTTATATGACTATCAGGCTTTAGTTTAATTATGTTATTTCCATCTAATAAAATCCATCCATCTGTCTCAAAAATAGAATAGGATAAATTTTTAATATTTATAAAATCATTATATAAATCTGTTTTGGAAATAGACCATACTATTTTAGGCCACCATAAACACTTTGAATTGTGTTTATTCTGATTAATATAATTTTTAAAGGAATCTGATTCTGTCTTTTCATAAATTGTATTATCTAGACTAAAATCGGTCGTTAATTCTTTTACATATTTGTGATGATTTCTGAGATAATTATTAATAGCAAAAGATTCTATTACGATATATACAGTAGTATTATTTATAATAAGTTGTTCGCATTTTACACTATCTAAATTAAATTCGTCCATTATTCCAAAATAATCAATACTTGGATAACACTTAGTCATATTTAGTTCTGTTTTTATACCATCTGCCTTTTCTGTTATATAAAAATTGTTACTTAATCCTGCTATATTTTTTAGTGTACTATTACAAGCATTTGAGTTTATTATATGTTTTGTTGCATTAGGGTATATATGAATTATATTTTTCAGTGTTTTTGAGTAGTCGTATTCTAAGATTTTTCCCTTTCTTTTACATACCCTTTTTAATAGTTTTAATGTATTCTCCCATTTACTAATCACTTTATTATAGTCAGTTCTTTTTACATATTCATATACTTGTATAAATCTATTTAACCCACACAAATAGATATAATGTATTACTTGATAACCATAATAATCCGTTCTGTTATCCAGTACATAAATTGGTGTTATATTGAAATCTAGTTTGCTATAAAAAAACATAAATAATTCTTGTAAATAGTTAAGATTTGATTTACTATTATTTTTAATTAGATATTTGATTATTTCAATGTAATTTGTATTAGTCATATATTTACAACAACTATCATAGATTTCCGTCGCAATATGTTTATTGATTCCGTAATTGGTAATAGAATATTTATACAAGTTTATCATACTACTAAAATCGTTATTTGATTTATAAATATTAAATAGTAATTTTATTATTGATCTTTCCTTAGCTACAGTAAATCTAATTAGAGTTATATCTATATCACAATAAAACTTTTTTATACATTTTCCCAAAATCTCAACCGGAATCAAAGGTAAACAGGGATTTATAAATGCAGTGGTTCCCATAATTTCATAAAATTTACACAATTTTTTATAGATATTTTTACTTCTACTATTATTTAACCATGAGCATATTATATGACAACAGTATCTCTGCTTAGGCGCGGGATCAGTATATGACGGTGGACCAAAAAGTGGCGAGAATATTTTGACTAATTTTTCATTGTTAAAAATATATTCAAAAATACGAAGGTCTTTGTTGAAAATAGAACAACTAAAAATGTTAAACGTATTTTGTTCATTTCCATAAATAAAATAATTATTTACGTCTGTTTTATCAAGTAAATAAAGAAACGTATTAAAGTCTCCATATCTAGCACAATCTAACAATGGCGAAAATCCATAATAATCAATCTGATTATAGTAGTATTTTGGTTTATTATGTTTTAAAAATGTTAGTATTCCTTTCCAACTAACAAATTTATTTAAAATAAAATTATCATATTTATAGCCATACAATTCAGAATGTTTCAAAAAAACTTCCATAATCTTTAAAACAAAAATTCGTCTTTTATCTGGTAAAGGATTTGTATCTACAAATTCTGTTAGAAACCCTCCTATTTTTTCTAATTCTGTCTTATTATTTTTACTTCTTATTAAAGTAGTTATATAAAATAGGTTTTGGTCTTGCCAGGCTATCATAAAATTTAACATATGTTATATGTTTAAAGGTAGTATTTCCTAAATATTATTATATTTATCAATAATACTTTTAATATCTAGGTCTTTATAACTAGAAACTTCGGTAATAACATCACCTGATAGAGTTTCATATACATAACTATAATAAGTTAACAATGTGTCGAGAACATCTTCTGGGACATCTAACCCCTTCGAAACATACGCACGAATAATATCTTTATCTAGATTTTCAGGAGATAGACCATCTGCAATTCTCGATTCATACGACCCCTTTTTCCAGTATCGTGTAGATTCGATTGTATGGATTTCATCAATAAGCATAATAGTGCCATCAGCTGCTTTACCAAACTCATACTTAGTATCACACATAATTAGACCCTTCTTATCACATTCATACTGTCCGGAAACATACAACTTATAACACTTATCATAAATATAATCTAATTCATCCTTTGTTAGAAGTTTATGTTCTAGGATATAGTCATAGTCAATCGGCAAATCATTCTCACATTTTGTAGTAGGAGTTAGAATAAATTTATCTAGCATTTGATACTGTTTAAGGTTCTCTGGTAGCTTATTACCACAGAATAGTCTTTCTCCAGCAGAATATTTTTTCCACATAGAACCAGTAATATAGCCACGAACAATAAATTCAATAGGAATTAGGGTACACTTTTTAGCTAGAATATAATTACTTTCCTGTTCGATAACATGATTATCAACAATATCCTTAGTTTTTGTAAACCAGTAATTAGTTAGATTAGAGAGAAGATGTCCCTTCCCCTCAAGATCACACACGACCTTATTACAAGAACTCAATCTATCAGTATGCATAATAAGTAGACGATTTTTATTAACATTATAAATATCCTTCACCTTACCGGTTTTAAATACCGCTGGAAGAAGACCAGAAAGAGCTTCAAGCAACACATGTTTCTCATTCTGTTTAATTTTAGTCTTAAGAGAGTCTAGTGTATCATCCTTAGAAATTAGGATTTCTTTTTCCGCCAAAACTTCACCAACATCAAGTGTATTTGTAACAGTATGGACCATAATCCCGGTCTTATCGACTGTTCCATTTCTGGAGGCATTCCACGCATCTTCAATCGCGTTGTTTCCAGGGAAAGTATTAATTAGTGCTGGGTGAAGATTAATAAGGATTTTATCATTCATATGGTTTACAAATGCTGGCGACAAAATATGGTCCCACCCTGCAAGTACAATTACATCAGGGTTTACAATATTTACAAATGCTAGAAGTGTTTTGTCATATTCTTCTCTGGTTTCACTGGATTTATCCCATGAACGGTAGTATACAGGTAGTTTCTTTTTGATTGAATCCGAAAGACCCAGACAATCTTTATTTGAAACAACCCCTACAATTTTACAATCGCTCAACTCCTTAGAATTTATTTTTTCGTGTACAAAACCAAGGTTGCTACCTTTACCAGAGACAAAAAATAGAATACTCTTCATTATAAAACTAATGAGGTAATTATTTAAATAAAAATAAAATTAAAGTAAAAAAATATAATTTGATTTAATAAATAAAAATGCGATTTAATCAACCTCTTCGACAGTAGCACCTGAAGCTGGAGCCGGTCCTCCTGGCATACCAGGCATATTGAACTGATCTCCGCCAGGCATACCAGTAGGGGCACCTCCAGGCATATTAGCACTAGCTTCTTCGTATAGTTTAGTCATGATTGGTTTACACTTTTCCTGCATCTCGGCAAGTTTGCTATCATAAGAGGCCGCATCTTCTGTTTGATGTGTTTCAAGCCATTTTTCGTTGTTAGCAAGTTCTGTATTAAGAAGAGACAGTTCTTCTTCACTAAACTTTTCCTTTAGTTTTTCATTACTAACACTATCCTTCAACGAATAGATATAGGTCTCATATGTATTCTTGGATTCAACCCTTTTACGGTTCTGTTCATCTTCATCCTTGAACTTTTCAGCATCCTGTACCATCGCCTCAATTTCTTCCTTACTCAAGCGACCCTTGTCATTTGTAATAGTAATCTTCTCCTTTTTACCAGTAGATTTATCTTCAGCAGAAACACTTAGAATACCGTTCGCATCAACATCAAATGAAACCTGAATCTGTGGGACACCCCGTGGTGCTGGTGGAAGACCTGTAAGTTCAAATTTACCAAGTAGATTGTTATCCTTAGTCATACTGCGTTCACCCTCAAAAACCTGGATTAGAACACCCGGCTGATTATCTGCGTAGGTAGAAAAGGTTTGTGTTTGTTTAGTAGGAATAGTGGTATTCCTAGAAATCAAATTAGTCATAACACCACCAGCAGTTTCAATACCAAGAGACAAAGGAGCAACATCAAGAAGTAGAAGGTCGTTCACTTCACCAGTCTCATCACTATTTGTTAGAATAGATGCCTGGATAGCAGCCCCATGTGCAACCGCCTCATCCGGGTTAATTGATTTACACAATTCTTTACCATTAAACATATCACTCAATAGTTTCTGAATCTTGGGAATCCGTGTAGAACCACCAACCAAAACAATTTCAGTAACATCACCCTTATCCATTTTAGCATCCCTCAAAACCTTTTCAACCGGATTGAGACAATTCTTAAATAGATCCTCACAGAGAGATTCAAATTTTGCCCTGGAAAGAGAACTATAAAGGTCAATACCTTCAAATAGAGCATCAATTTCGATAGAAGCATTAGAACTAGATGAAAGTGTCCTCTTTGCCCGTTCACAGGCTGTTCGTAGACGACGAACCGCCTTCTTACTAGTTGTGATATCTTTCTTGTTCTTACGCTTGAATTCTTCAATAAAATGGTTCACAAGGCGACTATCAAAATCTTCACCTCCAAGATGTGTATCACCAGCAGTTGCTTTCACTTCAAAAATACCATCATCAATAGATAGAAGTGAAACATCAAATGTACCACCACCTAGGTCAAAAATTAGAACATTCTTTTCCTTACTGGATTTGTTGTCCATACCATAGGCGATTGCAGCAGCAGTAGGTTCGTTAATAATACGGATAATATTCAATCCAGCAATAGCACCCGCATCCTTTGTTGCCTGACGCTGAGAATCATTAAAATATGCAGGGACAGTCACCACCGCATCTGTTACTTCATACCCAAGGTAACTACTCGCAACCTCTTTCATTTTAGTAAGAATCATAGAAGAAATTTCTTCTGGGTGGTAAGTTTTTTGTTCATTTTTATATTCAACCTCAATAACTGGTTTATCATTATCATCGCCCTTAACTGTAAACGGCCAGTGTTTAATGTCTTGTTGAACTTTAGAATCATTAATTTTTCGACCAATTAGACGTTTTGCATCAAACACGGTATTTGTAGAATTAATAGCAGACTGGTTTTTAGCGGCTTCGCCAATAAGTCGTTCTGTATCAGTAAACGCAACATATGAAGGGGTAGTCCTGTTCCCCTGATCATTGGCAATAATCTCAATTTTTCCATTTTGCCACACACCAACAGCACTGTATGTAGTACCCAAGTCAATACCAATAGCTAGTTTTTTAGATTCTGTCATCTTAGATATTATAATAGTTATTTTTTTAAATAAATTTATAAAAAATAACTTACTACATAAAAAAATAATATAAAAATAATTATAGGTTTAAACACCTTGACTTCTTATTGTAATTTTTGTGCATAGGTGCGCCAAAATAATTTAATGGGAAACGTCCAGCTCCCTTTTTAGTTTTTTTAGGTTTGATACATGTAACATAACGATTCTTTTTAGAATCTAAACGCGAAAAACATTTTAATTTTTTAGCCTTTTTTGTTTTCTTGGCAGAACTTCTTTTACGTAGTGGGTCGTTTTTACCAAACTCTTTACGAGCCTTTCTGTAAGCCTTTCCTGATTTTTTAAGTTCTTTAATAACTCGTTGTTTCTGTTTCGTTAATTTATTAACACTACTCTTTTTTGCCGCCATATAATTATATACAATATTTTAATTTAATTTATCTCGACAACTGGAATATCAGAGTTATTATCCGCATCAAGATTAGAGATGTCATAATCTAGACCAAGGTTCATATCACAAAAGTCTTCATCATCACCCCAAGATTCAATGTTCTGAACTTCTTCAGGTGTGTTATTAACATTCACTAACTTAGATTCATCCATTAGAATATTAATTGAACCAGTACCACATGGAGCAATCTGTCCAAGCATAATATTGGATGACACACCAGATAGTGTATCTTTTTCACCAAATACAGATGCCTTAAACAACTGGTCGGTAGTTTCTTCAAATGATGCCTTTGCAAGAGGACCGATGTTATCGCGGTTAATACCAAATCTATCAATAGACATCATATTACCATTTTTGGTCATCATATCACACAGAAGATTTAGATGCCTATAGTTTACATAAGAACCACTACCCTCAATGACTTCTTTAATTTCCATCATGATAATATTTCTGGCTGCTTCAATTCCAAAGATACTAAACATTTCATAAACATCATTAGTAATAGTCCTTTCCAAATCGATATTATTATGTTGTAGAACCTCAATCAAATTTGTACCGTTTGTATCAAGAATCCATTCTTCTTTATTAACATACGAATTCTCGGTTTTGACCTTTTTATTTTTCTTAAACATAGAGATGTTTTTGATACGTTTTACACCTTTAATTACAACCTTTTCAAGTAGATTGTTAACTGTATTTTTAATATAATTAATATCATTAATTTTGATAGAATCTCCCTTCTTCTTTTTCAACACACGGATACGGAAGATTAGTTTATTACTGTTATCATCTGAGTAAACACAGCTAATATCTTCAGCAAACAAACTAGTTAGTCTATAATATAGAAGTTCCATTGTAATATCTTTATTGAGCATTTGATCTTTATTTAGTTCCAGACGAATAATCCAGTTAGATGATTTTGTGTTATCACAGAGTTCATCATCGATTTCACCAAACATTTTATATATCTGAAGTAGTTCCCTATCTTCTTCAATAAGAGTTTCATTATCATCTGGATCATAATAGACATTGACCGAATTTAGAATATCTACGAGTTTTGTAAGTTCCATTTCATTAAGAATACTCTGAGATTTGAATTTATCGTATGAAATATCATCTTTAAGGTAAACCGTTAGAGAAGGTGATTTCAAATTCTTAGAAAGATGAAGAAGTTCCTTTAGACGTGGAACACCACGAGTAACATTCGACTTGGATGAAATACCAGCAAAATGGAAGGTATTCAGTGTCATCTGGGTTGCAGGTTCACCAATAGACTGTGCCGCAATAGGACCAACCATTTCATTTGCCTCAATCTTACTATTTGTATACAGTTGTTTAATATTGTCGATAATATAATTAAATGCTATTTTGTTAATCCTATGATATTTAAGTAGATACTTAGGTGAAAGATAATTCCTAAGAAGAATATTGAACAACAAGTTATTAGAGATAATATTATTAATCGGTAGAACTTCTGTTAGTTCTTCAATCCTTTTAATAACATATAGCGGATTTAGATCAGAAAGATGTGTTCCCTTAATTTTAAAGGTTTGTTTAGCATTATTAATAATTCTAAATAGATTGATTGGTAGACTAATAGAAGTATTTTCATTGTTCTTAAAAACAACATCATTTACGAAATCATAGTCGCTTTTAATATGTTCGAAATATTCATCTAGTTTTTCTTTATAGTCATAAACATTTTTTAGAGCCTTAACAACAGTTGACTTGAGGAATGTACCAAAGTTATCATCCTCAAATTTATGGATTTCTTCGATTTTATCAAATGATTTTCCCATATAATCCAGATGTTGTGTCTCTATACTGATATAACTAAATCCATCATCACCATATACAAACTGAATAATCTCTCCTGCTGCATTTCTAACAGACAAGTCATAGAATATCTTATTATCTTCCATAGCTTTCATCAACTTACGCTGAATATATCCTGTCTCACTAGTTTTAACAGCCGTATCAATCAAACCTTCACGACCACCCTGTGCGTGATGATAGAATTGAGCTGGTGTAAGACCTTTGATGAAGGGACGTTCAACAAACCCACCACTTTCTGGACTTTTATCGAATTTACAGAAGTGTGGTAGAGTTCTATAATTGTAGCCATTAGGAATACGTTTACCATCAACATTTTGCTGTCCAACACACGCAATCATCTGTGCAATATTAATAGATTTACCCTTAGAACCAGCAGAAACCATATTCGTCATCCTGTTCTCCTTACTCAAACTGTTAAGAGCAATCTTACCTGCCTCAGCAATAGCTTTGTTTAGAATATTGTTTACACCCTTTTCGAAGTTATCAAGAACAGAAGTTCCATTGTTATTTTCAATAGACTGCTGATGAGTGTTTTGAATCAACTTAGCTACTTCCTTCTTCTTACTAATAATCTTTTTCTCAATCTTAGCATTAATATCTCTATTAGATATGAGATCACTGATACCAACACTAAATCCAGACTGAACCAAATATCTTGTAACAATATTTTCGGTGTCATCCAGGAATTGTTTTGCCCTTAGATGTCCGTAATCATTATGAATTACATGAATAATACCTCTAGTTCCAGAACTCAATACCTTTTTATCAATTCTA
>Ga0206682_10004683_pt1 | contig 11039 bp, 8 predicted proteins | sample M240m12015metaG_FD_155444 | JGI IMG/M metagenome (GOLD analysis project Ga0206682, IMG submission 155444) | Ammonia-oxidizing marine archaeal communities from Monterey Bay, California, United States - M2 40m 12015 | ecosystem: Environmental > Aquatic > Marine > Intertidal zone | place: USA... | reverse complement strand
AAAACAGCCAAATCAGAAGGTGAGAATGCAAAAGTTAGTATTAGATCTCAAAGAAAAGATGCTAACGATATGATCAAAAGCTTGAAAGAAGAAGGTCTTAGTGAAGATGAAGTCAAAGATTCTGAAGAATTTATCCAAAAATTAACAGATACTTTTACAAAAAAAGTTGACGATTTAGTAGCTGTCAAAGAAGTAGACATCATGAAAGTCTAAAATCTTATTGTACTTTTATCATTGATAATTAGGATTTTATCAAAAATATCTAGAGTTTTACAGGAATTAATTTGCAAATTATAAATATTTAAATCAATTATTATGAAAAAGTTTTGGATTTTACCTGTTACCGCATTGATGATATCGTGTGGTGCTGCAACAGAAGAAGCTCCTGCTGCTGAACCAGTTGAAGAAGCTGCTCCAGTTGAAGAAGTTGCTCCAGTTGAAGAAGTTGCTCCAGTTGCTGATTCTACAATGGAAGAAGCTGCTGCTGATTCTACAATGGAAGAAGCTCCTGCAGAGGAAGAGCACGATGGTCACGATCATTAAAAATTCTTTTAGAATTATTTAAAGCCCTTTTTAGGGCTTTTTTTATGCCCATACTTTCGACCCTTCAGAACAATTCTGACAAATTTCAATCTCTTTTCTATCCGAAAATATTTGTTTTCTAAAATCATTGTACTTTTTGCTTAGCCAAACTTTTTCAAAATTTTCCTTTTCCAAATCCCCTAGGGTATTTACTGCGTCTTTATCAAAACAACAAGGTACAATTCCACCTTTAGAAGTTACAACAGCACTGCTCCACATTCGCCAGCAATGATTAGAAAATTTATTTTTAAGAATGTAATTTCCATCCTTTGTTTTCCTATATCTAGAATATTTTTCATTATCTGGAATCAATTCATTTCCGTTTTCAAAATTGTAGAACTGAGCAGTTTTTAATCGAAGTTCGTCTGCTCCGAGATCTGCTGCCAATGTTTTCATCTCCTCAATTAAATGCTCGTTAGTTTTAACCACTAAAAATTGAAAGATTACATGAGGGTATTCACTATTTAATTCCTTTTTCCATTTTATAATGTTTTTTGTCCCCTCGATTACTCTTTCATATTTCCCTTTTTTACGATATATTTCATAGGTCTCTTGGCTATTTCCATCAATAGATATGATTAATCTTTTTAGGCCAGATTCAATTGTTTTTACACAATTTTCATCATTTAGAAAATGACCATTTGTAGAAGTAGAACAAAATATTTTTTTTGAATTAGCGTATTGTACAAAATCAAAAAAGTTTTTGTTTATGTAAGGCTCTCCTTGGAAATAGTAATTTATATATGTTAGTCTTCCTTTTAGCTCATCAATTATTTTTTTATTTAAAGCAATGGAAAGATTTCCTGTTTTTCTTGTGAATTGTTTTAGCCCACTTGGACATTCTGGACAACCTAAATTACAAGAAGTGGTTGGTTCTATACTTAATGCAAATGGAAGTCCTGAAATGAAAGATTTTTTAAAAAACCTTGAAATTAAGTTTAGATTTATGCTTTTTTTTTTTTTTTAAATTAGTAAATTCCTTTATTCTATTAGTCTTTAACTTCTCTATTAATTGATAACTTAGCGTATGATTATTGTAATTTAGTTTAAAATGTGGAAGAATATTTCTAAAATTATTCTTAATAATAGAATTTTAATTGTTTTTCTGATTTTAGTTCTAACTATCTTTTTTGGTTTTTTTGCTACTAAAATTAAGTTACAGTACCAGCTAAATAGACTTCTTCCGGACAACGATTCTACTTTTATTGCTTACCAGAACTTTAAATCTAATTTTGGTCAAGATGGGTTGATGTTGGTCATTGCAACAACAGAACCTGATTTTTACTCTAAAAAAAAATTCAATGCTTGGTTAGAAATGGCCGATAGCATTGGAAATGTTAAAGTTTTAGTAAAAGAAAAAGATACCAGCTACTACAAAAATGCAATAGACTCTATTTTCTCTGAGGGTCATCTTTACAATATTATTAAAAACAAGAAGGAAGGTAAATTTAATCTAGTTCAGATAATTGACAATTACCCTTTAGGTCAAGAAAAGATTGATAGTATTTCCAACGTTATAAGCAACCTTAGTTTCTATGAAAATATTGTTTATAAAAACTCTAGTGATCTCCACTTAATGATGTTGTTCTTAAATAAAGAGGTTTTTAATTCTAAATCTCGTGGTTCTCTAATTAGTGAAATCAATGAAATTGCAATGTCCTATGATCATTTATTTGAAAACTGGAGATTTTCTGGTCTTCCATACATACGGTCTTATGTTATGACAATAATTAAATCAGAGTTAAAAATATTTGTCTTATTAGCTTTATTAGTCACCTCGTTATTACTTTTTGTCTTTTTTAAGTCCTTCAAAGTAGTTGTTATTTCTATGATTGTTGTCTTAGTAGGTGTTGTCTGGTCTATGGGAGTTATAGGGGTATTTGGCTATGAGTTGACATCTCTTATGGCTTTGATTCCACCATTAATAATTGTAATTGGCATCCCTAATTGTATTTATTTAATTAATAAATACCAACAAGAGTTCAAAAATCATGGTGATAAACTCTCTGCTTTAGATAAAATCATTCAGAAAGTAGGAAATGCTACCTTTTTAACCAATGCAACAACTGCTTTAGGTTTTGGAACATTTGTCTTTACAAACTCTTCAATAATGATTGAATTTGGATTGGTTTCATTTATAAATATTATCTGCATGTTTATAATAAGCATATGTCTTGTTCCAATTATATATAGTTTTTTACCTCCTCCTAAAGAAAAACACACCAAACATTTGGATAGGAAATGGATTTTTAGTTTTGTAAATACATTAGTCATTTTTTCAAAAAACTACAGAAAGCAAGTATACATATCTACAATTATATTATTATTTTTTGGAGCTTACGGAGTAAGTTTAATGCATGTTACGGGCAATTTCACAGATGATTTTCCAAAAAAAGGACAAATAGTAAAAGATTTGAAGTTCTTCGAGAAAGAACTTAACGGAGTTCTGCCTTTTGAAATAGTGCTTACCTACAGTGATACTATTTATAAAAGTTTTTCAAATATTGCTAAAATTCAAAAACTACAGGAGTCCTTAAAATCCGAAAAATATCTTTCTAAGTCTTTATCTATAGTGGATGCTATGAAGTTTATTTCTCAGTCTTATTCCAATGGAAAGAAATCTAAATACGATCTAAATTTTAGTAAATCAAAAGACCAAAAATATTTTTCTCGAATTATAAAATCAAAGTATTTTAAAAATAGTTTTATTAATCCCAAAACCGATAACAGTAATGGGTTTGTTGGAAGTTTTCTAGACTCTACCCATTTAACAACAAGAATTACTTTACAAATTGCAGATATTGGTACTGCAGCAATGGATAGCTTGATCGAAAGAATAAATTACAGAATTGATAGCATAATAAACCCAGAACAATTGCTTTACCATAAAGCTGTTAAAGAAGGTACAGTAGATAATTTTTATTCCTCCAATCAAATTGTAAGATACAGGGTAAAACAAATTTTGACTAATGGAGATTTGGCTTTAAATAATGAATTTCCCAAAAGAAATTCTGCAATTGAAAAACTATATGGAAAACAACAATTTAGTGACGCTGTTAAACAATCAGTAGGGTCCTTAAAAGTAAAGTCTGACATTACTGGTTCTGGTGTTTTATTTACCAAAGGAACTACATATATGGTTAAGAATTTAATGATTAGTTTAATTCTTGCAATTATGGTAATTGCAATAATCATGGCCCTACTTTTCAAATCTCTTAAAATGGTCTTGGTATCATTACTCCCAAATTTATTGCCTTTAATTTTTACTTCTGCCTTAATGGGTTATTTTGGCATTAGTATTAAGCCCTCTACAATTTTAGTTTTTAGTATTGCTTTTGGAATTTCTATAGATGATACTATTCACTTTTTGGCAAAATATCGTCAGGAGTTGAAATCAAAAACTATTTCTGATGCTGTTGAAATTTCAATAAAAGAAACAGGTGTTAGTATGATTTATACTTCAATAATTTTATTTTTTGGTTTTTCAATTTTCACTGCTTCTGAATTTGGAGGTACTCAAGCTTTGGGTGTTTTAGTTTCCTTAACCTTATTTGTTGCTATGCTTACCAATTTAATTTTATTGCCTTCTTTGCTCTTATCTTTAGAGAAAATAGTTTTAAGTAAAAACTTTAAAAATTCGGAGGATTATTTTTACGATGATTCCGATATAGAATTAGATAAATTATAACCAATGAAAGGAATTATTTTAGCAGGTGGTTCAGGAACAAGACTTCACCCACTTACATTAGCAGTTAGCAAACAATTAATGCCTGTTTACAACAAGCCTATGATTTATTACCCTCTTTCCACATTAATGCATGCTGGAATTAGAGAAATACTATTTATTACGACCCCAAATGATCAACCGCTATTTAAACATCTTTTAGGGGATGGTTCTAAATTAGGTTGCAGATTTGAATATCAAATTCAACACGAACCCAACGGTTTAGCCCAAGCATTTGTAATTGGCAAACAGTTTATTGGAAACGATAATGTTGCTCTTATTCTTGGAGATAATATATTTTTTGGCGGTGGTATGGGAGAAAAATTAGAAAGTTCTAATGATCCTGATGGTGGATTAATATTTGCTTACAGAGTTCATGATCCAGAAAGGTATGGAGTAGTAGAATTTGACAATCAAGGAAAAGCAATTTCTATTCAGGAAAAGCCAGAAAATCCAAAATCTAATTATGCAGTACCAGGCCTGTATTTTTACGATAATGAGGTTATTAAAATTGCTGAAAACTTAAAACCTAGTGCTAGAGGAGAATATGAAATTACAGACGTAAATCAGGAGTATCTAAAATCAGGAAAACTACAAGTTAAAACTCTTCCAAGAGGAATTGCTTGGTTGGATACAGGAACTTTTACTTCCCTTATACAGGCTTCCAATTTTGTTCAAACTATTGAAGAAAGACAGGGTTCTGGAGTGGGTTGTATTGAAGCAGTCGCATATTCGAATGGCTTCATTAACGACGCAAAGCTAAAAGAACTTGCTATTCCTCTTTTAAAAAGTGGTTATGGAAATTATTTGATGAGTTTAATCGATTGATAAATTATTATGCTAATTGAGTACAAAGAAATTATTGACAAAGAGTTAAGATTATTTAGCGATAAATTACCATCACTTTCAATTTATGACCCTATAAAGTACATTATTAGTAATGGCGGAAAACGGTTTAGATCTTCCCTTACTTTAATGGCTGCAGATTTATTCTCCAATCAGCCCCTTTTAGCTATTAATGAAGCAATTGCAATTGAGCTTTTTCATAATTTCACTCTGATTCATGACGATATTATGGACCAAGCACCAATTAGGAGAAACTTGCCTGCTGTACATAAAAAGTGGAATGAAAATATCGCAATTCTCTCTGGAGACTTGTTGTATGCAATTGTAAACCAGCTTTTATCAGACTCTTCCTCTCAATCCCCAACTTTGCATCAAATTTTCCAACAAACTGCTGTAAAAGTATGTGAGGGGCAGTCCTTAGATATGGAATTTGAGAATCTAGAAATAATTTCAATTAGCGAATATATAAACATGATTCAGCTTAAAACCGCAGTTTTGGTTGCATGTTCTTTAAAAATGGGAGCATTAATAGGAGGGGCTTCCAAAAAAGATGCACAATTGCTTTACGATTTTGGATTTAATCTCGGTACTTCTTTTCAAATTGATGATGATATATTAGACGTATTTCCAAACGAAGATAATTTTGGGAAACAAGTTGGTGGGGATATTATTGAAAAAAAGAAAACAATTTTATTCATAGACTTTTTAAGTAAAGCATCCGAAGAAGATCAAATTATGGTTAACGATATTATTGACGACAAACAACTTAGTAAGGATCAAAAAGTATCAAAAGTAAAAGATTTTTACCTCAAATATGATGTTTTGAAAGTAGCTCAAGAATCAAAAAATGATTTTTATAATAGGTCTATGATTTCTCTACGAAACTTATCTTTAACGGAAGAAAAAAAGAAAATTGTAGAAAATTTTTCAGTTCATTTAATGAATAGAAAGTTTTAAGAATAAATTTCTGAAAGAGCATCCTCTATTTTCTCATATTTTAATTTCAGCTCTATTTCTTTTAATTTTTTATTAGAAACTTTAACCCCTTTCAATATGGTATCTGACATCTCTCCATATAGAAATTTAAGTACAAAACTTGGCACATTGGGAAGCCATATTTTTTTATTAAAAACTACACCAATTTTTTTAGTCAATTCTGAATTAGTTATGTAGTCACTAGAAACTGCATTAAAAGTTCCAGAAATTTTATCATTTTTAATAGAATTGAAGAATATACTAACAGCATCTTCTATATGGATCCACGGCATATATTGTTGCCCATCCCCTAATGGTGATCCTATTCCATTTTTAACCATTTTAGCTATCCTAGGTAAAGCACCGTGGTTTTTGTCCAAGATTACGCCTAATCTTAGTTTTACAACTCTAGACATTGTTTCAAATTTGTTTACTGAACTTTCCCATTGCTTGCAGCAGTTTCCCATGAAATCTTCAAATGGCTCGTCTTCTTCATCGAAAACTTTTTCACTTTTTTGCGCACCATATATTCCAACCGCAGAAGCAGCAATAAATGCAGATATTGGTAGGTTTAGTTCGGTTATTTTTGAATGCATAAGGCGTGTAGTGAGAACTCTACTTTTAACGATATGTTCTTTTCTTTTTTGTGTCCATGCTTTTTCCGCAATTCCAGCACCTGCAAGGTGTACAATATGTGTAACTCCAATAAAACAGTTTTCATCAATTTCGTTCTTTTCCCAGTTCCACAGATAATTTTTTACATCATTTTTTGAACTTTTATTTCTATTAAGATGAACCACTTCAATATTATTTAGTAATAATTTTTTTGTGAGTGCAGAACCAAGTAACCCAGAACCTCCGGTTATTAAAATTTTCATACTACGAAATTACATTTAAGAATTTACATCGAAGGCATTGTTTACTATCAAATCTTAAAAATTTAAAAGAATAATGGTAATTTTTTTTTAAGTATAATTTTTATTTAAAAAGTCCTGAAAGAATCTTCTTTCCAACTGTTATAACAATTAATTATTTTGCATATTTGTTAGTATAATGGCATTAGATAGATTTTCTTTTTTAAACAGTATAGACATAGACTATATTGATGAGTTGCATCAAAGATATTTAGTGGACAAAAGATTAGTTGAGCCAAGTTGGAGGAGTTTTTTTGATGGCTACGAGTTTTCTAAATTTAATTACCAAGAAGTCGATGAAATACCAACCAATGTTTTAAAAGAGTTTAGGGTTATTAATTTAATCAATGCCTACCGTTCGAGAGGTCATCTTTTCACCAAAACAAATCCAGTTAGAGAGAGAAGAAAATACCATCCTACTTTAGAAATAAAAAACTTCGGTTTAGATCAAGAAGATTTATTGACTGTCTTTCAGGCTAGTGAACAAGTTGGCTTAGAGCCTTGTTCATTGAATGACATAATTATTCATTTAGAAGCTACTTATTGCGAATCAATTGGAATCGAGTACCAATATATCAGACATCCAGAAAGAGTAGAATGGATAAGAAAAAATATAGAACTTAAAAATAGACCACAGTTTTCTAAAGATCAAAAAAAACATATTTTACATAAATTAAATCAAGCTACTGTATTTGAGCAATTTCTTCAAAAAAAGTTTGTTGGCCAAAAAAGATTTTCAATTGAAGGCGCAGAGTCTTTAATTCCCGCCTTGGATGTTTTAATTGAAAATGGTTCCAACTTAGGTTTGAAAGAATTTGTTGTAGGAATGGCTCATAGAGGGAGATTAAATGTTTTGGCAAATATTTTTAATAAAACTTATGACAAGATATTTAGTGAATTTGAGGGGAAAGAATACGATGAAGAAGTTCTTTTTGATGGAGATGTTAAGTATCATCTAGGTATAACTTCTGAAGTGATGACAGATAGTGGTAATAATGTGAAAATAACTTTGTCACCAAATCCATCTCATTTAGAAGCAGTCGACCCAGTAGTCGAAGGGATTGCAAGGTCTAAAATTGACCACGAATTAGGCGGAGACGAGAAGAAAATTTTACCGATTTTAATTCATGGTGATGCAGCAATAGCTGGTCAAGGCGTTGTATATGAAGTGGTTCAGATGGCACAACTCAAGGGTTATAGAACCGGAGGAAGTCTACATATAGTAATCAATAATCAAGTTGGATTTACTACCAACTATTTAGATGCAAGGTCAAGTACCTACTGTACAGACATTGCAAAATCTACCCTATGCCCAGTCTTTCATGTTAATGGTGACGATATTGAAGCAGTGGTTCAAACTCTCGACATTGCGCTAAGGTATAGACAAGAATATTCAAGAGATGTTTTCGTTGACTTATTGTGCTACAGAAAATATGGCCATAATGAGGGCGATGAACCAAAATTTACCCAACCTAAACTTTACAAAATAATTGCAAATCATCCCAACCCAAGAGAAATTTATCTAAAAAAATTAGTGGATGAAAATGTGGTGAATATTGAAGAAGGTAATCAAATGGAAAAAGAATTTGACGACATGCTTCAAGAACGTTTAGACGATGCTAAACAAATTGAAAAAGCCAAAATCACCAATTTCCTTGAAGAAGTTTGGAGTGATTTTAGAAAGTCAAAAAGAAATGATTTTGAAAACTCACCACCTACTGGCGTGGAAAAAAGTAAGTTGCTTTTACTTGCCAAAAAAATGAATTCCTTACCAGAAGGAAAAAAATATTTTAGAAAAATTGTGAAACTTTTTGATGATCGATTAAAAATGATTGAATCTGATAAACTTGATTGGGCAATGGGTGAGCTTTTAGCATACGCTACACTTCTTGATGAAGGCAAATCCATTCGAATATCTGGTCAAGATGTTGAAAGAGGTACGTTTTCTCACAGACATGCTATTGTAAAAACAGAAGACGATGAAGAAGAGATAGTTCCTTTAAACCTTCTTAATGATCACCAAGGAAAATTTGAAATATACAATTCCCTGCTTTCCGAATATGCTGTTTTAGGATTTGACTATGGTTATGCTTTTAATACACCTAACGGATTAACTATTTGGGAGGCTCAGTTTGGAGATTTCTTTAACGGTGCTCAGATTATAATTGATCAGTTTTTAAGTGCTGCGGAGGACAAGTGGGGAACGCCTAACGGTTTAGTAATGCTTTTGCCACACGGATATGAAGGTATGGGCTCTGAGCATTCTTCGGCTAGAATAGAACGTTTTTTACAGCTATGTGCTGAAGAGAATTTTCAAGTTGCCAATTGTACCAACCCTGCAAATTACTTCCATCTTTTAAGAAGACAAATTGCTAGAACTTTTAGAAAGCCATTGGTAGTATTTACTCCGAAAAAACTATTAAGATACAATAGAGCAGTTTCTTCAATTCAGGAAATGTCTTCAGGTTCTTTTCAAGAAGTTATTGATGATTCTCTTGCAACTCCCTCAAAAATCAATCAGGTAGTTTTATGCTCTGGTAAATTTTATTATGATTTAGTTGAGCATTACGAAACTCTAAGTAAAGCAAACATTGCATTTGTTAGATTAGAACAGCTCTATCCTTTTCCAGAAACTCAACTAAAATCTATTTTTAGTAAATATGGAAAGGATTGTAAGTATGTATGGGCTCAGGAAGAACCATTAAATATGGGTCCATGGTCTTATATTCTCAGAAAATGGGAATATTCAAAAATAGTGTGTTTTTCAAGAGAAGAATCTGGAAGTCCTGCTTCAGGTTCTCCAAAAGTTTTCGAAAGAAGACAACAAGAAATTATTAATAAAGTAATGTCGTATTCATAAAAAAATAAATTATGTCAGTATTAGAAATGAAAGTCCCTAGTCCAGGAGAATCTATAACAGAAGTTGAAATTGCAGAATGGATGGTTGAAGACGGAGATTATGTAGAAAAAGATCAAACCATAGCTGAGGTTGATTCTGATAAAGCTACTCTTGAACTACCTGCAGAAGAAGCTGGTATAATTACTTTAAAGGCTGAAATGGGTGATGTTGTAGCAGTAGGTCAAGTCGTATGTTTGATTGATACTTCTGCAGCTAAACCAGAAGGTGGTAAATCACCAGAAAAGTCTAGTGCAAAAAGTTCAACCCCAGCACCAGGTCCAGTTAGTTCCACCCCCGCAAGTGAAAAAACTTACGCATCAGGACATCCAAGTGTTGCAGCTAAAAAAATCATCGTAGAAAATAATATTCAAGTTGAGCACATTGAAGGTTCAGGAAAAGGAGGGAGAATTACAAAACAAGATATTCTTCAGCTATTGGCTTCCTTACCAGAAGAAGGTAATAGGAAAAGTGAGATACGAAAGTTAAGTATGCTTAGGAGAAAAATAGCATCAAGATTGGTTACTGTAAAAAATGAAACAGCAATGCTTACTACTTTTAATGAAGTAGACATGAAGCCAATTATGGATTTAAGAGCCAAATACAAAGATGCTTTTAAAGAGAAATATGGCGTTGGTTTGGGATTTATGTCCTTTTTCACCCACGCTTGTACTATTGCTCTAAAAGAGTTCCCTACAGTCAACTCCATGATAGATGGAGATCATATGATTTCCTACAATTTTAACGATGTAGGAATAGCAGTAAGTACTGAAAAAGGGTTAATGGTTCCAGTATTAAGAAATGCGGAGGAGATGAATTTATTAGAAATAGAATCTAAAATTAAAGAACTAGCAATTAAAGCTAGAGATGGTAAAATTTCTATTGAAGAAATTACGGGTGGAACTTTTACGATTACTAATGGAGGTGTTTTTGGTTCTATGCTTAGTACACCAATTATAAACCCTCCTCAATCAGCAATTTTAGGAATGCATAATATTGTTCAAAGACCAGTTGCTGTAGATGGAAAAGTAGAGATAAGACCAATTATGTATGTAGCCCTGTCTTACGACCACAGAATAATAGATGGAAAAGATAGTGTTGG
>Ga0206682_10004678_pt1 | contig 11044 bp, 9 predicted proteins | sample M240m12015metaG_FD_155444 | JGI IMG/M metagenome (GOLD analysis project Ga0206682, IMG submission 155444) | Ammonia-oxidizing marine archaeal communities from Monterey Bay, California, United States - M2 40m 12015 | ecosystem: Environmental > Aquatic > Marine > Intertidal zone | place: USA... | reverse complement strand
TTAAATTTATTTCCTCGACAATTGTAAAATAAATTAACGGACAAGTTAAAAGAGCTGGTAATTCCATCAATATCCAACCTGTTTTGTTGTCTATGGATTTACCCCATTTTTTAGTTGAATGTTTTCCGTATGGAGCTTTATATATTAAGTTTACTGGTAAAACTATTAAAGCTATCAAGATCCATAGGTAAGTTATGTTTATTATATCCATTTCTTAAATAAAAAAACCCGCAATAAAGCGGGTTTTTTATAAAATATCTTTGGTTAATTAGATATTAGTATCCGTAATTTTGAACCATGTTAGGATTTGCATTTCTTTCTGAAAGAGCAATTGGATATGCATAATTATAAGACCCAAAAGTTGGTGGCGTTCCAGTTTTATCATCGTTCATTTGTTTCATTGAATCAATAAGCGGCATGTCCATACCCATTCTTGATAAATCATACCATCTTAAACCTTCAAAGGCAAATTCTTTTCTTCTTTCCTCTAGAATGTTATCTAAAGTAGCAGAAGCATAGTAATCAGCTCCTAATCCTCTTATTGCAGGAATGTTATTTAGATATGAAAGTGCATCAGCAGAATTTCCAGCTCTAAGGCTAGTTTCGGCTGCTATTAAGTGCATTTCTTCCACTCTAAATAATGTAACATTATCAGACCCATTCATTGTTGGAAATTTTCCTAACATTGATGGATATCCTTGAGCTGTACCAACCATATCAGCTGCACCTCTTACGTCTCCAACTCCATATATATCCATAAGATCAGGATTTGTTCCGTCACCAGTTAATATTCTAACATCTCCGTATGTAGGTCCTCTTAAAATATTAGCAATACCGTTGATTGAATTATTATCAGTTCCAGAAAATGCTAATTCAAATATAGAATTAGATGCATTGTCAGTTGAGTAAGAAGACGCAAAACCTGTAGCAGTTGCAGGAGAAGCTCCAGAATTAGCAATCACCCATTTAGCTGCTGAATCAGCTGTCGCATATAGACTAGGATCAACAGATCCAGCGTATAATGTTGCTCTTGCAAGTATTGCATAAGCACCTGCTTTGGACATGTAACTAGTGGATGTGTTAAATGAATCGTTCATCATGCTAATCGCACTTGTTAAATCTGCCGCAATATCACCAATGTTAGAAACTACGGTTCCTCTACTAGGTTCAAGATTTGCAGGATCTTTGTAAGTTTTAACGTAAGGGACACCTAAAGCATTTGCACCACCTTGCCCAGTTATGAAATGTTGTCCATAAGCTTCAAGTAAATCAAAATGAGCTAATGCTCTTAAAGCATGAGCTTGACCTTGAATATGTGTTATTCGAGATGCACTTCCAGTTAGGTTTGATGTATCTGCATTTATAACAATATTTGTTATAGCAATTACTCTGTAAACAGTTGACCAAGGTCCAGCTCCATTAGAATTATAATCCATATCAGAATTAGCAAATCTTCCAGAATTCATGTTGGAGTAGGCATTGTCAGTTCTAACATCTCCCATAATAATTTGGTCTCTTCCGTAGTATGCAGTTTCGGTCATTCTATCATATGCACTGTTAAGTACAAACGCAAGATCATCTGCTGAACTTATTCCGCTGTCCAAATCTTTATCTAAAGCAAGTGTAGGCTCTAGATCGCTTTCACCACATGAAACCATTAAAGTTGATGCTGTGAATATTAATAAGTATTTATATATATTTTTCATGATATTAAAATTTTAGATTTAGGCCTAATGAAATAGACTTGATTATTGGAGTATAAATATTCCATCCACCTCCAAATCCAACTTCTGGATCAAATGATACATCGTCATCTTTTACCCATGTCCAAATGTTTGTCCCTTTAGCACTTATTTGAATACTGTCAAAACCTAGTCTTTCAGTTGCGTCTTTAGGGATATTAAATCCAACAACTAAATCTCTTAATCTTACATAGTCTCCATCATATAAGAATCTAGTTGAAGTTGCTGATCCGGTAAGTGTTGCACTAGAGCTCCATCTCATTTTTGGAACATCTGTGATATCACCAGGCTTTTGCCATCTTTCCATTAACTTTTGGCTACCATTGTAGGACAAAGTAGATCTTTGACCAGTTTGTTGGTTATAACTTGCCCAACTTTCCCAAATCTTATTTCCACCAGAAAAATAAAAATTAGCATCAGCGTAAAATCCTCCCCAATTAATTCTAGTTCCAAGTCCACCAGTATATGTTGGCATTCTTTTACCAACTGGAGTTTGATTTGCATCATTCCAATTATTTACTATCGACATATCATTATCACTTGCTTGATCAGCTCCTAAATACCACATTGGAGTTCCGTCTTCAGAATTTACACCAGCCCATTGTCTCATGTACCAAGTATCAATTTCTTCACCAACTCTTGTTCTGCTAAGTCCACCATCTAAGTTGATATCATTTCCATCAGCATCTTTTGCAAGACTTGTTACTTTATTTTTGATATTAGTGTAATTAGAATAAATATTCCAGCTAAAATTATCAGATTTAATAACATCTGCAGAAATTTCTATTTCAATTCCTTTGTTTTCAACCTCACCAATATTTTTTACTTGAGAAGAGTGACCGGTTGTAAGTGAAAGTGGTACACTTTGTAATAGATCATTAGATTTTCTTTCAAATAGGGTTATAGAACCAGAAATTCTATTGTCTAAAATGGCGTAGTCTAACGCAAGATCACTAATCGTTTGTTTTTCCCAAGACAAAATAGCGTTTCCAAATGAACTTGGAGCCACTGCACCATTATCACCGTATGAACCACCATAACCAAATAGAGACTGATAAGAGTTAATTGCTACACTGTTTTGCCCTGTTTCACCAGTAGAAGCTCTAATTTTTAGAGTGTTGATAATATCACTATCAGCCAAAAAATCTTCTTCGTCAATGTTCCAAGCAAGTCCTACAGACCAGAAATCTCCAAATCTGTAATCTTTTGCAAATCTTGAGGAACCATCTCTTCTCCACGAAAGGTTAGCTACATACTTATCATCATATGCATAATCAACAAGTGCTAAATAACCTAATTCTTTCCAGTCACTAAAACCTCCATATCCAGTTTCATTTGTATTGAAACTACCAACATAAAAAAGGCCATCAGCAGCTACATTTTCTCCACTAGCTGATAAGGAATCATATTTATTTTTTTGGAAACTCATTCTTGCTAAAGCAGAAACGTAATGAACATCATTAAATGTATTACTCCATTTTAATGTATTAGCAAGTGCCCAAGTTAAATTTCTTCTGTTTGATTGATAAGCGTAACCATTTTCACTTACACCTCCACCATGGTTTTTGTCTTCGAATCTGTGTGAATTAGTAATGTTATAATCTAAGGAATAGGTTGAAGTAAACTTAAGATTATCATTAAAATTATATCCAAAAGTTGAATTACTTAACGCTCTTGTAGCATCAGCCTTCTGAATGTTGTTTCTTGCTACATAAACTGTATTGAATATACTTGTTTGTAAATTTATGTTTGGAGTACCATCAGCATTGAATGGCTGGAATACAGCTGGCATAAAAATTCTAGTCATTTGCGGAGCAGCGAAATATGCTGAGCTCTCGAACTGACCGTTTTGAATTGAATTGGCAACTCTAGTACTTGTTGAAAGTTCAACTTTTCCAGCGATTTTTTTATAATCAAAAGCTCCAGATGTCATTTCGTAGTCAATTCCAATTGATGTACCCATGGTTTTTCTATGTCCTATGGATAATCTAAAATTTTCAGTGGCATTTCCTCCTTGAGCAGAAAAACTATATGTTGCATCTGGTGCATCTTTTACTTTCACAGCATTTTCCCAGTCTCCATCAATTCTTCCTCCGGCATCCCATGTACTGTAACCAGCTCTACCTAATATATTGTTAGTAGCTCTTTCTTTTTCCCATCCAAAATCGTTTTGAATCATTTCTGCTGCTAATTCAAGTCTTTGATTACCAGTTAGCATAGGACGCTCGTCCATGGCATAATTTTGAAATCCATAATTAGTTGATACATTGTACTGAACTTCTCCAGCGCTACCAGTTTTAGTTGTAATGACAATTACACCGTTAGAACCTCTAGCTCCATAAGGGGCAGTAGCAGATGCATCTTTTAAAACTGTAATAGTTTCTATGTCATTTGGATTGATCATAGATAATATTCCAAGTCCAGCAGTTGGTCCAACAGCTGTATAAGAACCATTAACAACAGGAACTCCGTTTATGACAAATAGTGGAGCATTTGAACCAGTTATTGATCCCTCTCCTCTAATTCTAATTGAAGTTGGTGATCCAGGTGTTCCAGAATTACTAACAATTCTTAAACCAGCTACTCTACCCTGCAAAGCTGCAACGGGAGAAGTAGTAGCAACACCTTCAATAAGTTCTGAACCAATTACAACTGTACTACTAGTTGATCGTTTTAAATTTTTTGTTGTAATACCAGTAACAACTACTTCATCAAGCTCATTACTTGTGTTAAGTAGAATGTTAATTTTTCTGTCTCTTCCAACAGTAACGGTTTTAGTTTCAAATCCAACATAGCTAAAGACTAATACGTCTCCAACACTTGCAGTAATTGAATAATTTCCGTCAAAATCAGTTGTAACACCGTTAGAGGTGCCTTCAACTATAACTGTTGCTCCAGGGAGAGCAAGACTACTGTCATCAGCTACATTACCTGTTATAGTAACTTGCTGACTAAATCCCCAGAATGACACTAACATAAGAGATAATGTCATCAAAAAGTTTAGTTTTTTCATATATAATTATTTGATTTATAACAAATATGTTAAAATAATGTTAAGAATAAAAATTTTTAGTGTTAAAAATCATCTTTTTTTTTGAAATTCTACTACATATAATAATATTCTTCTATGAATAATATATTTTTTTTGAGAATTTGATTAAATTTTCTAAATTCATTTAAATTATTATTATCAAAACAGCAAGCTTTAACATATTAAAGAATTCAGAAATTGAAGGAGGGGTGTCCATTTCATTATTTCCATCTAACTCCTCTGATATTATGTTTGAATATAAAGCTTTGGCTCCGAATTTTAGACTATTAGATAATTTTAAAAGAAAAAAAATAACTGAAGAAAAATTTGTTTCGGAATATAATGAGATGCTTTCTGAGTTAAATGCTAGTAATGTTTTAGAACATATTAATTTACTTACGGCCGGATTAGAACCTATTTTAATGTGTAATTGTGCTAAAACTAAATTTTGTCACAGACATTTAGTAGCGGACTGGTTGGAAAGTAATACTGGTATTGTTATAAAAGAGCTTAATTATCCAGATTATATTAGAAAAAATGGTTATTTAATTAAACAGAAAAACCCCTCACTATTTCCCGAATAAATTATTATTTTAAAACTACTTCAAATAAATACTTTTCAAAATCACTTTGATTTTCAATATGGGGGAGATGACCAGAATTAGGTACAGTATATTCAAATCTATTCGGAAGAAGCTTATTTAATTTTCCTTTTATATCATTGAAAATAACTACCGAATCACTATCCCCCCAAATAGTATATACTTTTTTATTCGAATCACTAATTTCCTTATTCTCTAAATCTAAATTCTTGTGATTTTTAACAGTAGAGATTAAAGCTCTCGCAAAACCTTTAAATTTTAATAATTCCTCATACTTGTCATCCCAAAGAGGATAGTTTTCAGGATATTTAAAATCGGATAGTTGCCCAGATGATATTGTAGGATATCTATTTTTAATAAAGGCATTTACCTCTTCTTTTGATACACTTTTATTTACATTATTTTCATGACTATTAAAACTTGAAGCAGAAACGTAAACTAGTTTTTCTATCATGTTAGGTTTTAAATCTGCTAATTTTGAAATAACTCTTCCACCATTTGATAATCCTAAAAATGTAGCCTTTTTTATTTCAAGTTCTTGTAGGAGTTCAATAACTTGATTTGCAAATAATTCATCTGTGTAATCTATATCAGGGTTGTCTGAAAAACCTCTACCATATAAATCTAATTTAACAACCTTAAAACCTTTTTCTTTTGCAGTATTATACGTTTTATCCCATATGTATGATGGAACTGAAAATCCATGTATAAATACTAATGTGTTTTCGTTAAATCTATTTTCAATCTCATAATAAGTAAACCCATTAGTTAGTTCTGTGAAATTTCCGGTTTTTATAGTTTTTCTAAATGCATCATCCTTAAGAACATATTCGTAATTTGGATTTGAGCATGAGAATAAGAAAGAGATGATTATTAATGAAAATAAATTTTTAAGATTCATAGTTTGTTATAATATAAATTACCTTTACAATATATAATAATCTTATTAATTGAGTAATAGATCTTTAGGTTTTTTAGCTGCTTTTGGTGCGACATTAATATATGGTTTAAATCATACTGTTGCCAAAAACGTAATGCCAATATATATAGGTCCTTATGCTTTTATTCTTTTGCGTGTTATTGGTGCTTCATTATTATTTTGGACAGTTAGTTTATTTATTAAATCAGAGAGAATAGACAAAAAAGATTGGCCTAGAATTATTCTTTGTTCTTTTTTAGGAATGGTTATAAATATGCTAGCATTTTTTAAAGGTTTAGAGTTGTCCACACCTGTTAATAGTTCTGTCATGATAACCCTTTCCCCAATTATAGTATTCATTTTTTCTGCTATTTTACTTAAAGAAAAAATTGAAAGCATGAAAGCTTTTGGAATAATTTCAGGTTTCATTGGCGCTTTAATACTTGTACTCTACACAGCGAAAACTGGAGTTAATGCTCCAAATATTCCTCTTGGAAACCTTTTGTTTATTGTTAATTCATTTGCTTACGGCCTTTACCTAGTTCTGGTAAAACCGCTTATTGCTAAATATAATATTATCACTTTACTTAAATGGTTGTTTCTATTAGGGGTGATTATGAATTTACCAGTTACTATAAATCAATTTTCGGAGGTTGATTGGACAAATCTACCAATAAAAGAGGCTATTATTCCAATGATTTTTGTCGTGGTTGGAACTACTTTCTTTACCTATTTATTTAATGCATATGCTTTAACTAAATTAAGCGCTTCATCTGTAAGTTCATTTATTTATCTTCAACCAATTGTTGGGATTGTTTTCGCAATTTCAACTAAAAGTGATTCATTAACACTTGTTAGTGTTGTGGGAATGGTTTTGATTTTTGTTGGAATTTATTTAGTCACTAAGAAAACTGTTAAAACTTAAATTTTTTATAACAAAAAAAGGCTGTTTCAAGAGAAACAACCTTTGTCATTTATATACTCTTAAAAAAAGAGTTTATACTAAAATTTTACTAAAATTAATTAGTCAATTTTCTTTACGTTGACAGCACTAAGACCTTTTGGACCTTCTTCTAATTCAAATTCAACTTTGTCGTTTTCATCGATTCTGTCAATTAATCCTGAAGCGTGAACAAAATGATCTTTTTCCACTCCTTCTTCCTTGATAAAACCATATCCTTTTGAACCGTTAAAGAATTTTACAATTCCATTTTTCATATTAAATATTTTTATTAATTTTTGGCGAATGTAGTTTAATTTTACTAATAAGAGTCTATTTTTATAAGATATTATTGAAATATGAACAAAAGTCTTGAAGAACATTGGCAAGAAGTCTATCATAAAAAGAATGAAAATGAAGTAAGTTGGTTTCAAAAATCACCAAAACTTTCACTTGATTTAATTTGTAGTTTAAATTTAAATCTAGATTCACATATAATAGATATTGGAGCAGGGGAGAGTAGGCTGGTAGATAATTTACTTAATCTAGGATATACGAATATTTCGGTTTTAGATATTTCATTAAAATCCATTGAGAAAACTAAAAAAAGGTTAGGTTTAAAATCAAAACTAGTTAATTGGATTGTATCAGATATAAATGATTTTAAACCAAAACATAAATATGACCTTTGGCATGATCGTGCTGCATTTCATTTTTTAAAGGATAGCTTAGAAATAAAGAATTATATAAAACTTTTAAAAAATTCATTAAATGTTGATGCGAATTTAATAATAGCCACATTTTCAGAGAATGGTCCCTTAAAATGTAGCGGTCTTGAAGTTTCAAGATACAGTAAGAATTCTATTTCTAATTTACTTAAAAATGATTTTAAGTTGATTAAATCAGAAATCAGTATTCATAACACTCCATTTAATACAACTCAAGAATTTTTATTTACAAAATTTAAAAAAAAATAATTTCAATTTGACATTGGAATAAAAACTGCTTTTAAATCTGGATCTTTTTTAAATTCATCAATTGGAAACATTGGACGTTGAATTCTTTTATAATCTAATCTGTAAAGATCTTGATCTACACCACCAGGAGTAAGAGCCATTATCCATCCGTTATTTATATTATAAAGTTCTGGAACTAGGTATCCAATTTTGACAACTACAATATCGGATTCACTAGGATTTAAATTCAAATCTGTAAAATCTTTAATATAGTGATAGGGTTTTCTTTTCTGTGTAACTATAACATTAATACTTCCATTTTGAACAACTATTTCAGTCTTAGCATTGACATCCCCTTTTTTAATAGATTTAATGATGCCTTTTAAAAAAATAGGAGGAGAAAATCTATTGTCTACATCAGCACCTACATATCCTTCAACGTAATCACCAACTGTAAGGTTTTTAGCATTTTTAATAAGATTTGGACCAGGAATTGAAGCATATATTAATGATGGTCCGTTTTTATCTTTAAATTCTTTAGTATTTAATAATTTATCAAGAGTCCATGTGACATCACCTGCACCTCCAGCTGTAGGGTTGTCGCCCATATCACTGATAATAAATGGTTTTGTTTTACTTTTTAAAGCAAGATTTATACTTTCTTTTAATGTTCCAACTGGTGCAACAAATACAAATTCATCTTTCACATCCCAAAAACTTTTTGCTAAGTACTCAGAAGACTTTGCTACTTCGTCCTTGTTATCACCATAAACAACAACGACACCATGGTTTCTAGGTTCATCAGCCCAAGGGTATCCCATCCAAATAGCAGCGTCTATAACGCCTTCTTTTTTAGTTTCAGGATCTACTTTTGCATATAAACTTTTTCCTGGCTCTATTCTGGTACTTGTCTTTTCACCTGGTAAAAGAATTGGCACCTTAATTCTTGATTTGAAAAGCGGTTTTCCTTTTCCTGATTCTAATCTTTCAATCAAATTAGTAACGGCTCTTCTTTTGGACTCAATAGCATCTTCATGAGGGGACATTCTGTAAGCTGTTATTAGATCAGTTTCTTTAGCTAATTCATGTGAAACATTTCCGTGAGGATCCATTGATGTAGATATTAAAGTATCGTAACCAACAACTTCTCTGACTCGTTTTATAAAATCCCCCTCTGGATCGTCAATACCCTCAACACTCATTGCACCATGAATATCAAAAAATAATCCATCATACGGCAGATTTTCTTTTAATCTTTTTAAAGTTTTATTTACTAATGATTCATAAGCTTCTCTTGTTACTATACCACCAGGAATAGCATGACCTCTTATAGTTGGAATCCATTCCGCTTTTTCTCTGTAAATTGAATCTTTTTGTAAAAATGGGTAATAGCTAAAAATATCCTCGCCAATTCTAGCTTTAAAGTCAGATTCTAATGTTTTAGCAGGGGAAAAAGTACTAGACTCAATAGCAAGTCCTGCTATTGCAATTCTTGGTTTTTGTACTTGATTACAACTGTATAATATTGAGATTAATAATAGTGATATAGAAAAGTTCCTCATGTTTGTTAATTTTAATTCCTTTAAATTTAACAATAGAAAATTTAAATTATGACAAGACAGACTTTTTTTTATTTATTAGTTCTATTGGTATTTAGTTCCTGTTCTATAGATAGTGAAATTTCAAGTTTAAAAATTAGTCCTGTTTTAATAGATTCAAATATAAATATTAGAGCAATAGAAATTAAGAACAATAAAGTATATTCTGCAACTTCAAACGGATCTATTCTGTATTTTGACATTGATAAAAGCGATGTTATTTCAGAAATTAATTATGAAATTGAAAACGATTCAATTGTTCCAAATTTTAGATCATTAGCTCTCACTGAAAATGATGTGTTTGCAATGTCAATTGGAGATCCTGCATTGCTTTATAAAAATGGAAATGTTGTATACAAAGAGACCCATCCTAAAGTGTTTTATGATTCTATCGAGTTTTGGAATGATAATGAAGGAATTGCAGTGGGTGATTATACAGATAATTGTATAAGTGTTATTATAACAAGAGATGGGGGCGAATCTTGGAATAAATTGGACTGTTCTGTTTTTAGTAACATAAAAGATTCAGAAGGGTTTTTTGCAGCAAGTGACACTAATATTTCAATTATTGATAATTATACTTGGATTGCAAGTGGGGGAATAAATAGTAGAGTGTATTTTTCAAAAGATAAGGGTAGGAGCTGGCAAATTTTTAGTACCCCTATTTTACAAGGAGAATCTACAACTGGAATATTTAGTATTGATTTTTATGACAAGAATAATGGGTATGCTATAGGAGGAGACTATACTAAACCTGAAATAGATAGTTTAAATAAAATTATCACTAGAGATGGAGGAAAGACTTGGAAAACAATAGCTGATAATAATAACCCTGGATATAGAAGTTGTGTTCAATATTTTCCAAATAGTAATGGAAAAAAATTACTAGCTGTTGGTTTTAATGGAATAGACTATTCCTCTGATAGTGGGCATAGCTGGAAGCATTTCAGTGATGATGGGTATTATACTGTAAGATTTTTAAATGATACTGTAGCTTATGCAGCAGGAAATGGAAAAATTTCTCGATTAATTTTCAAATAAAAAAAACCCTGCGTTAGCAAGGTTTTTTTTTAATATTTAATAAATATTTTTTATTGTTGTGAACTCGCAAAAAGTTCTAGTTCAGCTTTCATTAATGTGGGATCAAATAAATGTACTTCTTCAACTATTTCACCATTCTCCCATCTAAAAGATAGGTGAGCAGGAAGTTCAATTAAATTTCCACTTGTTTTTCCAACTGCTGACCATTTAAACCA
>Ga0206682_10004675_pt1 | contig 11052 bp, 11 predicted proteins | sample M240m12015metaG_FD_155444 | JGI IMG/M metagenome (GOLD analysis project Ga0206682, IMG submission 155444) | Ammonia-oxidizing marine archaeal communities from Monterey Bay, California, United States - M2 40m 12015 | ecosystem: Environmental > Aquatic > Marine > Intertidal zone | place: USA... | reverse complement strand
ACGACCGTGATACAAGGCCGACTTATCTACGATTTTTGATCCCCCATCTAGAACAGAGGCAGCTGAAATAGTTTTGTTAAATAAGGAATCAAAACGTTCTGTTCCTGGCTCATAAAATGCTTCCATTCCAATGTTTGGGTGAGCTCCGTTTGCGTAGTTTGCTGTTTCTTGGTGCCAGGCTATTAAAGAATCTCCTGGAATATTACCAATTGCGTTCCATACATTACTTAATGAGATTGGATTACCAATGCCAAAGCTCCAAGCATCCGGTGACAAACTAATTACTCTGTCGGTAATATTGTCTCTCCAATATTCTTTGTAAACATCATGATATCCAGTACCAGGAATTACTACATTAACTCTTTCCCCATACGGATTGGTAGCCATTTGCATCTGATAAGCTGTAAGTACAGCGTCATAACTATTCCCTGCATCTTCGTGAGTTGCGTAAACCCGAATAAAAAAGTCATTGTCTTTTTTAAGCTCTAATTTATTTTGAAAAAATTTAATGTCTTTCAAGCTAAATCTATTATCTCCTTGATATACAGTAGTTCCAGTTGAAAAATTACTAGAGCTTGATAGCATTATGTCATTTTCAAATTTATAATACAGGCCTAAACTTGTTTTAAGATTCTCTGTTTTGTAATCTACCAAGTCTTGTTCCCAATATCCTTTTCTGTGCCATCTTGCCAACCCAGGATAGGCTATTCCAGTTGTTGAATCAAATTCCCCTGTAATAGGACTATTTAGCATTTGGTTCAAATGTGAATTTAAATTTTCATCACCGTATCTGTTCACAGCATCATAACCACCTGGATTGGTTTCGTCAGTCTTAAGATCAGCAACAGACGAAGTGTTATCGGCTACCCAGTCATCGGCATTCATGTAAGCTATATTTAGTTTGTAAGCAAATCTCTCTTTCCCATTTTTGTTTTTAATCACTTTGGCATACCTAACAGCGTATTCATTTAAAAACCGTTCTCCCATCTTAACACTTGCAGAAAACCCAGGAAATAAAAAAGGATTTTTTGTTTCCATACTTATCACTCCGTTAAAAGCATTTGGGCCATAAAAAGCGGAGCTCGCTCCAGAAACTATTTCAACTTTCATTAAGTCTAGCTCAGACGCACCAAGGAAGTTTCCAAGTGCAAAATTTAATCCTGGTGATGCATTGTCTACCCCGTCAATTATTTGAAGCGACCTGACTGGTGATGTACTATTAAAACCTCTGGTATTAATCACTCTGAAACCAAGACTTGCAGAAGTCATATCAACTCCTTTCATGTGACTCAAACCTTCATAAAAATTGGTAGCAGAAGTTTGTTTTATATCGTTGATATCCATTGATTCTATGCTTAGTGGAGATTCTTTTAGTTTTTTGCTAATTCCTCCTAGCACTTCTACAGCCTTTAACTGTAAATCCTTGCTTTTGAGATAAATTTTCAAGAATACATTTTCATTTAAATTGACTGATTGCGCTTCATAACCAATATATGACACCTCCAGACTAAGTGGTAATTTCAAATTAGTTTTTAAAATAAACTCTCCATTGAAGTCTGTAACACAGCCAAAGCCAGAGTTGACTATTTTTATGGTAGCACCAATTAAATCTTCATTAGTTTGTGAGTCGAATATTTTACCCTTAATAGTTGTCTGGGAAAAATTATGAGAAATGGTAAATAATAGAAAAAATGTCCAAAAAACATATTTAAATATTGGTTTTTTATATACCATATTTTTCGAATTTATAAATTTCTTTTCTTATTGTTACTTATATTTTAAGAATTTACAAAACATATTCTAAATTTCAGGTATTTATATTTAATATAAATTACCATTCTGAAAGATTGTACTTTACTGTAACTGAATCAAAAAAGGTATATTTGTAAAAATTTTTTTATGTTAAAGGATATTATTGAAAAAGCCCTGAATAAACAAATAGAACTGGAAGCTTCATCTTCTCAGTTTTATTTATCTATGGCTTCTTGGACAGAGACTAAAGGCCTTAGTGGTTCGTCAACATTTTTGTACCAGCATAGTGATGAAGAGAGGTTGCATATGTTAAAACTGGTGAAATTTATTAATGAAAGAGGTGGTAACGCCTTAATTCCGGCGTTAATTCAACCTCCAAAAACATTTAAATCACTTACACATGTATTTGAGTCGTTGTTGGAACACGAGTTAAATGTAACTGAAAGTATTAATAATATTGTTGGACTATGCTTGTCGGAAAAAGATTTTACTACTCATAATTTCATGCAATGGTATGTTGCCGAACAGCTGGAGGAAGAAGCTTTAGCCAGGACAATTATTGATCGACTAAATATGATTGGAAACGATAAAGCAGGACTCTACCTCTTCGATAGAGATTTAAGCAAAGAGAATCCTCAGGAGAACGAGATGTAAAATCATATATGTATAAGCGTATTTACTATATAATATTTGCACTTATAACATTTATTTTTTTTAAAAACAGTTGTTTTTCACAGTACAGAGATCCTTTTTCCGAAAAAAGGAAGAAACTTTTTATAAAGAAAAAAAATCGTCGTGGTTTATTGCACACCCAACGTTTAACAAAGAAAAAAAATGATGCATTTGCTAATACTAAAAATCGAAACGGTATTATTGGCATCGATGACGATCCATTTAAAATAATAGGAAAGAGTAAGTTTAAACCCACAGGCGTTGAGGAAGATAGTTTTACTAAAAAACAAAGAAAACTTGCAGATAGAAATAAGTACAACAAATCTTTAGTGAAGAAAAAAGCATTAAAAAGCAGGAAGGAATATTCTAAACGTCAGAAGAATTAGATTCTAATTTTAAGATGTAAAGTTTTCTTATTATTTTTGTAGTATCTTTATATGGTGCAAAACAAAAAACATATTGTAGTTTTTCTTCTCTCTCTATTTTTGGTCATTCCCTTGAGTCAAATAGCACAACAAGATCCAGGTTCCGCAGCCAAAGCTCTGAAAACCAAGATGAAAAGTATGTATATCTATCAATTTGCTAAAAATGTTTATTGGCCAACAGCACATACAACTGGAGATTTTACCATTGGTATTTATGGAAGTGAAGATTTATTTAACTTTCTCAATACTTCCTTTAAGGATAAATCTTTAGGCCAACAAAAAATAAAATTTGATCTTTATAAATCCGCTTCAGAAATTTCAGATTGTCATTTACTATTTATATCAAAGGAAGAAGAAGGGTTTATTCCTAGGGTTCAAAAAGAACTAAAAGATAAAACATTGTTAGTTACAGAGGGAAAGAGTTTAGCTGAAACTGGTTCCATGATCAACTTTGTGTATGTTCAAAATAGACTGAAATTTCAGATTAATAAATCGAAAGCTGAAAAAAAAGATTTCACAATTGGGCAAACTTTAACTAAATTAGCTTATCAAACAATATGAAATCTTTATATAAAATCATATCGTTATTTGCCTTTGTAGTATTTTATACTTCATTCTTAGCGCAGTCGTCTTATTGCCCTGAACAAATGTTGTTAATTCAAAAGTACAAGAGCAAAAACTATACTAACGCTTCTGAATATATTGATACAGTTTTAAGTCAGTGCCCTGAAAAATCTAAAGATGCTTATTTTTTACATCTGTGTGGCTTTATTAATTATGCTATTTACAAAGATGTTGATGGTCGCGCATCTACTTCAAATTCTAGGGAGTTAGCCTGTGATTATTTCATCAAGTCTATTAATAATGACAATAAACAACAATTCACAGAAAAAAATCTTCAAGCAATTAACTCGTTTTCGATATCTTACATAAATGATGCTTTAATGATTCTCCAGAAAATGGAGTTTAAAAATCAAGAAAAAGCAGTGGCTTTCTATAATTCTTTTAAAAAGTTAAAAAGTATAGCTGAACCCAATTATGATTTCACTAATATTTCAGTAGATTTTTTCAATGGAATGGGAAGAATGTACAAGATGCGTTATGAAAATGACAAAGAGAATTCAAAAGATTTATTAGATTCTTGTATAAAATATTTTAATAATTCTATTGCTCTTAATACCAATCAATACACACCAAATTATGATCTTGGAATTCTATATCACAATTTAGGAGTTGACATAATACTTGAAGAACTAGACATAGATGCGGACCTAGAAATGGTTATTCTAATGCAAGAAAAAGCGGTTAATTATTTTTCAAAATCTTTACCATTTTTAGAGAAAGTATATAAGATGAAACCTGAAGAAACATCAATAGTTCAGGGTATAGCTGCCGTATACTACAGTTTAAACGACATGGAAAAACATGTTGAATTCATGAATATTCTTAAGGATCTGGAAACTAAAACCCCAGAAGAAGATTAAAAATTTATTTTGAGATTTACGGTAGGGAAAAAAATAGGCGGAGGATTTAGTGTAGTAGTAATACTCTTATTAATTGTTTTCTTTTATACGTTTTCAGTTGTTAATGAGGCCATTAAGTCTAATGATAAGTTTTTAAATATTGATCAACCTTCTTTATTTGTAATTAATCAGCTTAAAGATGATTTGTCTAAAACCCATACTTACATGCAACAATGGGTTATCGATGAGTCTAGACCTGATGAGCAATTTAAATTGGATGCCCAAGTTTTGCTCGATAATACCATTAAAAACGATTTAGACACGATCGAAAAATTATCTTCTAATTGGATGCAGGAAGCAGGTGGTATTGAAGAGTACAAAACAATATCTTCTGATGTATCTTCTTTAATTGATAGCTATAATAATCAAGTTAGAAATGTACTAGTAGATATTAACAGCTATCAAGATGCATTTTTTGTGATGGAAGCACAAACTAATTTTGAAGAAATCAATTTAAATTATGAAAATATTCTAAGTTCTATAAATGAATTGGCTCACAAAAGAACACAAATTGCAGATAAGCAACAAATAGAAACCAATAATCGATTTTCCAGTTTAATAAATAACATATTACTCATCTCTATTATCATTGTTATTGGAACGATATCTATTGCAATATTTACTACAATTAGTATTACAAAACCTGTTCAAAGACTAAAAGCCATTTTATTAGGACTTGGGAGAGGTGTTTTCCCTAAGTCTCAGTTGCAACCCACTAACGATGAAATTGGTGAAATGTCTGATGCTATGAATAATTTGGTTACCGGTCTTAAAGAGACCACAGATTTTGCTCATGAAATAGGTCAAAGTAATTTTGAATATCAGTACCAACCTTTAAGTGACGACGATGTTTTGGGGCATGCACTATTAAAGATGAAGGATGAACTAGCTGAAACAGAAAGAATTCTGGAGCAAAAAGTAAAAGCCAGAACGGAGGAGGTAGTCCAACAAAAAGGAGAAATAGAGGAGCTTTTTACAGATGTACAAGCGAGTATCAGATATGCAAAACGTTTGCAAGATTCTATACTTCCACCAGAAAAATTAATAAAAAAATATTTTCCTTCTTCTTTTGTCTTTTTTAAACCAAAAGACATAGTTTCTGGAGACTTTTATTGGATAGGCAAGCAAAAAGATGAGATGATGTTTGCAGCAGTAGATTGTACAGGGCACGGAGTTCCTGGGGCTTTCATGAGTTTAGTAGGAGCAAATGGTCTAGATAGTGCCTTTAATTCCCATAAATTACCAACTCCCGGGTTGATGTTGGATGAATTAAATAAACATTCTAACAATTCCTTAAATAAAAGTAATGATGACTCCATAAGAGACGGAATGGATATAACGTTATGTTCATTAAATCTCAAAAAAATGAAACTTAAGTTTGCAGGTGCAAATAACCCTCTTTACTTAATTAGGGACGGAGAATTGGAAGTTTTTAAGACTAATAAATTTGCAATTGGATCTTTTGCAGATGGAGAACAAAATTATGAAACCTTTGAATTAGATCTTAAAAAAGGGGATAAAATTTATGCTTTTTCTGATGGTTATCCTGATCAATTTGGGGGTGCTAGGGGAAAGAAATTCATGTATAAAAAATTCAAGGAGCTTTTAGTAGAATCAATTAAAGAATCTATGGAAGAGCAAAAGAGAAAACTTGAAGATCGACTTAAAGAGTGGATGGGGTCTTATGAACAAGTAGACGATATCGTTATTTTTGGTGTAGAAATTGACTAAATATGCTGATTTTAGCATTGTGGTTTAATAGTTTACTTTCCTTATATTTTTTCAAAATTAATTTATTTAAAGAGTCTTATCTTTTTTTAATAATAGGAACCTTATTTTTTTTAATTCTTAATTATATATTCAGAATTAGACAAATTAAATCTAGTAAAAGAAAGCTGTCCTTTTTAGTGGAAAAAAGAACTAAACTAATCTCCACCCAAAAAGAAGAAATTGAAAATCAAAATAAGCGTATTAAATTAGAGAAAGATAAATCTGATCAGCTGCTTCTAAATGTTTTACCTGAACATGTTGTAAAAGAACTAAAACAAGAAGGAAAAGTAAGTATTAAAAAATATGACAACTCTTCGGTTATGTTTATTGATATTGTTGGATTTAGCCACATAGCTGAAAACTACAAACCAGAATATTTAGTTAATAAGCTTAATAACTTATTCACTGATTTTGACGAAATTATTGAAAAACATCAATTAGAAAAAATAAAGACAATAGGAGACGCTTATCTGGTATCTGGAGGCTTAGGATTAGATACTAAAATCAATGCGATTAAATGTGTTTTAGCAGCTTTAGAGATACAAACTATAATGGAAAATTACAAAAAACAAGCCATTGCTAAAGATAACGAGTATTGGTCGGTAAGAATTGGAATTCATACTGGCGAAGTAATTACAGGTCTTTTAGGAGTTAAGAGAATAGCATACGACATTTTTGGTAGTACTGTAAATATTGCTGAAAGAATGCAAGCTAATTGTGAGCCTTGGAAGGTCAATATTTCCGAAGCTACTTATCAACAAGTAAAAATATTTTTTAACTGTTCAGACAGGGGAAAAGTAGCAACCAAAAACACAGGAAAGATTAACATGTTTTTTGTTAATTCTTTAAAATATATGTACAAAAATTCAGATGATAAGTTTGCAAATAATTGGTTAATGGAAATCTTAGATTTTTACTCTAAATCGTCTTTAAATTATTTTGCATTAAAGAGTTTTGTCACCAATTTTTTAGATGAAAAGTTATCATCTAATCTTCATTATCATGGACGACACCACACAGAGTATGTTTTAGCGGCTGCTGCAGAAATTTGTTATCATGAAAAGATAACGCCGGAGGAATTTCTCATACTAAAGACAGCTGTTTTATTTCATGATATGGGATATATAGATCAATATGAAGACAACGAGTCTATAGGGGCGAGTTATGCCAAAAACATATTGCCTAAATATGGCTACACCGATTTACAAATAAAGACAATATCGAAACTAATATTAGCTACGAAAGTACCTCAAAAACCTAAAAATATCTTAGAAAAGGTAATTTGCGATGCAGATTTAGATTATTTGGGTAGAGAAGATTTTTTAAAAATTTCAGATGACTTTTATAAAGAATTAAAAGGATATAAGTACGTACAAAATAAACCGCAGTGGGACAAAATTCAAATAGATTTTCTTAAAAAACACACATATTTCACGGATTTTTCAATTAAAAATAGAACTTCCTTAAAAAACAAACATCTAAAGATTATCGAAAATAGAATTAAATAATTTTCATTATTTTTAATTAATCTTAAGATTATAAAACTATAATATGAAACACTATATTTTCATTCTTTTTCTATCATTAATAAGTCTATCTTACTATGGGCAAAACAAAAAAATAAAAACAACAAAAGCCGAACCTCACGAAAAAACCTCATACAGTGAGAAAGGGTTATTGAATAAAAAGCAAAAGAAGAAGAAAAAGCAAAAGAAATCTTCAAAGAAATCAAATTATGCTACTGTAGAGAAGAAAGAAACAAAAAAAAGAAAAGCAATTGACGCAGAACCCCATGTTGATGCTTCTAACAATAGGAAAAGAACAGCACGTAAAGCATCTAAGAAATTATAAATTACAGCTGGTATTTACGTTTGAATACCTAAATATTTAATAATCTATTAGTTAATATAATCTAACAGTGTTAACGTTGGCACTACTTAATACACCAAAACCGTTTTCGATATTAGAGAAGACTTGAACAGGTTGTGTGAAAGGGATATCATAATTATCGAAGTATTGTTTTATTGATTTCTCGTAATTATAGAGTGAATTATCTATGTTGTAAAAATACAGCTTTAAAAAAGCAAGATTTATATTAGAATCTCTTATAACGTCTTTGATAGAGAAGTTAACTGAAAAAGTGGTTCCGTTGAAAGTATTATCGTTAAAAATCACTTCTTTATTTGTTATTGTTCTTTCCAGAACCTCATGATCTCTAAAAATTTTAACCCATTTATATATTATGGCACTGTCTATAAATGTACTTCCGTTTAGGGAAAGGGTATCTACAACATATTTTCCCATTTCAACTCCCAACTTATAATAATTATTAATATTCCCATCATCAATAAATGATACAGAAATTCTAAACCTTTCTTTTCCGTTTTCAAGGTAAGACAGGGTCTATAAAAAACATGAAAAATATGATCTCGCATTGGAAATGTATGAAAAACATACGATGTATTACGATAGTGTGCTTATAGAAAAAAATAACATCGCCTTAGTAAGACAAGCCATAAAAAGTGAATATGATCTGAAGCTATTTAATAATCAACTTGAAAATGACAAAAAACAGGCTCAACTCAAATTGAAACAATTAAAAGATTTATACTTTCTAATTTTTATTGGTTCAGTTATTGTCATGGTTATAATAGTTTTTACAGGATACCGTATAAACAATTATAGAAATCAGAAAAAAGTATTATTGAAAGAAATTGATAAACTTAAAACAACACACATTTCTTCCATATCTAACAATGATGTCGGCTTTAATTTGGATCGAAGTAGAATTGAGAAACATATAAATCGAGAAATAAATAAAACAGATTGGAGTGTACTGAATGTATTATTAGAAAATCCTCTGGCTTTAAATCAAGAAATAGCGGATAAAGTTTTCTTGAGTATAGATGGTGTAGGATCGTCGTTAAGAAGAATGTATGAATACTTCGATATAAAAGAAACAAAGTATAAAAAAGTTTCCTTGATTCTTAGAGTTATTAAATTATCTAAAAATTAATCTGGGCATTCACCCGCAACATAAGACGTCACACCACCAGAAAAGTGTGCCACACAAGAATTACCATAAGTTACACCATCACACCCACAAACAGGATCATACACTGCAAAACAACTAGCAGAATCACTTATAAGTGAAGAATCAACGCAACAATTACCAATTATAGGGGTCGATTCACACGTTGTTTTGTTACATGAAAATATCATTATTGACAATGTGGCTAATATAACAGCTTGAATTTTATTCATAATTTTATCTTTTCGTTGAGTCTAAAATACGAAGAAACGTTTTGGTAGGTTAGGGTTTTGTGTTTTAGCCATTGTTAGTCACTTTATTAGTAGGAAATGAAATTATTGTTTTATAAATCTTATAGTTTGATTTATTTTATTATTAACGTTAATAAAATATAAACCTGGGGGTAAAAAAGAAACATTTATTTTTTGGTTTCCACTTATATTTTTCATTTCATGAAATAATTGCCCTTGGATATTCAAAATTTGTAAGGAATAATCTTCTTTAGGCCCTTCTAAATTTAGATGGTTAGAAGTTGGAGATGGATAGACCTTTAATTTAGATTCATCTATTTTAGATTCATTTATAGCTGTTGTACCGTTTTGATCCACACCCAAATTATCATGAACAAAAGTCCATTTTTCGGAGTAAACACCTAAAGGAAATAAAGCTGAAGGTGCAATAAGTTCTGTAATTTCCCAATACAATTGATCTTCAATTAAACAATTAATGGAGTTCCCGTTAATATCAATTGCAGAGTCATTTGTAAAGTATGCAGAAACATTAATTGTGTCGGTAGTTGGAATATTGTGATAGCATGTATAATGAGGATCATCAACAATAGTATCTTTTGTAATTAAGTTACCTTGGCTGTCAGTAATTTCCCAAACTACTACATTAGTTTCAAAAGGCATTGTGTAAACTGGGCCACCATGATATAAAGTTACTAGGTCTTGCTGTGATCCTACATTCACAGCCATACCTGTCTGGCTGCAATTAAAATGATTTTGTGCTTTTGTTATTTGAGTTAGCCCTAAAGCAATCGCTAATATCAGTAGTATTTTTTTCATAGTGTAATTATTTACAATGCAATTATGGGACAATTATCTAAAATTTATGTCACGCCTAAGGGTGAAAATAGTGTTTTTAGTATTATTCTTTTCTAATTTTTTTAAATCTTTACAACTAACACAAGTAAGTCCTTCTTCCTCCATTTTCCAATAATGACCCAGAGAGTGATAATAGTAATTCATTATTGAAATACTACGTCTATTTATCAATCTCTTAACTCTACAATATCTTCGTATTTACATGTGCTACATTCAGCGGCAAACCTACCAGATTTATATTCTTTACTTTCTTCCTTAGAGGCTTTTACACAGATTAATATTGTTAAAACTATCCCTATTAGTATTGCTGTTGGCCAGCCTGTACTGTAGGTTAGGAAACCTCCAAATAAAAAAACTGCTCCTGATAAAGATGTATGCGAACTATTTGAACTCGTTCTAAAAGATAAGTTTGAAAACTCAGAAAAATCCAATAAAACTTTAATTGAATCATTGAGTAAAAAAATTGAAAGAGTAAGAAATAGAAAAAACTCACTCTTAGATAAGTTCATTGACGAATCTATAAGCAAAGAGGTTTATTCAAATAAAGACAAAGAGCTATCTAATGAGATAATTGATTATGAGAACCAAATAAGTCAACTTAACAACTATGAAAAAGACACTAAAAAGTTTATAGACTATGGATTATATGTATTAAAGAACCTAAGTTCATTCTTCAATAATGCAAAAGTTTTGACTAAACAGAAGATTTTGAGTTCGATATTTAAAGAAAAGTTAGTTTTTAAAGAAGAAGAGTATCGAACTCCTATTTTAAA
>Ga0206682_10004673_pt1 | contig 11054 bp, 10 predicted proteins | sample M240m12015metaG_FD_155444 | JGI IMG/M metagenome (GOLD analysis project Ga0206682, IMG submission 155444) | Ammonia-oxidizing marine archaeal communities from Monterey Bay, California, United States - M2 40m 12015 | ecosystem: Environmental > Aquatic > Marine > Intertidal zone | place: USA... | reverse complement strand
GGAACCGAGGCATTAGTCCGGGCGACTTACACGGACGATGGGCCACATGCACAACTTCTGCCTCAGTCAGGCGAGCACAAGACTCGCCATCCGCATTGGCATACTTGTTCTCCAGAACAGCAATCCAGATAGCCAGGAACAGAGGAGAGTGAGACACCATGATTCCGATAACTGAATAGTATAGCACGGGTCTGAGATGAGAGAGCTGGTGAGAACGGTGAAAGTAAGTACTGCGAAAGCTTGGAGCACGAAGGATAGATGTGAGTGAATTGGAGTATGTGGAGGGGGGGTGAACTACCATGAATACTTGGCAAGCATTCAAATCAATTTTCCCCTGCCCCACCGAGAACTGCCTGTATCTGGACCTTTCCATTGCGAATAGCACTGTCGAAGAGGGGCTTGAGGATAGCCCTGCAGGTGGAACTGTCCTTCGTGATGTGCCAAAGCCGACGCAGGATAATAGGTTCGTCCTGAGCCGCTACGGTGAATAATGCCTTCCAAGTGAGTGCCTCACGACCGACCGACAGGATGGTCCCTGGGACCAGGGGCTCTTCATCGTCACTATCGGCGGAATGAGCTCGTTTGAGCTCAGATATATCCAAAGAGGCCACCGGTAGCTCGACAACACCAAGTCCACCATAGCGACCGCCCTCAACGAGAGCGATAAGGTCTGTAACAAAGTGGTGTTCGTCTACAGGAATACGATCCAGGTAGACCACTGTAATATGCTCACGTGTTGCATCACGAGTATGGAGTGTTGCCGATCCATCTGTAAGGGATTCCTTCACGGCATTGCTGATAGCTAGTTGCAGCTTTTCGGACTCTGTGAGTGACGTGCGGACATTGTCACACATGACAGGCATCTCCTGGAGAAGACCTGTGATTGAGCATGTTCCAAGAGGCATGGTTAGAATGTCTTTGATTAGGATATTCATGAATAATTCAATTTTGCCCTGAATGGTCATGAACCAAGCTTTCGCTACTATCCATATGCTACCACAAGGATGGAAGTCGAATACAGTTCTCGGCAAAGGGTCGTATGGCCTGGTGAGAAAGTGTACAATCCACGGCAAGCAATATGCAGTCAAGAGTCAACTGCTAGCGTCCACATACTCCCGCCAAGGCCTCACTCCAAGGCAGGCTGTGATAGAGCATGATATCGGGAGGGCCGCATCCCCTGATTGCACTTTGGCAAGAATTCTAGGAAGTGTTGTTGATTCGAGATTTGTCCATTTTGTAATGCCCTTATACGGACCTTCTGTTGAAAGCATAATTGCATCATCGCCACTTCCCATTGAAGATCTGTTCTACCTGATTATCGATCTTGGTGCAGCAATGCAAATGCTCCATGATATAGGGATTGTACACCGTGATGTAAAACTTGCTAACATCATGGTGAATACGAGTAATACCAATGGGAAGACGAGAGCATCGTATGTTCTAGGAGATTTCGGAGTTGCAAACTTAGCTAATATCGCATCAACATGTATTGGCACTCCGATAACAATGGCTCCAGAGATACACACTAATTTGCAATATGGAGCACCTGTAGATGTTTGGGGTGCGGGGTGTTGTTTTTATGAAGCTATGGTTGGGGGTTTGCCATTTTCTGGGGCATCTCATAGAGCTTTACGTGTACGTGCCGCGATGGGGTTGTCTGACCGACAGAAGAAACATATTAAGGGTATACATGAGAAAGTGGGGGGGCTTATCATTGCGTGTCTTAACCCTACTGCCCGGATGCGGCCCAATGCCTGTGTCATAGTGGATAGAGGGCTATCGTCTATGTCCGACGCTGGTCTTGATGACAGATCATCAGTCGTACGCAGTATTCCTCTCACGGCTTCGAAACTACAACGTCGCCTCACCAGCTCTACCACACAGCGTCTACCATCCATGCTTTTTCCTTTCAAACGCCCCACATCATCTGCTGTACATCTACCGCTTACCCGATCAGAGAGTGTTCCTCCAGTAGAGGCGACAATGCAACAACCGAACGATACCGCGAAACTCAAACTAGAAGGGGTCTATCCTTCTGTATTGCACCGCCCGGGTAGGACTCCCGATTTCGATAATGCTCGTTATCGAGGACAACGGGTTAGCGGCTATAAGTATCTCGGAAAGGTCTACGTGATTAGGTGATAATCAGAGATAGTTTTCTGCTTGGAATGTAGAAAATGTCAGTTGAGAGGTTGTCGTGCGTAATGTCCGATACATGCACTTCAAGGTTCGTAATCAACGTCGCCCTACGCGATCTCGTGCCTACATCGAAGGGTCTAGTAGTAACGCTCAAAACTGGGTCGCTCCTCAGAACGTTCCGGTCTGACCAACTGTTAACACTGTCCTGCAATACTGCCGGGGACACCGTGGACTGGAAAGCCAGTCATGGGCGAGGACATTGTAAGTCTACGATAGAGTGGTTGGACCTTTCGGAAAGTGAACTTGGCGCAGAAGAAAAACTCCAGATTCTGGATGAGGTAAAGAAGGTTCTTAAGCCTGCACACATCTCCCTGGCAGAGTCTATATCCATGGCTCGAGGGAAAGGAGTACATGCTCTTATTGTGTGGAAAGAGCCTGTGCACGAGTTCGAATTGCAGATCGTAGATACAGAGCTGCGGAAGAATGACGAGCTTAGCAAAATCGCCGACCTGTCGCTGGGATCTGTCATAAGTCTAGGACCAGCCGTGGTACATTCCAAAAAGTCTCCTGCATTCGCAACGTCCCCCAGCGTTATGGCTGATGGAGAGATTCCTCCGATCTTAGCCGACGCACGATTCACGAGTTAGTCGCTCTTACGTTTTGTCTCTGAAGTTTGTATCACCATCATGGACAGAAGAACACTAGTGCAAGTCTACCAGACGTCATACAAGGACGGGTCTGCCAAAGGATTGGGTGACTTTCTCAGAGGATACGGATGTCTCATCCAACTCGGAGAGAAGCTCGGGTTCGATGTAGAAGTAGATTTGCGGAATCATCCCATAGCCAAACATCTTGCAGTCCCTTCATCTACAACGGTCGTTGTAGACTATGCTGCGACAACGGTGTGCCCCCACATTAACTATGTTGCAGAGCCAGACTGGACTATTCGTAGAGATAAAACGTTTATTGACAAGTTCTCTTTCTGGATGCAGTCTGTTAGTGGCGATCTCTCAGTGGTACCAGTATTTGTGACAGCATATCCAATAGCTAGGTATTCTACCTCTGTGCGGGAACGCGTACTAGCCTGCACCATACCCACACCACTTGTACTCGGGAGGTTTGTCTCTACATCGCCACCACGCCCTTATTCGACTCTTCATGTCCGCACTGGAGACTCTGTTATTGTGGAGAAGACGGGTGTGCCGCCTGCAGTAGAGGATGCCATGAGAAAGGTGACTCAAGTTATGGAAATAGGCGATCTTCTTCTGTCAGATACGCGGTGCTTTGATCGGATAGCAAGAGAGGAATATGGTTTTCACACCACGAGTACTGAGCCTATTCACCTAGGAGACTCCCCTGTCGAAGATATTGAGTCGTCTTGTCTTGGAACCCTCTATGACTGGTGGTTGTTATCCCACTCAAGTAGTATAGTCAGTCTTTCCGTCTACTTCTGGGGTAGTGGTTTCTCTACACAGGCATCTGTCCTGAATGGAATCCCTCTCCAGCAATATGTAATGTGGCCGCCATCAGACTACGCGCTATACAAGGTGGATGCCAATTCGCAAGGTACTTTAGCAAGTGGATATGCGTAGTTTTGACCCGTATTATGTGTCCTGGAAAGGTAATGTCCCGCACACACCAGCTTATTACATACATGGGGAACAAGAGGAAGTTGGTATCGGCAATAGAAACCGTCATCGTTGACTTGAAGACTGGTCTTGGCAAGGACAAGATAAGCATAGCTGAACCATTCAGTGGCTCTGGAGTGGTTTCCCGGATGCTGAGGGATCATGCAGATTCTCTCTACGTAAATGACGTTGCCAGTTACGCAGAAGACATAAGTTGGTGCTACTTACCTTATAGGGATCCCGAAGAGAGCAATGCAATAGTTGAAGAAATAGAGAAGGCTAATGTATTCGTGGATTCTGACCCAGACTGTGTTGAACCGTGGATGCAGATGCACTGGACCTGCCAGGATGAGAACCATGTCGATGAGAATGAGCGGCTTTATTATACCCTCGAGAATGCCCGCCGTATAGATGGATACCGGTACTACGTCGACAACATCTGCCATCCTAGGAGGAGACCAGCTCTTATGGGGCCTTTGCTATACCAGGCATCAGTACACACCAACACTAATGGGAATTTCTCTGGGTTCTATCGGTCAAAAGAGGGCACACCATGGGGTGGAGACAGGAGTATTGATATCAAGCGGATAACGACACTGATCACTTTGTCGCCGCCCGCATTGCCTGCAGAACCCCTTGCAGGCGAACTTATTATAGGCAGAGCGGACGCAAAGGAATGGATATCAAGTCTTCCTCCGGTGGATGTTGTCTATATCGATCCACCCTATAACAAGCATCCTTATGCAACTTACTACTTCATGCTGGAGCTGATAAGCAATTGGGATTCTTCAATAGTGATCCCTCCAACGACCCGTGGTCAGCCACAAGACTGGACAAGATCACCGTTCAATAGCTTTGTACATGCGAAAACAGCGATGTTGGCATTGTTGAAATCTATCAAAGCGAAGTACATTGTGTTATCTTATAATAATCGAGGAATCATAGAGCAGGAGGAGATGATTGAGATCTTGGAACAAGTTGGATCTGTAAACTTGATAGAACTCTCTCATAACACCTACAATAAAATGCAGGGAATTGCCGCGAAAAAACGCACCAAACCTGATAAGAAAACTGTGGAACAGTTGTGGATTGTTGAATGTCAGTAAGGGAGATTTTTTCGCAAAACTTTCTAGCTGATTTTCAATTTGGACATTTCAGAATTGTCCAATTCTGGATATGCTAGAGAAGTTTCTGAAAAAAACCTCCCAAACCTCCCGTGGCATGAAATGGTAACATCTACCCCGAATACTATAAAAAAACCCTTACTGAGTCATTTTTTGGGCCGATTTGGCCCAACCTCCTCTTACCCTCAATGGTAATTTTTTTACCGCAGACCACGAATACAACTATGAAATATTTGATAAGCAAAGCATTTGTGCAGCGGGAGGTTTTTGGTAGGTGTCACACAATTTCAAAATGATAACAAATGGTAACCATTTTACCGCAAAGCATATCTAGAGAAAAATAATGTATGTATACACCATATGAGCTGTGCTAAAACATATTTATGTGCTCCTTGTGGGTTTGTAACAAGTGACAGGAAGGATTGGAAGCGACATCAGTCATCAATAAAGCATCAAACAACTACTTGTTCATCTGTGAAGACGATGCATGTTTGCTCGGCATGCGGCAAGGAGTATAAGTATGCGAGTGGCGTGTCGCGGCACAGGAAGACATGCACTGGTGTAGCACCGACGAACATCGTTGATGCACAGGCTGAGCACATCAAAGAACTTAGGGGTATGCTTCATGAGATGGTAGATACCAACAGGAGAACTGTTGAAGCTGTACTGTCGCGAGGGAATATATACAATACGACCAACAAGATGACCGTGAATGTGTTCCTAAATGAAAAGTGTAAGGGGGCCATGGATCTTAAGGACTTTGTCAGTTCGATGGTAATATCTGCATCGGATTTAGACTACACGCGCGAAAATGGATATGTGAAGGGTATTAGCAACATATTCGCGAAGAGGCTGGAAGTCTTGGGTCCAACAGAGAGACCATTCCACTGTGTAGATGGTAAGCGGCTCCAGTTCTACGTGAAAGATGAAGGTGAATGGAACCGCGATGGGAGTAATAGGGTGAGCGAGTCTATCAATGAAGTGTCGCACAAGCAAATACAACGTATTAAGGAATGGGAACGTGCTAATCCTGACTGGGACCAGAATGAGAGTGGTGTAGAGCAATACCTGGCCACTGTGCGTACGGTGATGGGTGGTATGAACGATGATGAATGCCGGCATTCAGTGGAAGACATTAAGCGACAGATTGGGGCTAGTTCTTCTCTCAAGAGTGCTATTGGAACTATAGGTGATGAACCTTTGCCCCTCGAGAAAATCTAGCTATAGCTCATAATGAAGCGTCACACGAGATCGGCGGATGGGATGTACCACATTGCAGGAAAGAAGTACCAGCACCTCCGAGGCAGCCGGGCACAGGTAGGTCACCACAATGCGTATATGACACATGGTGGTCTTAAGCTGAAGGATTTGCACTTCAACAGGAAGACCGGTCGGTGGGTTTCGGCCAAGAAGCACCGTACAGCTAAGAAGGATAACAACCTTGTGAAGCACGGTTGGTCTCTGGCTAAGAAGGGTTCGTTCGGAGCATCGCCGAAGGGTGGGCGGAAGACCCGCCGGAAGTCGAAGAAGTAAGTAAGAATACAAGATGAGCCACAACTCATGTTGTATTTAGAATGTAGTGAATATGGTCGGTCTATCAAGGTCTTGCAGAAGAGTGTAGAAGAGGTATCCGTCGGCGAGAGGTCCCTCTAGCCGACACAATGGGGTATTGCCCAGTGCTGTTGCAGCCACAAGTATGTCGCCAATATTGCCGTGTTGGTTAGCATTGATTGGGACGAAAGACAACTCCGTTGACCCAGGGACAGACCAAAGGTTAGTGTTATAGCGAGTCACTGCAACGGCAATCCTGGTTCCTCTAGGCATAGGCTTCGTATTCCAGAGTTGATACGATGCAATTGCGAAGTCGTCCGTACTGAGTACTCTGCCGCCAGATGTTGCTTTGATGTAGTATGTTTTAGGGCCATCGAGTGATAGTGCGGACGGCTCTGCAGTTGTATCAGGCTCTGCAGAAGAGGTTTCGGACGCGACACTTGCTGTGGGTTCTGCTATAGGACCCGCCTGTGTGGGCATTGCTTCTTTTTGCAGAATGGCTAGACCGGAAGGCCTTATTTCGTATGTAGTAGTTGACCCAACAAGGGTGAGTGTTGATCCTGACTTAGTCATGGCTAATCGCTTGTCTCGGTGGTGGAGCACTAGATGTCCAGATCTTGTTGAGATGAGAGCATTGTAACTGAACATGGTTGGGAGATCAGCCATACTTTAGATACCGTGAGATAACTATCGTAGAGATCGTTCGGCATGCACAGAGAAATATGCTCTGCTTACTTTCTTCCCTGGTGTAGCCGCGTAGAGTCTGTATGCCTCCCATACCTTTTCTCCACAGCCGATATCTGCGGTAGCAAGGAACTCTTCTACTTCCTTCTGCCTGTCCCAAAGGGTGAGGGACATTTTGTTTACTACTGTTCCATCACATGATCCACCCATTCCTGTTGCCGTTACACAGACCATCTGCCTAAACATTGTTTCGTCATGGTCAGGAGTATCGTTGTCGTGAATGAAGAACTCGTATAGGTCACTCAATTCTAGCAGACTTTCTGCAGGGTCAAGTACCAATGTTCGTTTGCAGAATTTGGCTATCTTGTCGACATAATCTCCTTGTACGAGATTACAGTTGATGAGACCGTCCTTGCACGTGTAGTTCTTTTCGTTGATTATGCGTTCTGGAGGAATATGCAGGTGCACATGGTTTCTCTGGGACCAGAGTCCAAATACAACTTCGACGTGCTGTTTGGGGGTTCTCCACTCTTTGGTAATGCTCATGCATGCACTAGAAAATGTTTCGACAACACTATCGATACTCTGGCTAGAGAGAGATAGACATGCATCACGAACGAGTGGGTTTTTAATGGAGTGCTTTACGTACTCATCTCCTGATGAGAAGCGATTAGAGTAGTGGAAGGAAACAGCGAGAATGTCGATTAGATGGGATTTGAGAATAGCATAGGCATCTGGGATGTGCTGTCTAGTACGAATGACTCTACAGTTTTCTGCCATATCTTCCGTATACAGCGAACGGAAGGTTGTAGAGAGATCGCATGAGATTCTGTGGCCTACAATTGGACGCAGGAGATCAGCAATAGCAACGAAGCTTTTTAGGACATCGGTTGTTATTACGAGGGTGAGTGAGTTCTTCTTAAGTAGGATATCTCCTATTCTAGTGATAAGATGCTTGGCATCGGACTTTGTTGGCGAGAAGAGTGTAGTGAAAAGCCCCACGACTCGCTGTATGACATCGGAGTTAGGAATGCAGTTTGAGAGCAGATTGGACTTGATACCTCTTATTACGGCATGTTTGAGTTTGTGTTTGCATCTGCAGAGATCGTCGTCTCGTTGTAGGTAGGGGAGTACTAGTGCAAGGATACTGTCTTCATTTACGATGTTGTAGCCTTTAGCATCACATACGACGAACGTGTTGGTTGTGGGTACAAAGTAGTATCGATAGTCGGGGGATGATGTGAATTGCCTTATTGCTTCTTGTATTTTCTCTTCTGTCGCTCTCTTCCGGCTGGAAGACTCCGCAATTCGCTCTACTTGGGACTTTACTGTCCCGGGGATAGATTCTAGGGCGGTTATGACTATACTCTGATTATCGGGGTAAGCCTCTAGCAGGTTGGATATAATGATTGTTGCTTGCTCTAGGACTGCTGCGTTCGACATTGAGCATAACCTAACGTTGTCCTTAAGCATTTAAAGGAGCTAATGGCTTACAAGCAAGCTTATGACGCCGGTACTCTTGATAAAGACAGTGCAGATCGCTCCATTCAGGACATTAATGACAGCCCTGAAGGACATTCTACTTGAATCGAACATAGTATTCACTCCCGCTGGCATGGGGATCATCAGCATGGATAAGTCCCATACTGTGCTGGTCAATATGATGCTTGACGCAGAGAACTTCGAGGAGTTCAAGTGTGAGCATCCGAAGATAGTGATCGGTGTCAATATGTTCCACCTTTTCAAGCTCATTAATACGATTGATAATGACGACACTTTGACTATTTTCATCGACTCTAGGGACTACTGTGATGGTGTGGTCTCTTTCCTGGGTCTCAAGTTCGAGAATGGAGACATAAAGCAGTCGAAGATCCAAAGGTTGAAACTGATCGAACCAGATGAGGAAGAACTAGAGGTGCCTGACGTCCACTTCTCGTCTATCATCAACCTGCCGAGTACGGACTTTCAGAAGATCGTGCGTGACCTGGCAAACATCTCTGATCGGCTGGAGATCATGTCCGTTGGGGCCGAGCTTGTGTTCAAGTGTGAGGGGGCTTTTGCGGAGGCTGAAGTGAGACGTTCAGAGCTGCAAGACCAGATGGAGTTCGTGGCGAAACCGCACTCTGAGAGGGTGATCCAGGGTGAGTTTTCCCTGAAGAACCTTACTTACTTTATTAAGTGTACGAACCTATGCAGCACGATAGACATGTACCTAGAGAACAAGCTTCCGATGATTGTTCGCTATGCAGTTGCCAGTTTGGGGCAAATAAAACTTTGTTTGGCACCACTGCCGTCTAAGAATGCGGCATCTATCCCTGGATAGACTAATTACGGATAGTTCGTTTATGTGTGGTACTCTTCTTCCTGACAGTTCCTCTGCCTCTGCCTCTGCCTCTGCCTCTGCCTCTGCCTCTGCCTCTGACTCTGCCTCTGCCTCTGGCACCTCTAACCGAATTGGTTCGATTACTTGATTCAGAGACACTGTGTCCGCTGTTGCTACTGCTACCTCTGCCAGTACCGCCTCTGCCTCTGGCACCTCTAACCGAATTGGTTCGAGTGATTCGGTTACTTGATTCAGAGGGCTGGGATTGTGCAGCGGGCGATTTAGGTCGTGCAGCGGAGGCAACAGATGATGATGACTTGGATGTTGCAGCAACTTCAGGCGGTGTGTTCAGGACGTCCAGTAGTTGGGTAAGGGCATGTACGTACTTTTCGATAGCTTTGTGGTCTAATGGAACAGATGTCGTAGGGTCCGTAGTTGGGAGTGTTACAGCTGGATAGACCCATTGTCTATTACTCGGAGCCGATGAGTTCCATGCGAATGCTGCGACAATGTAGTCGCGCTGGGCTTGTTCGATAGCACGGGTGTGTTGTGGTGCGGTCATACTGGTTACTGTACAATCCATACAGTCTGATATCATAGTTTTTGCTGCTTGAACAGGGGATGGGAGTCCCCACCCTTCAGCTATCACGACGGCTCTTGCGTAGGCACCCCAGCAGGCGACTAGCCGTGATGCATAACATGAAAAGGCCAATAGAAGAATACGGAAAAGACTATTGATGTGTTTTTCGTACTTCTGGTTGCCACGGATAACCTCTCCAATTTCCATTAGGGAGGACATAAGGCTCTTGAACTCATCTGCTTCCCCAGGGTAGGATGGTAGGTACTTTCCGCCTTTGGAGAGGATGGTTACAGCATTGCGTTTTTGTTTGTATAGCTTTTTTTCTGAGTCCTTGGTTTTGTTTACCCATTGAAGGAGTTCACCCTTGAAAGATCTTCCGGGCGTGCCATACTTGCACTTATTACTGAGTTTACCTTGGATGTCTTCAAATATGCCAGCGGGTGTGGTTTTGTGAAACCCCAACTTGTTTCTACTGGTCGTAGCACTGTTGTGGGCAATGACGTTAACCATTGCAACAGCCGCCTTTCCTTCCTCCGCTTTGGGGTCCAAGGTAGTATGTGGTTTTTTAGCAGCATCTGGTTTCCTGCCTGTCCAGAGGTGCCACGATTGTTTGTCGGTTCCGCAGTTCGACTGGTGTATTTTGTCGAGAGCATTAGCTTCGGGTTTAATGAGTCCTCGAAGGTCTCCAGCGGCATTTTCTGCGTCCCTTTTTTTTTCATCCTCTGTTCTTCTGTTTATGATGTGTTGTAGAGAGCCATATATATGTTTATGCATTCCGACACATAGAGGTGTACCATCTTGATCGAATAACCGGTTTGTGTCGGGAAGCTTCTCATACCCGGGCCATTTGGCATTGACATTATATTTACCAGACAGAGTGCCGTCAAGCCATATTGTAAGATCATCGGAGACATTGGAAGTAAGCCCTTCTACAATGGTTGGAACTGTACTTAGTTCCATCATCTTCGCTATTTTATTGTGCATTTCCTTTTTCATGGAAGAGAGGGCCGGTGGTTGCCATAATG
>Ga0206682_10004669_pt1 | contig 11062 bp, 10 predicted proteins | sample M240m12015metaG_FD_155444 | JGI IMG/M metagenome (GOLD analysis project Ga0206682, IMG submission 155444) | Ammonia-oxidizing marine archaeal communities from Monterey Bay, California, United States - M2 40m 12015 | ecosystem: Environmental > Aquatic > Marine > Intertidal zone | place: USA... | reverse complement strand
CAACTATATGTTTATTTTTGGCTTTGGTGATATTCCCGCCATGGGAGCGCAGGGCTGCGGAATCGCAACCGCAATATCAATGTGGCTCTCGGCAATCGTTATCACGGTGTACGTGCTCCAAAAGAAGTCGCTGAAACAATACATGCCCCCTTGGTCACCCGTTGCACCCAACACAAGCGCGATTAAAGAGATTTTAGTATTGGGATGGCCGGTGGGTGCCACCATGTTTCTGGAGACTTCGGTTTTTGCTGGTATCGCACTGTTAGTGTCGTCTTTGGGAGACACCGCGATTGGCGCCCACCAGATCGCCTTTAACGTGTGGGATATGTTTTACATCCCTATGCTGGCCATTGGGTCGGCAATGGCGACTCGAATGGGCCACGCCTTGGGCGCTCAAAACCAGCAAGGCGTCTTTATGGCGCTCAAGGCCGGTATATTGTGCTCGGGCATCATCAGTCTCACGACCATGGCAGTACTTCTGACACTGCCAATTGCGATCGTCAGCATTTATTCTGAATCCCCTGACATCACATTGCTTGCTGCCCGGCTTCTGAGTCTTGCCGCACTGTTTGTGATTATCGATGCCGTTCAGATCGTGGGATCATTTTCGATGCGCGCCTACAAAAAGACGCGTTTCCCATTCATCGCGAGCATGGTCGCTTACTGGCTCATTGCCTTACCGCTGGGTTACTACCTTGGCATCGTGAAAGCGGATAACCTGTTTGACGGTGCCGCCGGGTTCTGGGTCGGTATCATCGTAGGCGTCACTGTCGCGTCAACCATGATCGCGGTTCGCTTAGTCTTACTGCTCAAGCAACCGATACCGAAAGACCTTTACGCCGACTAGTCGTGGCCGCAACCGCCAGGGGCTGCAACGTAGAGTCGCTCAATGTGTTGCTCTAGCGCGTCATAAACTCTCAGTAGCCCCCAAAGCGGTTCGCGCTGTCTCGCAAGGTAGATGAGGGCGTCCTGCGCCTGCCAGGCGGCAATGACACCGACCACCGAGGCCAAGACACCTTCGCTGCGGCAATCAAACCCAGGTCTGTCGTCGTCAGCAGGCGCGATACAGCGATAACAGCCTTCACTGCGCGAGCCACTAAATGCAATCACTTGACCGTGCAGACGGGAGGCGGCGCCCATAATCCAAGGTATGCCGAATTCCCGCGTGTATTTCTCGATCGCGTGACGGGACTCCAAATTATCGGTGGCATCAATAACAAGATCGATATCGGCGAGCACTGATCTGTCGTTTGCGATATTTTCGCCAAAACGTTGAATCACGGATTCAATTTGTACGTCACCGTTGAGCGCGGCGAGCTGTGCCTGTAGCGCTGTGGCTTTATAAGAACCGATGTCTCGCTCTCGAAAGGCGAGCTGGCGGTGAAGGTTACTCATCTCAAGTTTGTCATGATCAACGAGCCGCAGATGGCCAACACCTGCCCCAGCCAAAAACAGCCCCACCATCGACCCCAAACCACCGCAGCCTACGATAACGACACGCGCACGACTCAGACGACCCTGCCCCGCAAGGTCAATCTCGGGCAATAAGATCTGCCGCGAATAACGCTCAAGAACCTCGTCACTGATCATCGCAAGCACCCCCCGGTCACTCGTGGCCTTCCTGCCAAATCATGCCGCAGGCTCACGTCTCTAAACCCGTGGGCCCGGAAAATTTTATATACATCACTCGCCTGATCATAGCCGTGCTCGATCAAAAGCCAGCCGTCTTTAGTCAGGTGCTGTGGTGCCTGAGTGATAATACGTCGAATATCACTGAGCCCATCGCTCCCGTCAGTCAAGGCGATCGTCGGTTCAAAACGCACATCGCCTTGCAGCAGATGCTCATCTTTACGCGCCACATAAGGCGGATTCGCCACGATGATTGACCATGATCGTTCGCCAAAGGCGGAAAACCAATTGGAGACGGTCAATTCAATCGGTAAATCGAGATTTCTGGCGTTTTTTTCCGCAACGACAAGTGCCGGCTCACTGACATCACAAGCCGTCACCTCTAAGTTTGGTTTGGCCGCCTTACACGCCAATGCGATTGCGCCACTCCCGGTCCCCAAATCGAGTAATGAAGGCGCTGCAAACGCCGCAACTCGCTCAATGGCCCACTCGACTAAGTGTTCAGTTTCGGGCCGAGGAATAAGTACGTCGGGTGTTACCGCAAGTTCAAGCGACCAAAATTCTCGATAACCCAACACGTAGGCCAATGGAACGCCCTGTTCGCGCTCTCGACAGAGCGCGGAGTACTGCTTGAGGTCGTCGGCAGCAAGATCATCCGTGTCGTGCGCAAAGAGCCAGGCGCGATTAGTACGATCCAAACAGTGCAGCAACAACGTTTCAGCATCGCGCTTGGCAATATTAAACGCAGCTAACGCGTCGCTGACTTTCACTCGTCACCTAGCGCGGCCAGTAGATCCGCCTGATGCTCCTGTCTGAGCGGCTGTATGACCGAATCAAGACTGCCTTCCACTACCTCGTCTAATTTGTACAAGGTGAGGTTAATTCGGTGGTCGGTCACTCGGCCTTGCGGGTAATTGTAAGTCCGGATACGGTCAGATCGATCACCGGTCCCCACCAAATTACGGCGCTCTTCGGCTTGCTCTGCCGCCAACTGTTGCTCAGAGGCCGATGCGAGTTTCGCTTGCAAAAGCGACATCGCCCGAGCTCGATTCTTGTGTTGTGAGCGCTCATCTTGGCACTCCACGACAATGCCCGTTGGAATGTGTGTCAAGCGGACAGCGGAGTCCGTGGTGTTAACGTGCTGCCCTCCGGCCCCTGAGGAGCGATAGGTATCAACACGGAGGTCCTCCTTGCGAATCGCGACTTCCTCAACTTCATCGGGCTCCGCCATGACAGCAACGGTGCAAGCAGACGTATGGATTCGTCCCTGTGACTCCGTTTCAGGAACCCGCTGAACACGATGTGCACCCGACTCAAATTTTAAGTGCGCGTAAACAGAATTACCCACCACCCGGGCAATCAATTCTTTATAACCGCCATGATCACTCGCCCGCTCTGAGACGACTTCAATAGACCACTGTTTGCTCTCCGCGTAGCGTGAGTACATTCGGAACAGGTCACCTGAAAAAATAGCCGCTTCGTCGCCCCCTGTGCCGGCTCGAATCTCCAAAAATACGTTACTCGAATCTTTCGGGTCTTTGGGCAACATCAACACCTGAAGCTCAGCTTCAGACGCCACCATATGCTGCTCAGCGACCGCAATTTCCTCCTCGGCCATCTCTCGAAGTTCAACATCGGCGTCTTGCAGCATGACCTGCGCCTCTGCTGAATCGTCTTGCGCGCGCCGATAGCTCTCATAAACTTTGACGACCTCGTCGAGCTGCGAATATTCCTGAGAGAGACTTCGAAATTTATTAGGGTCGGAGGCTGTCTCCGCGTCAGAGAGCAGCGCAGAGACTTCCTCATGTCGATCGCACAGCGACTCGAGCTTCGTAACCAGCGAAGATTTCACAAATAACTGCCTTTATTGATCTACTGTAGTGTGGACGAACCGTCCGAGGGTAAAGATGATGGCACGCCCAGCAACTCTGCCGCCCTTGAAACATTAACACGATCGCCTTCCTTTGCGATCTGCTTTAATCCCGCGGTTGGAGCATGAATTAACTTATTCGTGAGATCCCGTGACAATCGTGTAATAACTTCTTCGGGGGTCTTGCCGCTCTCTAACGCCTTCATCGCGCGTTCGAGCTCAGCGTTTTGGATTGCCATTGCCGACTCACGATAATTTCTAACGACGTCTGCTGATGCGCGTTGCAGCCAATTAGCCTCAACCTCAACGACACCTTCGTCGACAATCTTATCCGCCTTGTTGGCCTCGTGACTTCGAAGGCGAACATTCTCCTCAACGACACCCCGAAGGTCGTCAACGGTGTAGAGGTATACGTCAGACAGCGACGCCACTTGCGGCTCGATGTCTCGGGGAACGGCCAAATCGATCAACAGTGCGGGTCTAAACCGACGCGCTTTAATCGCCTCCTCAACCGCTCCCTTACCCAAGATCGGCAGTTGACTGGCTGTGGAGCTGATCACAATATCGGCGCTGGGTAGACGATCTGTCACGTCTGCAAGAAGAATCGCTTCCGCACCAAACTGTTCTGCAAGCGTCTCGGCGCGCTTTAGGGTCCGATTGGCCACAATTAGTTTTCCAAGGCCTGCTTCGTTGAGATGTCGCGCAACCAACTCAATCGTTTCGCCCGCGCCGAGCAGAAGCGCCGTGCGATTGGAAAGATCTGAGAAAATTCGTCCGGCTAGATCCACAGCGGCGTAGGCCACGGAAACGGGGTTTTCCCCAATAGCGGTATCGGTACGGACACGCTTGGCAAGACGGAACGCCTCGGGAAACAGCTTCCCTAGCGAATCCCCGATGCCACCACTCTCTTGCGATACCGCGAATGCTGATTTGATTTGACCAAAAATTTGAGGCTCGCCGAGCACCATCGAGTTCAAGCCAGCAGCGACCTTTACCAAGTGCGTCAATCCATCCAAACCGTGACTTCTGTAGGTGCACGTCGACAAATCGCCCATAGCGACAGAGTGATAGGCCGACAGCCACTTAACGACGTCGTCGCCCACCACCGCAGCCTCACACGCCTCGCCGAACCAACCATAAATTTCAGTGCGGTTGCAGGTGCTTAAAATCACACCTTCACTCAGTCCGGTGTGCGCGATAAGCTCCGAAATTGCCTCAGGAACGCACTCAGGCGCGAACGCCACGCGCTCTCGAACCGAGACGGGTGCCGAGTCGTGATTTATTCCTATGACAACCAAATTTGACGGCATCACTGTCAATCAATAGCTACACTTCAAAGAATGATAACAGAGAATTGAGCTGACACGAGGGCGTGTGCCGATTTCGTTTGGTGTGTCATGATTACACCCATGAGAAACATCAAATATTCCATTGCCGTTTTGGCCCTATTTTTATCGGGCTGCACGACCACTCACGTGGTTGACGCCCCGAAGGGCGAGATTAGCGCTGACGTCACCAACCCCGTTACCCCAACAGTCGTCCATCCTTACGCCGATATTCCTAGCGATCAGCTGTCCGTGCTGCTTGAAGCGGAGTTTGCGATCAGGGCGCGAGATCTGCCACTGGGGCTGCGCCGATTGACCGCGGCCAGCCTACTGATACCTGACCCAGCAATCGCGCGACGAGCGCTGCAACTTGCGCAGTTCGTGCGCGATACAGGCGCTACACTGAGCATGGCAAGACGCCTTTCAGATCTTGAACCTAGTGACGGTGAGGCCGCAACAATTGCTGCGGCTATTTTAATCGACCGCAACGACGTGGCTGAGGCTCTGCGTTATTCCCGGCGGGCCTTCGCATCGGACTCAGAGATTAATCCAGCGGCACTGCTCAATGACTATGCCGCACAGCCGGACGAGACGAAGGCACGCATTCGGCAGCTACTCGGTGAGCTTGCAGTCAATTACCCAGACGACCCTCGCAGCCTCTTTGCGATGGCTCTCCTAGAATGGCGAAGCGGAAACATTGGTGTCGCCAAAGAAGGTTTAAAGGCGCTTTTTACCGTTGATCCTTACCATGAAAGAGGCACACTACTGATAACGGAAATCCGCTTACAGGCGGATGACCCACGCGCTTTTGAGGCATTACTCACTGCGATAGAAGTCACTGACAGTGCGTTGCTGCGATATCAATACGCGCGTTATTTACTGGGTCGGCAGGAACTCGAAAATGCCAAGGCACAGTTTGATATTTTAGTGCTTGCGCCTCAGCCCAATATCGATCACCTCATTAGTGCCGCATTGGTGGATATTGAACTCTCGCAGCCCATGTCAGCACTCGTGCATTTGGATCGAGTGCTTGCTGGCAGCCAACGCATCAGTGACGCGTATTTTTTTCGTGGTCTGGCGCTTGTGCAGGTTCAGGATACGGTGCAAGCACTCGATGCATTTGCTCGTGTCGCACCCTCGTCTAATTACGCGCGCGCTCTGCGAGAAGCTGCAAATTTACTCATCAGCAACGGCGACATTAACACCACCAATGTATTTTTCGAACGTCAACGCGTGACACATCCGCAAGGTCGCGAGATCAGCTTTACGTTTCATGCCGACACGTTGGAGGCGCTCGGTTCAGACGAGGCTCGCAATGTACTGACCACTGCCCTTTCGGAATTTCCGAAGTCCACGAGACTCTTGTTTGCGCGGGCAACCCTGCTAGAACGACGCGGTCTTTTTAATCAAGCCGAGACCGACTATCGCCAGATTCTAAACTTAGCACCGGGTGACGCGGGTGCACTGAACGCGCTCGGCTACGCCCTGACTAACAACACGACGCGGTTTTCTGAGGCGGCTGACTTGCTCGAAGAAGCCCTCACGAAAGACCCTCGAAACCCAGCCATTATTGATAGCCTTGGCTGGGCCTACTTTAAGCTCGGGAAGAAAAAGCAGGCTGAACTCCTCCTCAAAGAGGCCTACAAGCAGTACCCGGATCCGGAGGTCGCCGCCCACCTCATTGAGTTACTCTGGTCGCAAGGTCGTACCCTTGAAGCGAGAGACCTATTTTCCGCCGAGTGGCGATCATCGCCGCAGAACAAGTACCTTCTCGATACGGCGAATAAACTCGCCATTCCGCTACCGGAGTAGCGTGGTGATGAGGTCATGGCCATTAGCGTTCCTTCTCATTGTGGTGACAGGGTGCGTTCAGTTGCCCTTTGAGGTCGACAGCGTTGATGAGGTCTCCGCTTTACTTCCCAAGTCAATGTCCTGGCGCGCCAGCGGTAAAATGCTCGTCACCTCGAAAAGCAACAATCAAACGCTGCGCTTTTCGTGGACGCACTCCGCCAACACCGTCGACCGAGTCGTCGTGAGTGACAGTCTCGGACTTCGCAGCGCGATGCTGCTCCACAATAAAAATGGCTTCTTTACGGTCGACAGTGACAACCGCCTGACGCCGCTCAGCAACGCCATGGCAGCCCGTCATCTAGCACTACTAAAGATGGCGCCGCCTGAAAATTGGGCGGCTCTGCTGACCGGCACTCAACTGGACAGCAATACGGTCGTTGCGCAGGTCCTGGATTGGTCTGTGCTAGACGAATACCGAGTGCCTCGACGGCTTCGCATCGAAGCGAACGACGATTCGCTCCGTATCATTATCAACGAGTGGGAAGTCATCGACGGTGAATGAGCAGGTGATTGAAACGCTAAGTCCAGCAAAGCTGAACCTGTTCCTTCACGTGGTGGGTCAGCGAGCTGATGGCTATCACGAGCTGCAAACAGTTTTCCAACTCCTAGACTGGGGCGACGTCATGCGATTTGAAGTGACCGACGCGCCGGGTCTGCAGTTAACAGGTGACGTTTCAGGGATTCCCTACAGTGACAATTTAATCGTCAGAGCCGCCAACCTACTCGATCTTGATCCAGGTCTTGGCGTCTGTATCGATATTCAAAAGGTGGTCCCCATGGGCGGTGGCCTAGGAGGCGGTAGCTCGAATGCCGCCACAACGCTTTGCGCGTTGAATTCACTATTTAAACTGGGTCACTCCGTACAAACACTGGCGACCTTGGGTGCAACCTTAGGCGCAGACGTTCCGGTGTTTGTTCGAGGAGAATCGGCGTGGGCCGAGGGAATTGGAGAAAAACTCACACCGATCACCTTACCTAAACGCTGGTTTGTAATTATTTACCCCAATTGTCACGTGTCTACAGAGGAAATCTTCAGGGCTCCAGAATTGACACGCAATACTCTGCCAATTACAGTGTCGGCGCTTTTCAAGGGGTCGGTACGCAACGACCTGCAGCCCGTAGTGGAACGCAGGTACGAGCAAGTTAAGGTAGCGCGTGAGTGGCTGTCTCAACACGGTCCCGCAGCAATGACTGGAAGTGGCGCGTGTGTCTTCGCAGCCTTTGAGTCGAGAGATGAAGCGATGCACGTCGCTGCTCTTGCCGAAAATGAATTCCAGGCCTTTGTTGCACTAGGAATAAATCGCTACACAATGGTGTAGCACAAACGAATATTGGGGCGTCGCCAAGTGGCAAGGCAGCGGGTTTTGATCCCGCCATTCGGAGGTTCGAATCCTCCCGCCCCAGCCATATCCAACTCGCAGGACGCCTCGCATGTCTTCGAAAATGATGGTTTTTACCGGCAACTCGAACACCGATCTCGCAAGAAAGGTGGCCAGCCGCCTATATCTTGAAATTGGCAGTGCAAAGGTCGGTAAGTTCTCAGACGGTGAAGTCACGGTCGAGCTCAATGAAAACGTTCGTGGTAAAGACGTTTTTGTCCTGCAGAGCACCTGTGAGCCTACAAACGACAACCTCATGGAGCTGTTACTCATTATTGACGCGTTGCGTCGTGCATCCGCCAGTAGAATCACCGCCGTGGTCCCCTACTTTGGCTACGCACGTCAGGACCGCCGAGTACGATCCTCTCGAGTGCCGATTTCCTCTAAAGTCGTTGCTGACATGATGGTGAGCGTGGGCGTTGACCGCGTATTAACGGTCGATTTGCACGCCGAACAGATTCAAGGCTTTTTCACCTGTCCGGTAGATAACGTGTACGCCTCGCCCATACTCAACGACGACATTGTCGCCAGTAAGTATGAAAACGTGGTCGTTGTGTCGCCCGACATTGGCGGTGTGGTTCGTGCTCGCGCTATTGCCAAGCAGCTCGACGAGGCCGAGCTGGCCATCATTGACAAACGCCGTCCGAGGGCCAACGAGTCTGAGGTCATGAACTTGATCGGAGACGTCCAAGGCCGTACGGCCATCATGGTCGACGATATGGTCGATACAGCCGGCACGCTGTGCTCCGCCGCAAATGCACTCAAGGAGCGCGGCGCCACCAAAGTCGTGGCTTACTGCACGCATGCAGTCCTTTCGGGGAAAGCGCTTGAAAATGTTCGCAACTCGGAACTCGATGAATTGGTTGTTACTGACACGATCCCGTTGAGCGCTGAGGCAAAAACAATTGCAAAAATTCGCCAACTCACCATTGCTGATCTCTTAGCAGAGTCCATTCGCAGAGTGAGTAACGAAGAATCTATTAGCGCGCTGTTTGATTCATAATTCAGCGTAAACCCACACACTCTAGGACCGGTCGCAAGTCTTTGAGTGTTTTTCCAAAGGAGACAGACCATGTCTGACACTTTTGTAGTTGAAGCCGAGCTTCGTAGCGATGAAGGGAAAGGTGCGAGCCGCCGCCTTCGCCGACTCGAAGCGAAAATTCCCGCCATTATTTATGGCGGCGATAACGCACCCGTAAGTCTCTCGCTTGTCCGTAAGGATTTCGAGAAGCACCTCGAGACCGAAGCGTTTTACTCCGCTATTCTCGAAATTACGTACGATGGCAAAAAGGAAAAAGCCATTCTCAAGGCGCTGCAACGTCACCCTGCAAAGGATTATCCAATGCACGCTGACTTCTTCCGCGTTGAGGCCAATAAAGCCCTGAAAGTCTCTATTCCACTGCACTACATTAACGAAGAGTCTTGCGTGGGCGTAAAACTTGGTGGTGGCCGCATCCAACACACGTTGAATGAAATCGAAGTCAGCGCACTACCGGCCGACCTCCCCGAGTTCATTGAAGTGGACATGGCTGAGGTTGATCTTGGCGACGTGATTCACTTATCGGACCTAACGTTCCCGTCCGGGGTGACTTCCACTGCACTTGCACTGGGTGGTGATCGCGATATGGCCGTCGCTGCTGTACTTGCGCCTAAGGGTGCCAAAGGCGACTCCGACGACGGAGCTGAAGCAGCCGGTGATGAGACAGGCGAAGAAGACGGCGCAGAGAGCTAATGGTGACACCCAGCATTCGACTCATTGTCGGTCTGGGTAATCCTGGCGAAAAATACATCGGCACTCGCCACAATGCGGGTGCCGATTTCGTTTCGGCGCTAGCGACTCAAAACAGTATTGATCTCAAGGCTGAGAAGAAACTCTCTGCCAGAGTGGGTCGTGGATCTGTAGCGGGGCACGATGTCCGACTGTTGATCCCCGACACCTACATGAATCACAGCGGCAAGGCCGTGGGGCTGGCGGTGAACTACTTCCAAATTCCACCCGAGCAACTGCTGATTGTGCACGATGAACTCGATATGACGCCGGGGGCCAGTCGTTTTAAATTCGACGGGGGTCACGGGGGACATAATGGTCTCAGGGACATTATTCCAGCAATTGGCGGCACCAGAGCGTTTTGGCGCCTGCGGGTAGGCATTGGTCATCCCGGGCAAGCCAACAAAGTTTCCGGCTGGGTACTCAGTAAGGCGTCAAAGACCGAACAAGCGCTGATCGCATCGTCCATTGACGAAGCGCAGGCGGCACTACCACTGTTACTTGACGGGGAAGATGTAAAAGCAATGACGCGTCTTCACAGCAGTGACAAGACCAAAGCAGATGTGTAAAGAGGCTAAGTATGGGCATTAAGTGTGGCATCGTCGGGCTTCCCAATGTGGGCAAGTCAACGCTATTTAACGCACTCACCAAGGCGGGAATCGACGCTGAAAACTTCCCGTTTTGCACGATCGAGCCCAACGCGGGTGTCGTATCAGTGCCCGATCCCCGGCAAGATGCAATCCAAGCCCTCGTCAACCCTGAGCGAAGCATTGCCGCTACCATGGAATTCGTTGATATCGCCGGGCTTGTTGCAGGCGCATCCAAAGGCGAAGGTCTTGGCAACCAATTCCTCGCCAATATTCGTGAAACCGACGCAATTGCCCACGTTGTGCGGTGTTTTGAAGACCCGAACGTCATCCACGTCGCCAATCAGATTAATCCTCTGGCTGATATTGAAACGATTAATACGGAACTGGCTTTGGCCGATCTTGAAAGTTGTGAGAAGCAACTTCAGCGCGTTGTACGCACGGCCAAAGGCGGCGATAAAGTTGCAATCGCAACAAAAGCCCTCCTTGAGGAAAAGTTGCTTCCGCACCTTAACGAAGCCCTGCCCGTAAGGGCACTGGAACTGGACGACACCGAGCAAGAACTCGTCCGAACGATGCACCTACTCACAATCAAGCCCACCATGTACATTGCCAACGTGGCTGAAGACGGCTTTGACGACAATCCGCACCTC
>Ga0206682_10004663_pt1 | contig 11064 bp, 11 predicted proteins | sample M240m12015metaG_FD_155444 | JGI IMG/M metagenome (GOLD analysis project Ga0206682, IMG submission 155444) | Ammonia-oxidizing marine archaeal communities from Monterey Bay, California, United States - M2 40m 12015 | ecosystem: Environmental > Aquatic > Marine > Intertidal zone | place: USA... | reverse complement strand
ACTTTGCGCATTTAGACGCGCCAACAAATCATCTACCGCTGCAATGTAATCGTTGTGTAGCGGGTAAAGGGTGATTTCTATAACTACCTGCATGGGTGATCTACACGCCTCAATGGATAAGATTTAATTTCGACAAGGCCAAGGGATAATGACCATACCCGCACAGGCCCTCCTAGATAAGGAGCAGGCTAACGCAGCACAATTTGCGCCCTTTTTTGGACAAACACACCGCTCATCAACCCGGGCTTGAATAAATTAAAATTCTCTTCTAGCCTAAAAGCATGAACTTTGTAACTCAAGCCATTACCTATCTATTGATTGCGAATCTAGCCCTGCCGGGCGCAGGCTGCCAATGCTTGAGTGATAAAGACGGCGCAATGAGCCACGACTCGGACCATATGCGCATGCATCAGCCGACGCATGTAGAACATACAACAAGCCACCACGCCCCTGCTAAGGATAAAGTTCAAGTTCAGGAACATAGCCAAAGCCTCGACCGCGCTCAAACTCACACCTGCTTACAAGAAAACTGCGCAAAAGACACCACCGCTGTCAGCGAAGTTGTCGCCCCAAGTCACAATGCATTATTCATTGCTTGGCATGAAGGTGATCAAACTGACGGCGAATATACCGCTCACATTAGCGCCCTAGCCTCTTTTGATATTGCCAGGGCACCACCGGAATTTGCACCACCGGATAACCCGTCAAACACACCCCTTGAATCTCCTCTCTCCCGCTTCGACCGCCTGATCATCTAGCTCTGCGCCTGCGCCAACTACTCTATGTGGGTAGTGGCACTCTCAATTCTGCAGCTAGTTTTTATACCTACCAAATAGCTGCATACGCCAAAAGCACATCCAAAAAGGGACGTGTTTTATCGAATTGATAAAGGTTTAGATGTGAACACAAAAAGTACCAGCACAAACTCATTCCCTTGGATTAGAGCCATGCTAGTTATCACCGCAACATGCAGCGCTCTAGGTTGTGCGAACCTTGCTACAAACAGCACAAAAAGCGGTGCGAAAGGTATTACGGAAGACATTACGAACGACGCAGCGACAGCGCCAGTAGCGTTAACGGGCCACCGCGGACTTATCGATGATGCCCACCCCCTGACCGCAGATAAAGCCGTTCAGATAGCGCTCGTAAATAACCAAAATCTGGCAGCGGTTTACGCGGAACTTGGTTTCGCTAAAGCCGAAGTATTTGCCGGAGCCCGGATAAGAAACCCCCTTTTGTCTTTTAGCCAACTGGATTCAAATGCAGGCATTGATCAGATTGTTTGGGGCATCAGCACTTCCCTAACAGACCTCATCACGTTGAGGTCGCGAAAGAAACTGGCTGCAACCCAGGCGCTGGCCATTGAACAAAAGGTTCAAGCTTATGCAATGGTGACCCAAGCCCTCACCTACCAGCATTACTATCAATACTTGGCAAGCAAGCAGCGGCTTCAAGTATTGCAAGAAATCAGCGCCATCAGCGATTTAATCTTAGAGGCCACCCAACGCTACAGTGATGCCGGTAACGTTACGGCTTTGGAATTGGCTGAAGCAAAAATACAATCCAGCAAAGCCAAGCTAGAATTACTTGATGCCCAGGCGGGAGTATTCACAGCTAGAACAGAAATGTCAGAAATCTTAGGCGTTCGCGTCAGCCAAAACTGGCAAATAGCAAAACAGCTGCCCGTACCCGACGCGGCAAGCCTCTACCGAACAGACAACGCATCCGGAAAAATTCCTACAAAAGACACATTAGTCCAACGGGCGCGAGAACAGAGATTAGACCTACAAGCCGCGCAAACGGAAATTGCAGCGCTTACACTGAAATTGAAAAGCCATAGCTTAGAAAACAAAGTGGGCGATATAGCACTGGGCGCTGAACGCGAGCGAGAGTCCGATGGCGAGCGTTTAACCGGCCCTAATGTTGAGTGGGCAGTACCCCTATTTTCTCAAGGCCAAGAGGACCAGCTTAAAATTATTGCTGAGTTAGAAATTGCGCAAGCGCAACTTAGGCAGCTCGCGCTAGAGCTAGACAACGGTATTGCGCTGGCTTTAGCGGGCAGGGAAAACTCCACCGACAAAATCATACAGTATCAAAGCCATCTATTACCCGCCCAAGCGAATGCCGTGGCGCGCACCCAAGAAAAACAATTCTTCATGCTGATCGGCGTGTTTGAGGTTTTGCGGAGCAAAAAAAATCAATACGAATCCCTCTTAGGCCTTGTTGACGCAGTAGAGGAATATTGGCTAGCCAGTATCGCTCTGGCAAAGGCAGTAGGCGTATCTCCCAAAGTCTTCATAGACCAGTCTGACAATGGGTCACGAGGCATAGAGGACTACCTACAACCAGACCCCGGTACTGACTCGCCTAAGAAAAGCCACAAACACCAACATCACGGTATGCACAAACCCCAACCTGGGCCAGCAGGGCCTACACACGCCAACGATAACCAAGCGCCTGATAACCACGCTTCCCACAAAAACCACATACAATCAGCGAGTGCAAAACCATGACATCTAGAAGAAATTTTTTAGGCTTTAGCGGTATGAGTGCAGTGCTTTCAACCGTGGCTGCCACTTCAGCACAGGCTAAATCTACCGTCACTTCAGAAACAAATATGTCGAATAAGTCAAATAAGGAACTGGGCTACAACCCTGTGCACACGCCAAACGGCTGGACACTGCCCTATACTGAGAAAGATGGGGTAAAAGAATTTCACCTCATCGCAGAAGAAATTGAGCACGAATTTGCACCGGGCAGCACAGCAAAATGCTGGGGCTACAACGGCACAACACCTGGCCCCACCCTAGAAGCGGTAGAAGGCGATCGCGTGCGAATTCTCGTCACCAACAGCCTTAAAGAACACACTACCGTGCATTGGCACGGCCTCATCCTACCCAGCGGCATGGACGGCGTGGGCGGACTCTCCCAGCCACAAATTGCACCGGGCGAAACCTTCGCTTATGAGTTCGACTTAAAACAAAACGGCACTCATATGTATCACCCCCATGCAGACGAAATGACACAAATGGCATTCGGCATGATGGGCATGTTCATTATCCACCCCAAAGAACCAGAACCCATAGACCGCGACTATTGCCTGCTGACCCACAACTGGGCAATGCACCCAGGCACCTCACGCCCAGACCCCTCAGTCATGGTGGACTTCGACCTCTGGTCTTTTAACAGCAAGGTGTTCCCGGCCATAGAATCCATTGTCGCCCGCACCGGCGAGCGAGTGCGCATTCGCATTGGTAATTTATCTATGTGGAACCACCCGATACACCTGCACGGCACATCGTTCAACGTCACCGGTTCAGACGGCGGTCGCTGGCCGCAATCAGCTTGGCGCAGCGAAAGCACGGAAATAGTCGGTGTTGGTCAAACCAGAGATATAGAGTTTGTCGCCACGCCTGGAGATTGGGCATTCCACTGCCATATGTCTCACCACACCATGAACGCCATGGGTCACGACATACCCAATCCAACCGGCGTAAATATGCGCGGACTGGAAGGAAAAATTCGCGACCACCTGCCAGGCTTTATCGCCATGGGAGAAAACGGCATGGCGGAACACCAACAACACATCGACGCGGGCCATCACCCCGGCCCAGCAAATACATTGCCAATGATGACCGGCAGTGGTCCATACGGGCCTATCGAGATGGGCGGCATGTTCACTACCGTTAAGGTGCGCGATGACATTGCGCCGAATGATTTCAGCGACCCGGGTTGGTATAACCCGCCAGCCGCTACAATCGCGAAGAGAATCAGCAGTAACCCGAACTATGGCAATCCACCGCGTAAGCCAAAGTCAGGCTAACAACAGTTTGGCGGCTACTTTTCGCTACTCCGGTGACCTATACTGCGCGCCTGTTTTGTGTCCTTGGACCTTCCTCCGCGAAGACCTCACAATGGACGCATAGCCGTTGCAGGTGCGCTTGGCAGAATTTTAAGACCATGACGCCGCGCAACGCTTTCTATCGTTAAGTAAGAGATTCGCGCCGACCATGTCAGATATTTATTTTCACAACACGCTCAGTGGCAAAAAGGAAAAGTTCGTGCCTGCGGACCCCAACCACGTCAGTGTCTATGTTTGCGGACCCACGGTTTACAGCTACGTGCATATTGGCAACGGCCGACCCGCGGTTGTTTTTGACGTGCTGGTAAAACTGCTGAGAAGCCAATACGCAAAAGTCAGCTATGTCAGCAACATCACTGACATCGACGATAAAATCAATACCGCCGCCTTGGCGAACAACGAATCTATTGTTGATCTAGCGGAGCGTTTTTCCACCGCTTACCAAGAGGATATGGTTACCCTTGGTGTGACACCGCCAGATTCGGTACCTAAGGCCACTCACCATATCGTTGAAATCATTGAAATGATTGAAACCCTGATCTCTTTAGATAACGCCTATGCCAGCGATGGCCACGTGTTGTTTCACGTGCCATCAGACCCTCACTACGGCAGCCTTGCAAAGCGCACCTTAGAGGACATGATCGACGGTGCTCGGGTAGATGTTGCCAGCTACAAGAAAGACCCAAAAGACTTCGTGTTATGGAAGCCCTCTACCCCGGAGCAACCCGGTTGGGACAGCCCTTGGGGGCGCGGCCGCCCAGGCTGGCACATAGAGTGCTCGGCCATGATCAAAAAGCATTTGGGCGACACCATTGATATTCACGGCGGCGGCGCAGACCTGACTTTTCCGCACCATGAAAACGAAGCAGCCCAAAGCCGCTGCGCTAACCAAACAGCAGAATATGTCCGCTACTGGCTACACAATGGCATGCTCACCTTGGGCAGCGAAAAAATGTCTAAGTCTGTGGGCAACGTGTTGACCATACGCAGCCTTGCGCAAAGTCACTCCGGCGAAATCCTTCGCTACGCTCTGCTCTCTGGGCAATACAGGTCTTCACTGTCTTGGTCAGATGATTTATTAGTTCAAGCGAAATCGAGCTTAGACAGCCTTTACCAAACTCTTCGAGATGTTGGCAGCAATAGCCAAACAAGCGATGATTTTGCTGGTCTTGAAGGTAACGAATACCCCAAAGGTGTTGTTACCGCGCTGTCTGATGACATGAACACACCCAAAGCTCTGGCGGCTATGCACGAGATTTCTGGCCAGTTAAGACGCGCTGAAACTGATGAGGAAAAGCAGCGCCACCGACAAGCGCTCCTTGCCGGGGGCTGGCTGCTGGGCATATTAACCCGAGACCCTGAGGCTTACTTCACTGGCGCAGACCTTAATAACGAATCATCAGATATAGATGCAGCCACTATTGAAGGCCTAATTGAAGATCGCAAAAATGCCCGTAAAGACGGTAACTTCCAGCGCGCCGACGAAATTCGCGATGAATTGTTAGCCAAAGGTATTGAGCTTGAGGACTCTCGAGAAGGCACGCGCTGGCGTAAGTTGTAGTGTATAGCGTCGCAGTAATAGGTGACTCGCCCGCGACCCATATTGCAGCACTGGCCTGCAAAGCAGCGGGCTTCGCTGAGACCAAACAATTTGCATCACTCAACGAATCAAGTACTGACGAAAATTCTGTGCACTGCATTCCAGCCAGCGCCAGCAGAATCATTAACGCACTTTCCCCAACTAACATAGAAAGTATTGGCCTGTGCCCAGACCGAGAACAAGTCAGGCTGGGACGCTCAGCCTATTTACTTTCTGAACTGCCACTGGGCAAATTTTATCAAGAGCGCTACGGCGCGCCGCTGGTCAACTGCACGCGCAAAGAACTGATTGAACTGTTCGCCCAGCACGACGCCTTCGACCACAGCCCCGCAAAAAAATCCTTGCAGGAAATTGAAGCCGACTATGAGCTGGCAATATTGTGCGACGCAACCGGCGTGGCACAGCCGACGCCAAAAGGCACCGTGGGTGGATTCGACATATACACCGCAAACGTTGCAGAAGACCATTTGCTGCGCCATGCCAATGTCACGTGGATGGGTAAAGGTCAGGTGATCTTACAAAGATCCAGCCAATCCCAGACCCATTATACTCTCATCACCCATAGTCAGCTGCCGTTTGACGAGAAGCAATGGCACAGAAGCTTGGCACCTGCTTTTGCCAACAAATGCTTCACGCAAACGTTTAACCCCGAGCAACACGTAATCTCAGAGAACTTCCAAGATGGACGGCGCGCATACATAGGCGATGCCTGCTATGCCAAGCACCCGTCTTTTTTAGAGTCACACAACAGTGGTATTGAAGACGCTTGGGTGTTGTCGCGGATGATGGAGAACTACGAAGAGGATATTGGCGATGGGCTAAGAGACTACGAGCGCTATCGGCGTCCACGCGCTGTGCGAGTAGCACAATCTGGCCATCTGCGCCTAAATTCACTGACACGCCCTTCGGCAAACTCGCGGTTTTGGGGTTATGTGAATCAAGCGCTGTCCACACGCTTTTTGCCTGAAATTGCCATGCAGAAACAGGACTGGTTTCACCAGCACAATGTGATCAAAGGTTTTCGTTAGAGCGCTTCAGTTAGGGCGCTTTAGTTAGCAAACGATAGCTATACGCTACCTCACACCTTTTTCGCCCCTTTTCGCCTATTTTCCACCTCCGCCCAACTCTTTCAGCAGCCGGCTTTTAGCGCCGAAGGTTTTGCTCAAGAACTGCATCTGATCACCCAAGATTCGCCCAGAATTAATCAGCGCAAGATACTCAGATAAATTTGGCACATAAGGTAGCGCAAGCAGCTCCAGAGAACATTCATTTAGTAGCCTATTACCTTTGAAGTGATTGCAGCGACGACAGGCGGCCACTACATTGTCCCAGTGGTCGGCACCCCCTTTAGAAACAGGTAAAACATGGTCCCGTGTTAAATCAAAGTCAGCAAAAGGTTTGCCGCAATAAAGGCACATGTTGCCATCGCGACGAAACAAGGCAGGGTTAGAAAGAGGAACCACCAAACCGTCCCGAGACACCACCCTACCGTCACATGCAATAATGCTGTGAATGGTCATGGCGCTTGTCTCACCGTCTATGCGCGAATGACCGCCTCGAATAGACAACAACGGCTCACCCACCGTCCAACTGACAAGCTCCCGAGCATACAAACACACGGCATCTTGCCAACTGACCCACTCCACTGGCTGCCCAGCAATGTTGAGTCTTAGAATACGCGGAATCCGATCAAAATCAGATATTGTCGCCAGCATCTAACCTCCTTACGAGTTACCAAGTCCTATTAGCTTGTTTAAAGCTACTGAGAAAATAGGATAAAACTTACGCCCTGGCAAACAAATGACACAACAAATTTCCAATCCATCCGAATGGTCCTACATATCTCCTGCTAGGCAGACCGCTCTTTACAGCCACTGGCAACATCGGCAGAGTGGCCGCATGAAGAATCAATTTTTGCTTATATCTCTGACCACGACGTTACTACTCGGCTGCTCTAGCACAGGCAGTAAATCAGCGGCTTCCTCAGCTGACGGAGCAGATAACGAACCCAAAAGCTGGTTTTGCCAAGGCAAGGAAGACAAGTCCGCAAGCGCATTAGAAGACGAGTTAAGAGGCGAGTTAAAAGATGCACCCAACAAAGAATGGGATTGTTCTCAGTTGACAAAACAAGAGATTGCGCTACGCGAAGTTGAACGCCAAGCTGAAAAGTCCGAAAAAGAAGAGAAAGCACCTGAGGATTTTGCAGCAAGCGAAGAACAAGCCCGAGCACGGTCTACAAGCGATCGACCTTCGACTACAACAGAGAATACTGAAGCTGGACAATTTCTAGCGATTGACTCCGCACCTTTGTATATTTCGCTGGCCTACAAACCCGAAAAACCCACTTCATTATTGGACCTACCAGAGTCATTTTGGGCGATACAAATAATGGCAATCCAAGATCAAAAGGCACTGAATAGTTTCGTGTCCAAGAATGAGCTTGTTGGTGTTTCCGGCGCCAAAATAGGATCGCAGGGAAAGCTATTTTACGCCCTGCTTCTAGGTGTCTATGAATCCAGATCGATCGCCGAAGAGGCTTGGGAGAGCAGACCTCAATCCATCAGCTCTCTTAAACCCTACTTCCGCGACCTAGGCTCACTACAAACTGCGATACGTGATGGCGCAAACTTGTAGCTAAACCTCACATGCAAAATGCTCGGAAACGGCTGGCCACCTGCATTACCTCTTATTCAGCAGGTGGACTGTGTCAGCACAGCTGTTGCTTGGACTAATGGCTTGGTAGGAAGGACGGCTGCGCAGTCGTGCAAAGTAACCATGTACATTGGTAAAGCTGGCAGTATCCATGCCATCTACCTCTAACACCATGGCCACAGACATCATGGGCACATCCGCAAGGCTAAACGCTCCGCAAAGATATTCTTGCTCATTTAACGCCTCTTCCAGAAACGGAAAAATCTCTCTGACCAAACCCTCTCGGCCCTTCTGCATCGCCTCTTGGTCCCTTTGCTCTTCAGGCGACCACCAAGGCATCCAAATCATTGGCAAAAACTTAGAAAGCACCCCTTCATCCGCATAATTTTCAAGGGCACGGGCTTTAGCACGCAGCGCCACATCCTGTGGCAGCAACGGCGCGTGGTCGGACTTTTCGTTTAAATACTCATTGATGACTGTGGAGTCATAAACGGTCAGGCCGCCATCGTCGATCCACGGCACTTTACCCAGCGGGTGTTTTGCAAGCACTTCGGGCACTTTCTTCCATACGTCCCCCGGACGTACGCCAACCACCTGATAATCAATAGATTTTTCTTCTAACACCACTTTGGTTTTGCAGCCATTGGTCGAGCGCAACGTGCCATACGGGTAGTCTCGTTCCATTGTATAAAGTGTAATCATTTAGCGTCTCCCAACCCTCGTTTACGATATTGATATACGTTTTCTACAGAAAAAATGACCACCGCTAGCCAGATCATAGAAAAGGTAAACCAGCGAATAGCAGGCACCGATTCGTCATACAAAAATAGGGCCAATAGCAGTGCACAAGTGGGTGCTAAATATTGCACAAAACCAAGGGTCGTCAAGGGCAAGCGCGTTGCTGCAGCAGCAAAAAAAACCAGCGGTATGACAGTAATCACGCCACCTAGCGCCAAACTTGCACCATCGACAAACGTCCTAGTGCCTTGGTCAAGATAAAGCAAAATTAAGTACCCCAAGGCAATGGGCAGCACCAGCAACGTTTCTATAAACAGTCCCACCACAGCGGGCAGGTTTACCTTCTTACGCAACAACCCGTAAATGCCAAAACTCATCGCAAGCGTTAGGCCCAGCCAGGGCACACTGGCTTGCACCACCAGCTCTGTGGCTATCCCAAAAGCTGCCACACCAATCGCCAGCCATTGCAGAGGACGCATACGTTCTTGCAAAAACAGCCAGCCTAACATGACGTTGAACAATGGATTTATGTAATAGCCCAAACTGGCTTCAGCAATTTTCTCGGCCTGAATAGCCCAGATAAAGGTGAGCCAGTTGATACTTAGCGCCACTGCCGTGGCCACAAGAATTGCCAGCTGGACCCTTGTGAGCCTCCAAACTCCCGCCCACTGCTTGGTTAGGCCAAGCATCAGCAAAAGCAACGGAATTGCCCAAACTATGCGGTTAGCCAAAATTTCGAAAGGCCCAGCAAACCCTACCCAAACAAAATAGATAGGCGCTATACCCCAAATACCATAGGCGCCTACCGCAAACAGCAACCCCTTTTGGGATTCACTGGACGACTCAGTCGTGCTTTCCTGGGGCTGGAATGGCGAACTCAAAAGTGGTCTTTACGCTTACGAGTCTCAGCGAAAACGGCTACGGGATCTGCGCCAGTTAACCCAATGGTATTTTGTAGATCAGCGCTCGTCGCGCGTACAAAAGGATTAGTCGCCCGCTCCAAACTGATGCTGGTCGGTACTGTTGGAATGCCTTCCCTGCGCAGTTTGGTAATTTCTTCAATCCGCGCTTGCAGGGCCAAATTATCAGGCTCAACTGTAATCGCAAATGCCGCATTGGCTTGGGTATATTCATGAGCGCAGTAAACTGTGGTGGCATCTGGCAGTGCCATAAGCTTTTCTAGACTCACCCACATTTGCTCAGCTGTGCCTTCAAAAAGGCGACCGCAGCCCAGCGCAAATAAGGTGTCGCCAACAAAAGCCACATCATCTTGCTCAAAGTAATAGGCAATATGGCCCGAAGTATGGCCTGGCACTTCTATAACCTTCACCCTAGTTGCACCAAATTCGTATAAATCGCCCTCAGAAACCTGCACATCGATACCGGGAATCCGATGCGCGTCATTGGCTGCGCCAACAATTGTACATCCCCATTGCGCCTTTAACGCTTCATTACCGCCCGCATGATCGGCGTGGTGATGGGTATTGAAAATATGCGTTAATTTCCAGCCCTTGGCTTCTAGGGCTGCGTTGATGGGTGCTACTTCTGGCGTGTCTACACTGGCGGTGGCACCAGTAGCATTGTCATGGACCAAAAACCCGTAGTTGTCGTCAAGACAAGCAATCTGAAGTACTTCAATCGTCATAAAATTTCCTTAAAAAATAATAGGTTACTGGTTGGATGCCAGTGGAATAAATAAACATGTGCGCGGCTCTCCCGCCACACTAGAACTCTTGTGACCACGCCCGGCGGTATCTTCCGCCAGTAAAATAGACCCGGGACCGAGGCGCTTTATGGTGCCATCACCCACCTCTATATCTACCGAACCGCTCAAATTAACCACAAACTGACGCTGGGGTGCATTGTGAAAACCAAGTTTATAGTCACCGCCTACGTGTCTAAACATAACCCCCTTGGTCGGCCACATCTCCGAGATAGCCCCGACCTCACCCTGATCTATGAGTTCTAAATGCAATTCTTCAAAGTGGCTTTCGCCATCATCTCCGGTAAATACACGGGTAATCTGCATACTCGCCCCCCAATAGGTGTTCATTATCAATCCAATTATCGCAGATCCGCCGCCATGCTGACACATGCGCACAGGGCACAAAATCACAGCTAAAGCGCACTAATGCCACAGAGCTTCAGAACAGTGTATTCTACTGCCCATGTAATAAAGCCAGGTCAGCGCGCGCTTGCAAGCACGTGCACC
>Ga0206682_10004661_pt1 | contig 11068 bp, 10 predicted proteins | sample M240m12015metaG_FD_155444 | JGI IMG/M metagenome (GOLD analysis project Ga0206682, IMG submission 155444) | Ammonia-oxidizing marine archaeal communities from Monterey Bay, California, United States - M2 40m 12015 | ecosystem: Environmental > Aquatic > Marine > Intertidal zone | place: USA... | reverse complement strand
AGTCGATTATTTGAAGAACAAGGACTTTTTGGTATAATAGCATTATTTATACTTTTAATAAAACCCCTACTAAATATTTTATTTAGTAATATGTATCAAAGAAGCTTCTTGATTTCATTTTATATTTTTTGGTTTTTTACCATTAATCACTCAGCAATGAGACTTGCATTTCCCAGTTTTATATACGGATTAAGTTTAATAAATATTCAAACGAATGATGAATAAAACAATTTTATACATAGGTAATGATTTAATAAAGAAAACCAAATATACAACTACGATGGATACTTTGAGCTATTTATTAAGTTCTATAGGTTATATCATATGCAAATGTTCATCAAAAAATAATAAGGTAATTCGTTTGCTTCACATGTGTATAACGATTGTTCGTTTACGGAATAAGCTAGATTACGTATTTATAGATACTTACAGTACCTCAAATTTTTACTATGCGTTGTTTACCTCTCAACTCTGTAGATTTTATAAAATAAAATATTTATCAATACTGCATGGAGGTAATTTACCGAATCGTTTGAAAAAAAATCCAATACTTTCATCCTTAATTTTTAGTCATTCATATATGAATATAGCTCCCTCGGAATATTTACAGCAAAAATTTGCACAAAAAGGCTTTGACACCGAATTAATTCCTAATGTGATTCCACTACATCAATACCCTTTCAAAGAAAGAAAAAGAATCGCCCCTAAATTATTGTATGTAAGAGCCTTTGCCAAGACATATAATCCTACGATGGCTATTGAAGTTTTGAAAGAATTAAAAAATACTTACCCAAAAGCAATTTTATGTATGATTGGTCCGGACAAAGATGGGACTTTAGAGGATGTTAAACAGCTCATTAATAAATACCATTTAAACAAAAGTGTTGAAATTACAGGGGTATTATCTCAGGAAGAGTGGCATAAAAAATCTCAGCAGTATGATATTTTTATCAATACCACCAATATAGATAATACTCCAGTTAGTGTAATTGAAGCCATGGCATTGGGATTATCAGTGGTTTCTACAAACGTAGGTGGTTTGCCATTTTTAATTCAACACAATATAAATGGTGTATTGGTAGAAAAAAATCATCCTTTAGCAATGACAAAAGAAATATGTAAAATAGTAGAAGAAAATAAGCAATCTCTTGCAATAAATGCGAGAGAAAAGGTTGAAAATTTTGATTGGAATATTGTTCGAAGTAAATGGATTAAATTATTAGAATAATATGAAAGATTTAATGTATTACATATATGACAGAAATCCAGTTCTTATACAAAACCTCTTATTGTCGCTTTATGGATATCAATTGAAAAGAGCTAGATATGGAGATTATTTTAAAAAACAAATCAAAGACTTTAAGAAAAGAGAAACATTTTCTATTGATCAATGGAGAGTTTATCAAACAATTGAGCTCAGAAAGTTATTAATCCATGCTTTTTGTACAGTTCCCTATTATCATGAAAAATATAAAAAGAATGGTTTTACTCTTTCTAATTTCGAAAAATTCGAATTAGAGGATTTAAAAAAACTTCCTTACCTAGATAAAGAAGATTTTAGAAAATTTGGTAAAACATCCCTTTTGTCAACAAAAAAAAACAGGGGAAGTTTTATCTCAAGTAGTGGAAGTACTGGAACTCCTACAAATACATATTATTCAAAAAAATTTATGCAAACTTGGTACGCTGCTTACGAATCTAGAGTTAGAAATTGGGCAGGTGTGAGTTTGAATATGAAAAGAGGCATGATTGGAGGTAAAAAAATTATTAATAAGGCAAATGCTCTACCACCTTATTATAGATTTAATCTAGCAGAGAAACAAACATATTTTTCGGCGTATCATATTTCTAATAAAACAATAAAAAACTATGTAAAAGGATTGATAGAGAATAATGTTGAGTATATGGTTGGGTATGCGTTCAGTAACTTTCAATTGGCTAGTTTAATTGTTGAAAATAAAATCAAAGGACCAAAGTTAAGGGCAGTGTTAACGTCTAGTGAAAAATTAACCAATCAAATGCGTGAAACTATATCAAAAGCCTACGGATGTAAAGTTTTCGATTCTTATAGTGGAGTTGAGGCTTGTGGTTTGATTTCTGAAAATATGGATGGAGATTTTTTATTTAGCCCAGATACAGGTGTAATGGAAGTATTAAATAAAAATGGAATTGATATTAATTATGGTGAAGAAGGAGAGGTTGTAAGTACAGGTTTGCTAAATTTTGATCAACCTCTAATTAGGTATAGAATAGGTGATAGGATAAAAATTTCAAAAAATCAAAATACTATATCCGGATTGAATCTATTGAAAATAGATCAAATTAGTGGAAGAGTTGAAGATTTTATTATTGGCATTGATGGTAGAAAAATTGTAAGATTTCATAGTTTATTTTTAGACATTAAAGGTTTGTCAATGGGACAAATAGTTCAAGAAAAATTGAATTACTTTATCATCAATATTGTCGTAAGAAAAGATTATGAAAAACATAACAATCTTCTTATCATCAATAGATTAAAAAACCAAGTTTCCAAACACATAAAAATAAAAATTAATTATGTAAAAAAAATTCCCCTAAATAATAATGGAAAGTTTCAAGCCGTAATCTCAAAATTGAAAAAAGAAAATGAAAAATATTTGGATACTTAATCAAACAGCAGGTAAATTAGATTCAGGTTGGGGAGAACGACATTATTATCTCAGTAAATATTGGGTAAATGAAGGGTATGATGTAAAAATAATATCTGGTTCCCATAACCATTTATTTTTGAAACAACCCAAGATTAAAAGTAATTGGTTTACCTATGAAAATGTTGAAAAAGGAATTCAATTCTGTTGGGTAAAAGTACCTAGATATCATGATACTGGTTTTAAAAAATTTATAAGTAACTTAGTTTATACGTTTAAATTATTTTTTTTAAATTCGAATAAACTGGGTAGGCCTGATTTGATCATCATTTCTTCCATGCCTATTTTCCCTATTATCAATGGACTTTTTTTTAAAAAAAAATATAAAATTAAAAAGTTAATTTTTGAGGTAAGAGATTTGTGGCCTTTAACACCAATTTATTTAAAAGGCTATTCTAAAAAAAATCCGTTGATACAAATAATGAGTTGGTTTGAAAAACTTGCCTATAAGAAATCGGATATAATTGTTTCCTTATTACCCAATGCATCTGAGTACATAAGTAAAATTTCAAAGGATAAAAATAAGTTTCATTATATCCCTAATGGAATCGATGAGAACCTAGTTGGTAGAGAAGGGCTTCCAAAAAAAATAGTAAAACGAATTCCTAAAGATAAATTTATAATAGGTTATACCGGTACAATTGGATTTGCAAATGCGATGGAGTATTTTATAGAAGCCTCCCTATCTATTGAACAAAAGAATATTCATTTTATTATTGTAGGAGATGGACTTTTAAAAAAATCTTTTGAGAATAGTGTACAGAATGCAAATAATATAACTTTTATTGACAAAGTAAAAAAAAGTCAAGTGCAAGAAATATTAAAATATTTTGATGTTTGTTACTTGGGAAGATACAAATCTCCCTTATATCTTCATGGAGTATCCTATAATAAATATTTTGATTACATGTTGGCTAAAAAACCAATTTTAGAATCTTCCGAATTCATTAAAGACCAGGTTGAACTATCAGGTTGTGGTATTATTGTTCCTCCAGAGGATAAAGAAGCAATAATTAATGGAATTTTAAGGTTTTATCATATGAAAAAAAGGAATAGAGATTTTTTAGGACTTAAGGGATATGAGTTTGTGAAAAATCATCACGATTATGGTAATTTAAGTAAATTATATATTGACTTATTCGAACATTAATTTAAATGAAAGGATGAATAATATTAAATTCTTGATTGAATTATCAAAATGTATCATAATCTTAATAGCTGAATAAGTTTAAATATCAATATGTTTAGAACTTATTTTTAACCAAATTATGTTTTTTACTTAAAAGTAGAATTTTATTAGTTTTCCAATATAAAAAAATGCTATAATGAATACAAACTCTTATTATAATATTGACGAAAGAAAAGTATTGCTTCGACTTATTGATACGATTATAATTGTAGTCAGTTTGTCGTGTTCATCCTATTATTTAGAATTTACTTATTTCACTTTTTCAAATGAATCTTTTTTTAAATGGATACTATTATTAATCTTTTATTATTTAATTTTTGGTGAAATTTTTATGTTATACAATTTAACCACTTCAAATAATAGATATGCAATTTTTAGGAGTATCAACGTAACAGCTTACTTTACAACGATTTTCTATATTTTTACACCTTTTATTTCTCCTTTGTTGCCCGAAAACAGACTTCAGATAGTGTACTTGTTTCTAATACTTACGTTGCCTGTCATTTTTTGGAGATATCTCTGTATCTGGTTCTTTTTTTCAACAAAATATTCTAAAAACATCCTATTTATTGGAAGATCAGATAAAATTAAAAATTTACTAATTAAGGTTAATAAAGACAATATTTACAATATTCAAGGCTATTTATCAGATAAAAAAGTCGAGGGGATTGCTAATTTTTATGATATCTACAGCACGCAACTATCTTCTATTATTGTGAAGAATAGTATTTCTGAAATTATCGTTTCTTTAAATGAATTTTCATCAGAGGTTAATAATAATCTTAATAAAGAATTAATTTTATTTTTTGGTCAAGGCGTTAATATTGTAAGTTATGAGTTCTTCTATGAAGAGTTAATGTCTAGAGTTCCAATTGAAAATTTAAAGAACGACTTTTATAAGTATCTTAACTTTAGCAAGAATTCAACAAATCGATTTTATCTTTTTATTTTAAGATTTTTTGATATTCTTATTTCAGTTTTAGGACTTGTTTTTCTTTTAATTTTTCTCCCAATTATATTTTTTGTAAATCTTTTTGCCAACAGAGGTCCTCTTTTTTATTCACAGTTTAGAGTTGGTAAAAATGGAAAAGTCTTTAAAATTTATAAGCTACGATCCATGATTGTAAATGCCGAATCGAATGGTGCAGTATGGGCAAAAGTAAATGATAAAAGAATTACCTATTTTGGAAGACTTTTAAGAAATACTAGATGTGATGAAATCCCACAATTTTACAACGTTTTGATGGGGGATATGAGTCTCATCGGGCCAAGACCAGAAAGACCTGAATTGATAAAAGAATTGACAGAAACAATTCCCTTTTATACAATTAGACACCTTGTAAGACCGGGCCTAACAGGTTGGGCTCAAGTAAAATATCCTTATGCAAATTCAATAAAAGAACAAGAAACGAAGTTGCTTTATGACTTATATTATATCAAACAAAGAAATATTATTCTGGACTTTAAAATTACAATCAAAACAATTACAACAGTTTTATTTTACAGAGGTCAATAGTCTTGATAAAAAGAAGTATCTGATAAATAGTAAAATCACAAGAGGTAGAATTGGCATTGGAAAAACTTGAAATTTCATTAGCCATATGATAACAATTACTATTAAAAAGAGCATTAGTAAAAACAAGTATTTATTCAACCATCTTGGGAGCTGTGTTTTTAACATAAAAAAGGAAATAATGATATTGATAGCGAAGGCCCATAATATATTTAAGTTATTGGGTGCTGTTGTATGACTTGAGAAAAACCAGAGAAAAATTAGAATAGCACCAATTATTCCTGTCACAAAAAATAGTATAAAATCTAAAAACTTTGTTCTTTTTTTTGTTTTGAAATCCTTGTAGGTAATAAAAATTCCTAGTAAAGCAAGAATACTGCTCAATAAAAATGGATTTAAAATTGAGGCTGTACGTTCCTTTTCTTCAAAACTTAGAAGAGTATCCTCTCTTAGAACAAAGTTTTTTGGTTGATTTTCGATAAGTATGGTTGCATTTTTGAATGAACTAAATACATAATCAGGTAGGAACATGTGTTCATCATTAGAAGATTTGGTATCCAACCTTCTACCAGTAATTAAATTTAAACCAAAACTTCCCCAAGAATTCCAATGAATTTCATGATTGGTTAATTGTCTTAAAGAGCTTGCTTCTTTTGGAGTTTTAGAATTAAAAACAATTTTATTTCCTAAAATAGATTTTGTAATATCTCTAAGTATGGTAGCACAATTATTAAAGTATGGATCATATTTATAATTTCTATTCTCCTTCAAAGCATTCTTTTCTAGAAAATTAAAATAGGCTTGTTTTTCTACCTGAGTTAAATTTAAAACTTGTTGTTTTAACCAACGTTTATGGTTCTTATAGCTTGCTAAAAAATAGTTGAAATTATAGCGTGCTAAGCTGTAAGTCATATTTCCTTTTGCAAAATTTGAATAAAAATTAGGTTGATTGAAATCAAATATTCCATAATTATAAATAAGGTCAAAATTTAAAACAGGGTCTTTAATTCTTATCGCAGAATGCCCAAAAGCTTCATAAAATTCATCACCAGGTCCCGCAGTAATAATACTTACTTCGGCGAATGCTGAAAGTTTGATTTGAGCACTTAATCCAGAAGAAATGGATAGAAATATTAAAAAAAAGTAAATTTTTCTTTTCATTAAATCAACGTCTAAAATAACTATAATCTATTCTAATTGAAAAGATATTTGAATACAATGCATTCCCAATACTAGCAATATTAGTCAATGCATAATCAATGTTAATTCCATTATAATTAAAACCAACTCCAAAATTAGGTTGCATAGAGATTGTTTTTGAATTGTCAAATTCTTCTATATATTGAAAGTTACCAACTCCAGCTCTAAGATAAACCAATTCATCAAAATCTAATTGAAACCCTATTGCAGGGTTTATACTGATTGCATCAGAATAGAAAAGATCATTTGTTTTTGTAAAACGCATGTTTGTATTGACCTCTGTCAGTAAATTGAAATAACGTCCAATTTCCCAATTTTTAGCAACTCCTAATTGTAGTTTGGGTTTTGTTATTTCTGTTGTTTCAGGCATGTCTTGGTTTTGTCCAGGCAATACAGTGAGGGCATCCTTAATTTTATCAAATTCATCGGTATTGATTGCCCAACTATTAAAAGTGGTGGTAATATCTCTTGCCATCAATCCAAATTTCCAAGAATTACGCTCAAATTGAATTCCTACATCAAAACCAAATCCCCAAGAAGAAGCAAAATCACCGATAATTCTTCTTATAATTTTAGCATTTACTCCGAATGTAACATCTTTTAAAAGTAATTTTCTGGCATAAGCAACATTGAAAGCATAGTCTGCACTGGAAAAAAGACTAATACGATTAAAATCGATGTTTCCATTGTTATCGATTAATTCTGTTGTATTTAAAATGTCATCAACACCAAAACGAATGATTGAAATTCCAAGGGTACTCTCTTTGTTTAATGGCATTGCAAAACTAGCATGATTGTAATTGGCTATTCCTGCAAAGTAGGAAGCGTGCATTAACGATCCTTGATAATCTTTAATACCTACAAGTCCAGCGGGGTTCCAGTAAATAGAATTCACATCATTTGAACTTGCAACAACACTCTTACTCATGCCCAATCCTGCAGCATCCACCCCAATGGTTAAAAATTCATTAGAATATCCTCTAAATGCTTGTGCAGATAAAAAGAGCGGGGTAACTAAAAATAAAAATAATATTTTGTATTTCAAAGAATGAAAATTATCTGTAACAAATATCTAAAAACATACTAAAATAACCCTGTTTTTTTAAAGATATTGTTTACTCCAGGTTTAACTCAATATTTTCTCTAATAAAACGTTCAATTCTTTTTTCTAACCAATTGTTTTCTTCCGATTTAAAAGAGGTCATAAAACCTACATGCCCTCCATAATCTGTACTTTCAAAAAAGAAGTTTTCTGATTTTTGAGCCTCTTTGAAAGGAAAACATTTTTTTGATAAAAAGCTGTCGTCATTAGCATTTACTAACAGAGTAGGCTTTTCTATGGTCTTTAAATAGGGTTTTGAACTTGCTTTTTCCCAGTAATCTTCTGGACTTTTAAAACCAAATACAGGAACGGTATATAATTTTTCTAAGTGTTTGAATTTTGTTGCCTTAAATAAAAGATCTTTATCTAAGTTATATTCTGGGAACTTATGGGCTTTTTGTAACAATTTGTTTTTCATTGTTTTAAAAAAAAGTTCTATATAAAGTTTATTTTTTAATTTATCCATTTCTTTTTCTGCTGATGCAATATCAATTGGAACAGAAAAAGCAATACCTCCTTTTATTTTTGGGGAAATAGCCTCTGATTTTTCTCCCAGGTATTTTAGGGTTAAATTACCACCTAAGCTAAAACCTATGATAATTATATTTTCGTAGTTGTAGTTTTCTAATAGATGGCTGACAATAAAGTCAACATCCTCTGTTTTTCCACTGTGATAGGAACCTAATAGTAAATTATCTTCTCCTGAGCATCCTCTTAAATTAAAACAAACAGTATCTAATCCAATCTTATTTAGGTGTTTAGTAGTTGATATCATATAGGTAGAATTCGAACTTCCTTCTAAGCCATGAATTAATAAGGCTAGTGTTTTTGAACCAACAAAAGAAAAGTCTAAATCTATAAAGTCATGATCCCAAGTCGCAATTCTTTTTCGTTCATAATTGATAGTTTTTTTTGTGAAGAGTGCCCTATACATGGTGTTGAAATAACCATTTTTAAAGGGCATGGTTGGAGAAAAATTTGAAGTGAAAACAGGCATAGAATTTTTACAATTATAACAAATATCTAAAAAAATAAAGAATAACGAAAACCAACAAATTTTGATTTCTTATTTTAGCCTTCAAATTAAGAAGAAATGACATTTAAAAAACACCTTCCGAATTTATTAACTCTAGGAAATCTTTTTTGTGGAACTGTAGCTACAATATTTGCTGTTGAAGGGGATTTTATTCTAGTAGCATTATTTGTAGTCATTGGTATTTTCTTTGATTTTTTAGATGGTTTTGTTGCTCGGATTTTAAATGTTACCGGGGAATTAGGGAAACAGTTAGATTCTTTGGCTGATATGGTAACCAGTGGTCTTGTTCCTGGTATTGTCATGTTCAATTTATTAGCAAATAATCAAAATATTCTAGAACTTAATTCCATCTCTAGTTTTTTTCCTTACTTTGGATTTATTCTAACATTAGGTGCTTGTTATCGGCTTGCAAAATTTAACATAGACTCCAGACAATTAAATTCGTTCATAGGGTTACCGACCCCTGCAATGAGTTTATTTGTAATTTCATTGCCTTTAATTCAGCAATCCTCCAAAATTGAATTCATACAAAATTTGATTGCAAATAATTATATTTTGTTTGCTGTTGCTCTTTTACTCACCTATTTAATGATTTCAGAACTGCCTTTATTTTCACTAAAATTTAAGGGGTATTCTGTAAAAAACAATGCAACCAAATATTTCTTTTTAGTAGTTTCTACAGTACTAATTGTGTTTTTACATTATGTTTCAATACCACTAATTGTACTTTTCTATGTAGTGTTGTCTTCGATAATTACTTATCAAAAAAGAGGGAATTCAAATGTTTATTAAAACGATAGTTTGGTGAGCTAATTTAAAAGGTCTTTTTCTTTTTTAATTCAAAGTCTTTACCCAAATATACTTTCCGTACCATTTGGTCAGCGGCAAGTTCTTCTGGAGTTCCTTCTTTTAAAATTCCTCCATTATACATTAAGTAAGTTTTATCTGTAATTGCCAAAGTTGCTTGAACATCATGGTCAGTAATTAAAATTCCAATATTTTTATTTTTTAATTGGGCTACAATACTTTGTATATCTTCTACGGCAATTGGGTCAACTCCTGCAAAAGGTTCATCTAGTAGAATGAAATTAGGATCCGAAGCTAAACAACGAGCAATCTCAGTTCTTCTTCTTTCACCTCCAGATAACAAATCTCCTCTATTTTTGCGAACATGACCTATATTAAATTCTTCGATTAAAGATTCTAATTTAATTTTTTGTTGCTTTTTTGATAAGTCTGTGAACTGTAATACAGACATAATATTATCTTCGACTGATAATTTTCTAAAAACAGAAGCTTCTTGTGCTAGATATCCAATCCCTTGTTGTGCTCTTCTGTACATTGGATCTTGCGTGATATCCTCATTGTTTAAAAAAATAGTACCAGAATTTGGTTTAACCATTCCTACAATCATATAAAAAGAAGTTGTTTTTCCAGCACCGTTGGGACCCAAAAGCCCAACAATCTCACCTTGTTTTACCTCTAGTGAAATTCCTTTGACGACTTTTCTACTTCCGTATATTTTTTGAATATTTTCTGCTCTTAAAATCATAGGTCAAATATAGTAAATGATTAAAATTGAAATCTTAATTAATTTCTAAATTACTTTCCTCAAGTGCTTCCCAATATTCGACAGCTTTTCTTAAATGTGGGATCATGATTGTACCACCAATAAGATTAGCGATTGACATGGTTTCCATCATTTCTTCTTTGGTAACTCCAAGTTTATAGGATGCCTCAAGATGATATTGTATACAATCATCACACCTCAATACTGCAGAAGCAACTAAACCCAGTAGTTCTTTTGTTTTTTTTGGTAAATGACCTTCCTGAAAAGCATTTGTGTCTAAATTGAAAATTCTTTTTATTACTTTATTCTCTGAAGCTAAAATTTTATCGTTCATTTTCTGACGATAGTCATTAAATTCTTGTACTTTTTTATGCATTTTTTTGTTGTTTTTTAATCACAAATTTTGATACCTTTATACTTACCTCATATAGAATAACAATAGGAATGGTTACAATTATTTGACTAGCGACGTCAGGGGGGGTAATTATGGCGGCTACAATCAGTACAACAACAAGGGCATGTTTTCTATATTTTTTTAAAAAATTGGGTGTTATTAAACCTATTTTAGTTAAAAAGTAGACCAAAACTGGCAATTCAAATAGTATTGAAACCCCAAGTAACATATTGGTAACTAGTCCAATATGAGAATCCATTGTGAAGTTATTCTGAATCAAATCAGTAATTTGATAATTGTATAAGAAATGTATCGAAATGGGAGCTATGACATAGAAACTAAAAGCAATTCCACAGAAAAACAACAAAGAAGCTACA
>Ga0206682_10004659_pt1 | contig 11069 bp, 10 predicted proteins | sample M240m12015metaG_FD_155444 | JGI IMG/M metagenome (GOLD analysis project Ga0206682, IMG submission 155444) | Ammonia-oxidizing marine archaeal communities from Monterey Bay, California, United States - M2 40m 12015 | ecosystem: Environmental > Aquatic > Marine > Intertidal zone | place: USA... | reverse complement strand
TAAAATGGAAAAACGAACTCTTGGTGCAGCACACCTACTTTATTGTGGCAAAGAGATGGAAAATGCCCATTCCGCAATTCATGATGCTAGAGCTACTCTAGAAGTTCTTAAATCTCAAACTAAAAAATATTCAGAACTAGAAAACAACATCGATTTTTTAAGTGATTTCTCAAAAGCTAATAAAGCGTCTGTAGATTATGCAGGAAGAATAGTTCTTAATGATAAAAAGCAACCAATTATTAATTTTGGAAAGCACAAAGGAAAAGAGGTAGAATTTGTATTTAAAAAAGAGCCTGGTTACTACTCTTGGATATTAAAAGGCGACTTTTCACAAAATACCAAATCTTGTTTTACCAAACTTTGGGAAGAATATAAATCTAAAAAATGAAAATTATTTGTATTGGTCGAAATTATCTAGAGCATGCTAAAGAAATGGGTAAATCTATTACAAAAGAACCCATTTTCTTTCTAAAACCTGACTCTTCTCTCATAGCAAAAAAACAACCTTTTTTTTTACCAGATTTTAGTGATAATATTCATTACGAAGTAGAGTTGGTTTACAAAATAAAAAAAGTCGGTAAAAGTATTGACCCTGTTTTTTCTAAAGACTATTACGACAAGGTTGGTCTTGGTATTGATTTCACAGCAAGAGATTTACAAGCAAAATGTAAGTCGAATGGACATCCATGGGAAATAGCCAAATCTTTTGACCAATCTGCTTTAGTTGGTGAAGATTTTTTCGATGTTAGTTCTTTAAAAGATTTAAATTTTTCATTATTAAAAAACGGGGAAACTGTTCAAAAAAGCAATGCCAATGAAATGGTATTTAGTATTGATCAAATAATTAGCTACGTTTCTAAATTTATCACTTTAAAAATTGGAGATTTGATTTTCACAGGCACACCTTCTGGTGTTGGTTCGGTAAAAATTGGGGATCAATTAGAAGGGTTTATAAATGAAGAAAAAGTATTTTCTCTAAATATAAAGTAATTCAATATTCGATAAGTTCTTGAATATATTCACTGCCTTGTAAAATATCATTTTGATCTCCGTTATTTATTTGAGTTACTATTTCTTCTTTGTAGACTAATCCGAGGCCTAGTGAATAGATTTCTTCAGTGTTTTCGTATTGTAACAAGTTAGATTTATAATTTTGGTTAATAGTTACACAGCTATCAAAGGTGAAATTATTTAAAGTGAAATTAGTATGGATACTTTGGACTACATATTCTTGGTATCCCAAATTATTAAATACATTTCCATTCCAAAAAGAATTTTCATCAATTGGGAATATTAATTTTGTATAGCTAATATTTTCTTCGGTTTGTTGTACAGAAGTTGTTGATTTTTTGACAACCCAAACATCTTTAATAATATAATTATCTGTAGTATCTGTCCTAGAATAACGTTCTATTCTATAGGCAGAGTCTCCTTGTAAATCAATAAAAGATTCTGCTATAATCTCTTTTAGATAATAGGAAGATGTATCTTTTCCAAAAGAACTATGAATAATATTAGTAACTAAAAAATGTTTTTCTCTTTGTAGTTCTATTGGAAAGTATTCTTTGTAATACTTAACTTCTTTGTACACTACTGGATCGCATGAAAAATGAATAATAAATAATAAAAAAAAGATACTATTCTTCATTTTTTTTCTCTACTAATTTGCCTTTATCGTAAGTCACTTTTTTCATATTTGATTTTTCATCATTATAAAAAAACCAATCACCTTGCTTTAAATCATTTTTAAAACTCCCTTTTGTATCTATAGTTCCATCGGCAAAATAATAGGTAAATAAACCATCTCTTTTCCCCATCAAAAAATTACCTTCTGACTTTACTCTTCCCAATTTATAATATTGTTTCCAGAATCCATTTTTTAATCCGTTTACACAATTGTATTCTTCCATAATTTTAACAGAATTAGTTTCTTCGTCTTCTGGGTAATATAAATACTGTGTTCCTTCCATAGCGCCTTTATCAAAATTAAAAACGTTTAGCAAAATTCCTGTTCTAGAATAGGTAAACCATTTGCCTTGTTTCATTTGGTTAATGAATTTTCCTTTTGCCATAACATAACCGTTGTCAAAATACATTTCTGAAGAGGAAAGAGAATCATTAATGAAATTTACTTTTGCTGAAATATGACCTTCTTTTGCATAATAGGTGAAAAGTCCAACTGGTTTGTCATCAACAAAATTACCTTTATATCTAATGGTATTAGTTTCTTCATGGTATCCAACCCATTCCCCTATTTTTTGATTTTTTTTATTGAGTTGATTTTTTTGAGTATCCTGTGCATGGATTGTAAGTGAGGTTATTATTATGAGAATAAAACAAAATGAACTCTTCATATTTCTAAGTTAATTAAAATAAGTCATTTTAATATGTGGAATTCCATCTTCTAGATAAGTATCTCCCTGGGAAACAAAACCTAAGGATGCGTAAAAATTAATTAAATATTCTTGTGCAGAGAGTTCAATAGTTAAACCATGAAATTTAGTTTTTACTTCTTGTAGGATAAATTCCATTATTTTTCTAGCATAACCATTTTTTCTATATTTTCTTTTAACTGCAATCCTTCCAATATAAACAGTATCTAATTTTCTGTAGACTCTTCCTAAGGCTATTACTTTTCCATCTAAAGAACCAAAAAAATGGTCTGAAATTAAATCTAAATCGTCTAATTCTTGATATGGACAGTTCTGTTCTACAACAAATACACTAATCCTTAATTTAAGCAATTCAAAAAATTGATTTGTTGTTAAATCTGTAAAACTTATACTGTGTAATTCCAAAATATGAATTTGAACTACAAATTTATAACTTTACCTAGATGATAAAAAAGTTTAACGAAAACTATATTTACCAGCCCAAGAAAAATTTGCAAATCTCGGAGATTATTGAAGGAATTTCGAATGCAAATCCAGCCATTCTTTCTCAAGCTATAACCTTGTTAGAAAGTCAAAGAAAAGAAGATAAGGCTTTGGTCTATTCTGCACTTTCTAAGTTACCACCTTCCAATCATAAATCATTTAGAATTGGGATAACAGGGAGTCCTGGAGTGGGAAAAAGTACATTTATTGAAACTTTTGGTAAGCATTTATCCTCAATGGGCATTAGTGTTGCTGTCTTAACAATTGATCCAAGCTCTAAAGTTAACGGAGGAAGTATACTTGGTGACAAAACAAGAATGGAAGAACTTAGTAAAGAACCAAACGTTTTTATTAGACCAAGCCCCTCAAGAGGTGAACTTGGAGGCGTTGGAGAACAGTCCTACGAATCTATTCTACTATGCGAAAAAGCAGGATTTGATGTTATATTAATAGAAACTGTAGGGGTTGGTCAATCTGAAACACATGTAAAACATATAGTAGACTTTTTTTTACTACTAATTTTAGCAGGTGCAGGAGACGAATTGCAGGGAATTAAAAGAGGAATAATGGAGCTTGCAGATGGAATTGCTATCACAAAAAGTGACGGGGACAACGAGAAAAATGCAAAAATTGCAAAAAATAGTTATCAAAATGCAATTCATTTACTACCTGCAAAAAATAACCATTGGATACCAGAGGTTAAAACATGTTCTAGTATTGAAAATAAAGGAATTGAAGAAATTTGGAAATTACTTGAAAAGTTCCAAAAACATTGCATTGAAAATAACTGGATAAATATCAATAGATCTAAACAAGATGTTTTTTGGTTTCATCAAAAATTAAATCAATTCTTGATTGAGGACTTTTTATCCAATGAAAATGTAAAACAAAAGGTAAAAAAAATGGAAGAATCTGTTAAAAAAAGAAAACTAGATCCGTTTACAGCAGCTTCAAAAATATTTAATAATGAGTCTTAGAGAAAAACTATTAAAATACCAAGCAAAGGATTTAATTGAGGTCGCAGAACCTCACAGTGATTATACACACGAAGCCAAAACTATTGCCATTGACATTATAAAAGAAAACAATACTCTTGACTTTAAAAATGAAGCTCAATTATTTTGGGAGGAGAAAATTAAAAAAGATATTAAATCTGTCTTAAATTCTAAAGAAATTCCAAAAAGTCATTTTATTAATGAATCAGAAATGAGACTTATTATTAAAACCTGTTTTGAAAACTGGAAAGAAGAACAAGAACTCTTTGGGATAGACACTACCAAATATTGGGTAGTGTAGTGAATATGAAAAAGAGATTTTATATACCCTTAATTGCCATAATAATTGGGATTATTATTCTTTTAGTGGTTTTTGCATCCAGAATAAATAAACCATCCTATTTAAATATTAAGTCTATTCCAGAAAATACTTCAAATTATTTATTGATTCATAACGATTTAATTGTTGAGGGATTTTCAAGTTATTTTTTAAAACATCCCTTAGAACTAACTAAGTTTTATAAATTTTTTAAAAAATTTAAACTTATTAATAGCTCAATAGATTACGGGATAATATTAAATGAACCAACAGCAATTTATTTTGACAACAATACTCAGTCGTTGAATGGAATTGTTAAAGTGAAGGACTCAGATTATTCAATTGATAAAATAAATGGGAATTTAATTGAAGAAGATTTTAAAGAAATTTTTTCTAATAAAACTTATTCCACTTTTGTTTTCAATAATAAAAAATACAACCAACTGTATGTAATTTTAAAATATGGAGAGGTCAATAAAGACAGTCTTTATTTTCAGCTAAAAAATATTATTTTAAAATCAGATACTACAAATGTTAATAGAGAGATTGTAGAATATTACCAAGAAAATAAAAAAAGTATTCTTTACAAATTTCAAAATCTAGATATTTTAAATAGTATAGGTACAAGTAATTTAAAGGGGTCTATAGATTTAAAAAATAATAGGATAGATTTTCTTGGCACAGGAAAAATAAATGAAAAATTCATTTTTAAAAATGATGTGCAGTTAAATTCCACTAACTATGGTTGGGCAGAGTTCTCAGGCAATTTTAATACCAATCAAATTCCAAAAACCATATTGAAACAAATAAAAATGGATAGAAATTTAGATGGTCGAATAGTTTTAAGTATTCACCAAATTAAAAAAATAGCCAAGCTATTGTCTAAAATAGATTTAAATACATTTTACAAATATTTGGACTTAAATATATTGGTTGGACATCAAAAACTAGATTCCTTAGCTTTTGATAAAGAAAGCTCCGAATTTAATTACTCTCTGAATAATGAATTTAAAGGTTTTTCTATGACAAATTATCCTAAAGATTATTCTCTAAAAGTCGAAAAAAATAACTTTTTCCAATTTTTTATAGACTTTGAAAAAATGATTGCTCAAAACCACGACGAGTGGGCCTGGAACGGGTTCAAGACTTTGATGAAAAAAATGAACTTCAAAAAGCTAGACATTATTTGCTTAGAAAAAAACAAGACAGAATTTGAAATAAAAGGAAGATTAACATCTTTAGACTCTTCAAAAAATATTGTACTAAACCCCTTTATTTATTGAAATCCTTATATTTAAGAAAAGTTGTGTAAATGGAGATTAAAAACTATGTTTTAGGAGAATGGATTTCTGGTGAGGGAACAGAAATTAATCATATTCATGCAATAACTGGAGAAATTATTAGTAAAACTTCTAGTAAAGGTTTAGACTTTAGTTCCATTTTAGAATATGGCAGAAAAAAAGGAAGTTCTGCATTAAGAAAAATGACTTTCCAACAAAGAGGTGAAATGTTGAAATCATTGGCACTACATCTTAACAAAAGAAAAGAAGTATTTTATACTCTTAGCAAAGCAACTGGCGCAACAAGAATAGATTCATGGATAGATATTGATGGGGGTATCGGCAATTTGTTTGCCAATGCATCTTTAAGAAGGCAATTCCCAGACTTACCATATTACATTGACGGATCAATGGCAAATCTTTCCAAAAACGGAACATTTATTGGACATCATATTATGGTTCCAAAAAGAGGAGTTGCTGTTCATATTAATGCGTTCAATTTTCCAATTTGGGGAATGTTAGAAAAAATTGCTGTTAATCTTATGGCAGGAGTTGCTGCGGTGGTAAAACCCTCTGAGTATACTTCATACTTGACTGAGCTAATGGTAAAAGAGATTATAAATTCTAAAATATTACCAGAGGGAAGTCTCCAGCTAATCCCTGGAAGTGGAAAAGGAATTTTAGACCATGTTGGACACAACGACATAGTCACATTTACTGGCTCTGCTAGTACTGGAAAAATTTTAAAATCTCATCCCAACATAATAGAAAACTCAGTGCCTTTCAATATGGAAGCTGACTCTCTGAACGCATGTGTTTTAGGAGAAGATGTAGATGAAAATTCCGATGAGTTTAATATTTTCATTAAAGAAATCTATAGAGAAATAACTGCTAAAACAGGTCAAAAATGTACTGCAGTTAGAAGAATTTTAGTGCCAGAAAATAAAATTGACCAAGTTCAAAAAGCTTTAATTACAAAACTTGAAAAAACTGTTATTGGAAACCCAGAAAACAAAGATGTTAGAATGGGTGCTTTGGCATCTAAAATTCAAGTGGAAAGAGTGAAAGAGAATGTAAAATTACTTATGGAAAGTCAAGAAAAAGTTTTTGATAACTCCCAAAATTTAAATCTTGTAGACGCTTCAATTGAAAAAGGTGCTTTTTTCTCTCCGATTCTATTTAGGAATAACGAGCCATTTTTTAAGGACGCTGTTCATAATATTGAAGCATTTGGTCCAGTATCCACTTTAATTCCTTATAAAAATATGGAGGAAGCAGTAGAATTGGTAGAAATGGGAAAAGGATCTTTGGTAACTTCTTTTATTTCCAATGATGATCAAAAATCAAAAGAATTTGTAGTAGAAACTGCACATACCAATGGAAGAATATTGGTTTTAAATTCAAGGTGTTCTAACGAAAGTACTGGTCATGGATCTCCAATGCCACTACTAGTTCACGGAGGCCCGGGAAGAGCTGGTGGCGGAGAAGAAATGGGTGGAGTTAGAGGAATAAAACATTATTTACAAAGAACTGCAGTTCAAGGACATCCTGAAACAATAACCAAAATCACAGAACAATTTCAAATTGGAGCAGATCAACCTGAATCAAATCCACACGTATTTCGAAAGCATTTTGAAGAACTGAATGTTGGGGATACAGTATTTACTCACAAGCATACCGTTACTACAGCAGACATAGTTAATTTCGCCAATGTGAGTGGAGACAACTTTTATGCTCATATGGACGAAACTTCTTTGGATGGAACCATTTTTGAGGAAAGAGTAGCTCACGGTTACTTTTTACTATCCAAAGCAGCGGGACTCTTTGTAGATCCTGCTAAAGGACCTGTTCTATTAAATTATGGAATTGATGAATGTAGATTTACTAAACCAGTATATGTTGGTGCTACTATTGGGGTAAGATTTACTGTTAAAGAAAAAATTGACCAGAAGAAAAAAGACGAAGAGGATATAGCAAAAGGGATAGTTAAATTTCTTGTTGACATTTACGATGAAACTGATGAGACAGTTGGGATAGCAACTATTTTAACAATGGTGAAAAAAATAAATCAGACAGAATGAAGAGATTAAAAGTTTTCAATTTGGTTGTCATAATTGTTTTTAGTGGATTATTAATACATGGCCAACAAGTTGTAACAAGAGCTTCTACAAAAATAGAGCTCATTAAGCGACGAATTAAGAAATCTAAAAACGATACTGTTAAAATAAAATTATTGCAGCAATGGAGTGATTTAGTATTTATTACAGACCCTAAAAAAGATTTAGAGTTACAAGAAGAGGTAATTAACATATGTACAGAGCATTTAAAAAAAGAAAAAATTCCCTATCTACAACAGTGGTTCAAGGAGCAAGAGTCTATGGCTTTAGACAAAACTGCAACTTCCTATTATTACGATGGAAAAGATAAAAAAGCATTAAAATTTTATACAGCAAGTTGTAAAATTTTAGAAGACTTAGACGACGAACACTTGCTATCTATAGACAATAAATATTTGCTTTCTAGTACTTGTAATAAAATTGCAAGAATGTACGAGGGAAATGGAGAATTTCGAGATGCATTGCGTTATTATCAAAAATCTATGAAACTTGATGCTGATGTACAAGCTCAAAGAAATAAGGAACAGTCTCTTCAGCATCTGAGTGATAGCATATTATTAGTCAGTACTGAAATTATGCACCAAAAAGAAATTAATTATCAGAAAGAAGTAACCAAGCAATCGGAAAAGAATTTATTTTACATTTCCTGTAGTCTTTTCGTATTCTTGATTCTTTTTGTATTAGTTCTAAGGTCTTGGAGAAAAACAAAATCACAAAATAAAATAATTGAAAATCAGAAAACGGATATAGAAAATCAAAAAGCAAATCTTGAGGAATCACATAAAGAAATTACAGATAGTATTAACTATGCAAAAAATATCCAAGATGCCTTAATGACTTCTAAAGCGTATATGGATGAAATAATTCCTGAAAATTTTGTTTTTTATTTACCGAAAGATGTAGTTTCTGGAGATTATTACTGGGCTTACAAAAATTCTAAAGATGATATATTTTTCTGTGTAGCAGATTGTACAGGCCATGGTGTTCCTGGGGCTTTCATGAGTATGATTGGAACATCTTTACTCAACGAAAATATTATTGAAAATAATATAGAAAACCCTGCAGAAATTTTGGGAAATATGCGAACTAAAATAATTGAATCTTTGAATGATAATTCTTCTAACACCAATAACAAAGATGGAATGGATATGTCTCTTTGCAAATTAAATTTCAAGAAAAAAACTCTAGAATTTGCAGGGGCGAATAATCCACTAATTCATATTTCAAAAGATCAGTTAGAAAATATAAAAGGAAATAGTCAACCTGTGGGCTTGTCTGTAATTGATAATAAACCTTTTACCAATCATAAGATAAAATTAAAAAAAGGAGATATGATTTATATTTATTCTGACGGATATCAAGACCAATTTGGTGGTCCAAAGGGGAAAAAATATATGGTCAAAAGGTATAGATCTTTCTTAAAGGAACTAAGCAAATTACCAATTGAAGAACAAGGGGTTAAAATTCAGGAAGAGTTTCATTCTTGGAAAGGCAACCATGACCAAGTAGACGATATTTGTGTGATGGGATTAAGGGTTTAAGATACTTTTACTTTTATTATTTATTAATCCTCTAATTACTAAAGGATTAATAAAAATTTGAAACAATTTATATGTCCTTTTTTTCTGCATTTATAGGATATTGGATTATTTAAGTTACCTAAATTGACTTTATGTTTATTTTTCTAGGAATTGTCTTAAAAATTATTTCTTCAACTTTTTATTTGTTTTCTGGAATTATTTGGAAAAAGGTAATTAGAAGAAACATCAATTATCGCGTAATTTTTTACCGTTCTATTTTCAGCATTGCCTCTACTCTGTTAGCAATATTAGTTTTTAGCAAAATGGATATAACAGACTATTCTCTCCAAGATTTTAAAAATGGTACTTTTTTAGATTGGCTTTTTACCATCTTGCTATGTTTTTTTAGTTTTTTTGGGCTATACTATTATACCAATGCTTTAAAAATAGGGCGTTATGGTTTCGTTACTCCTTTTGTCTCTACAGCGAGTATTTTCTCCTTTTTAACTGCTCTTCTTTTCTTTAATGAAGAGGTATCTATTTTTAATCTATCTGCTTTTGGTTTATTGACTTTTGGAATACTTTATCATCAGAAGGATCAACTTAAAGACTTTAAGCTAAATAAAGAAATACTATTATCTATTTTCTGTGCCTTTTTTTGGGGAGTTTCATTTGTTCTTTATTTAGTTCCTATCAAAAAATTTGGAGTTCTTAATTTCAGCTTAATATTAGAAGTTTGTGTGTTTTTTAGTGCGATGGGAATCCTAATTTTTAAAGAAAAAAAATTAGCACCTAAATTACTTTCCAAAAGAAGTATGAAACTATCTGTGATAATTGGACTCTTAGTTACTGGGGGGAATATTACCGCTCATTACGCTTTAGATAATATGACTATTATTATAAACATAGTAGTAGCTCTTATTTTTGAAGCGATAATGTTGGTGGTGGGAATTAAAATTTTCAAAGAAAAGTTTCTTAGTAAAGATTGGGTGCTAATTATAATTATAACTCTAGCTACCACATTTGTGCTATTCTAGTTGAGATAATTTTTCAGTAACTTCTCTGTAAAGAATGTAAACCCTGTTTTTTGGACAAGTTTTAAGTATTCTCTTTTGACTTTATTTGTTTCTTTACCTTCACCAAATATTTGACGTTGGTAATGATATAATGCGATTGAATATAAAATCTTTTGATAATCATCGTTAACATGAAAATCTGATTCTGCATTAAAATATTTAAAAAGCTCAGGAACTAACTGGAGTTCATCATTTTTAAGATAAACCAAAGAAAGTGCAATTAAATTATAACGTTCAATATGAATATGGTCCCAATGCTCATAATCTATTAACTCATTATAGAAATTATTAAAAATTTGCTCAATTTTTTCCACCTTTTTAAGAATAATAAGTATTGGAATATATTCTTGAAAGAGTTCTATTTTAGGGTCTATATTTATGCTCAGAGCAAGAAATTGATTAAAATTTATATTGGAATTTTTAGGTTCTAAAATTAGTTTTATGGAATGGTATCTGCCTAGAAGAATTGGATGACAATTATCAGGTATTTCTAAAGAGTTAATTTTAAAAATTATTGGCTTATCTCTTACAAAATTATAAAAACCAAGCATCAGCTTAGTAAATAGTATTTCATCTTTTTTTGTAATTAATGAAAGTGATTTTTTTAATAAATAGCCGTAGTAGGCATTTAAAGTATCTACGTCTACATAGCTATAAAGCATTAAATTTCTAAAGCTTTCATATTTCAAAAATTTACTAATCCATTCTAGATTTTCGTTGGAAAATAATTTTAACTTTTTACTTATACTAGTAGATATTTTGGCAAATTCCTTTCTATCAACTTCAAAAAGTTTTGGATTATTAAAGATAACATTCAAATATTTAGTCTTTTTTGTGTCTATATAAGAACTTATTAAATAAGTTAAATACATATAGTAATGCTCTG